>Ga0247771_1000115_pt1 | contig 31636 bp, 30 predicted proteins | sample UWRJL197509C6_FD_179948 | JGI IMG/M metagenome (GOLD analysis project Ga0247771, IMG submission 179948) | Plant litter microbial communities from Arlington Agricultural Research Station in Wisconsin, United States - UWRJ-L197-509C-6 | ecosystem: Environmental > Terrestrial > Plant litter >... | reverse complement strand
CGACGAAGGGGCACGCCGTGGTGCACGCATACATCCTCATCCAGACCGAGGTCGGGAAGGCAGCCGCCGTCGCGGGGGAGATCGCCGGTATTCCGGGGGTTTCGTCCGCGGAGGACGTCACGGGTCCGTACGACGTGATCGTCCGGGCGGACGCCGACACCGTCGACCAGCTCGGCCAGCTCGTGGTGGCCCGCATCCAGAACGTGGAAGGGATCACACGGACCCTGACCTGCCCGGTAGTCAACTTGTAGCGACGTGCTGTCATAGGCCCGTGCCACAGGATCAGCCGACCGAATCCGAGTCCGTCTCGTCGTTGCCCCGACCGCTGCTCGCCGTGGCCATCGGCCTCCCGGTGCTGCTGGCGGTCGCGGTGGCGGCGGTCGGGCTCGTGCTCGGCACGTCGGGTGCCGCTGACCCCGCCCTGCCCACCGCCGGGAACTCCGGTCCACTGGCGCTCGTGCCGGTGACCGCGCCCGCCGCGGAGTCCCCCGAGTGCGCCACGCTGCTGGGCAAGCTCCCGCTCAGCGTGGTGTCCGACGGGGCGACGCTGCCGCGCCGGGACCTCGCCTCGCCCGCGCCTCCTGGCGCGTTGGCGTGGGGCGATGCCCAACACGACCCGCTCGTCCTGCGCTGCGGCCTCGACCGGCCGGGTGAGCTCACGCCCACCGCGCAGCTGCGGGTGATCTCGGACGTGCAGTGGCTGGAGGTGCAGGGCTCCGAGTCGTCGACGTGGTTCGCCGTCGACCGGCCGGTGTACATCGCCCTCACCGTCCCGTCGAGCGCCGGGACGGGACCGCTCCAGGACGTGTCGACGACGATCCGCGACTCGCTCCCGAAGGGCCCCGTCCAGGCGCAAGGCTGACGACGGCTCAGCGCAGGCCGGTGCCGCGGGCGATCGCGGTCTCGACGAGGGTCGTCAGCAGGGTCCGGTAGTCGACCCCGGTGACGGCCCACATGCGCGGGTACATCGAGATGGGCGTGAAGCCGGGCATGGTGTTGATCTCGTTGATCACCAGCTCGTCGTACTCGGTGACGAAGAAGTCCACTCGCGACAGGCCCTGGCAGTCGAGCGCGCGGAACGCGGTGATGGCCATCGCCCGCAGCCGGTCGGTCAGGTCGTCCTCGAGCTTGGCCGGGATGTCGAACTCGCACACGTCGTCGAGGTACTTCGAGTCGAAGTCGTACCAGTCGACGGACCCGCCGACGACGCGCAGCTCGGCGGGCAGCGACGCCTCGACCCGGCCGTCGGGGAACTCCAGGACGCCGCACTCGACCTCGCGGCCGACGACGGCGGACTCGATGATGACCTTCGGGTCGGTCTGCCGGGCGAACGCGATGGCGTCGTCGAGCTGCGCCCAGTCGACGACCTTCGAGATGCCGACCGACGAGCCCGCGCGGCACGGCTTCACGAACACCGGCAGGCCGAGCGTCTCGCGCTGCTCGGGGCTGAGCGTGGCCTGGCCGCGCTTGAGCACCTCGAACGTGCCGACCGGCAGCCCTTCGGCCTGGAGCAGCTTCTTCGTGTACTCCTTGTCCATGGAGACGGCGCTGGCCAGCACGCCCGGCCCGACGTAGGGCACGTCCGCCAGCTCCAGCAGGCCCTGGATGGTGCCGTCCTCGCCCCACGCCCCGTGCAGCAGCGGGAAGACCACGTCGACGCCCTCGACGACGACACCGGGCTCGGTGGGCACCAGTTCGCCGCCACCGGCGGGCACGAGCGAGGCCAGCGTCGGCATCTCGCGGTCCTTGATCGTCAGCGCGACCTGGTCGTCGGCGCCGATCACCCAGGCGCCTTCGGCCGTGATGCCCACCGGGACGACCTCGAAGCGGTCGCGGTCCAGGTTCGGCAGCACGCTTCCGGCGGAAACGCAGGAGACGGTGTGCTCGGTGCTCCGGCCGCCGAACACCACGGCGACCCTGGTCTTGCGCTGTGTCATGAGGCCCGAGACTACCCGGATGGGTTAACGCGGCGGAGCAGCGGCGATGAGCAGCTCGACCAGCGCCGGGAGGACCGAGATCAACTGCTCCCGCGAGCACGCGGCGTAGCCGATGGCGACGCCGTGGACCCTCGGCCGCCCCGCGTGGTGCCGGGCGAGACCGTCGAGCCGGAAGCCCCGCAGCTCGGCCGCGGCCAGCAGGTCCTGCTCCGCCTGGTCGGTCGGCACCTGCACGACGACGTGCGCGCCCGCGTCGTCGCCGAGCACGAACACGCCCGCCGCGGCCAGCGCCTCCACCAGCAGCGCCCGCCGCTCGGACAGCTCGCGGCGCAGCTTGCGCAGGTGCCTGCCCAGGTCGCCGTGCCGGGCCAGCTCCACGACCACGCGCTGCCCGGCGGGCGCGGGCCCGGTGCCGGTGCGGTCGCGGTGGGCGAGGACGGCGCTGGCGATCGACTCCGGCGCGACCATCCAGCCGGTGCCCAGGGTGGGCGTGAGGATCTTGCTGGTCGTGCCGAGGTGCACGACCACGTCCGGCGCGAGCGCGGCGAGCAGCGGCAGCGGGGCCACGTCGTAGCGGAGTTCGCCGTCGTAGTCGTCCTCGATGATCAGCCAGCCGTCGCGGCGGGCCCGTTCCACGAGCGCGACCCGGCGGCCCGCGGACATCCGGCCGCCCAGCGGGTACTGGTGCGCGGGCGAGCAGTACACCGCCCGCACGCCCTTCGGCACGCCCTCCACCAGCAGGCCCTCGGCATCGACCGGCGCGGGCACGACCCGCAGGCCCGCCGCGCGCATCGCGCCGACCGCGCGCTGGTAGCCGGGTTCCTCCACGGCCACCGCGTCGCCGGGCTTGAGCACGGCCGCGGCCAGCTCGGTCAGCGCCGCCGTCGTGCCGCCGGTGGCCAGCACCAGCTCCTCGCGCAGCCCGCCGAGCACGGCGAGGCCGCGGTGCCGCAGCAGGTGCTCGGCCACGACCTCGCGGTACTCCGGCAGTCCGCCGCGCTGGGGCCGCAGCAACGGCATCGTGTCCGCCGCGGCCCGCCACGCCCGCCGCCACGCCGCCTTGTCCAGCCCGCCCGCCCACGGCGCTCCGGGGGCCAGGTCGACGACCTCGCGCGGCGCGGGTGTCGGAGCCGGGCGCTTGGTGCGACCCTTGAGCGCGCCCGGCGGGGTCGTGGTGATGTACGTTCCGCTGCCGTGCCGACCGGCGATCCAGCCCTCGGCGTGCAGCTGCTCGTACGCCGCCGCCGTGACCGTCCGGCTGACGCCGAGGCGTTCGGCCAGCGCCCTGGTGGACGGCAGCCGGTCGCCCAGGCGCAGCCTGCCCTCGGCGGCGGCGGTGCGCATGGCGTCCGCGAGCTGCACGGCGAGCGGTTCGGGCGACGAGCGGTCGAGCGTGACCGGGAACGCGGTGTCCGACAAGTGGCACTTCCGAATACGTTGGAATTGGTACTTCTAGGATGCCACTTTTCCGGCGAGAGTGGGGGCATGACCTTGTCGCCCACTCCCCGCAGCACCATCAAGCGCGGCAAGAACCGCGCCGCGACCGACCGCTCGGAGCTGTACGCGGTGCTCGACGCGGGCCTGGTGTGCCACCTCGCCGTCGTGGTCGACGGCGCGCCGGTCGTGCTGCCGACCGGGTACGGCCGCGACGGCGACACCCTCTACCTGCACGGCTCCACCGGCGCGCGAACGCTGCGCGAGGCGGCGGCGGGGCTGCCGGTGAGCGTCGCCGTGACCCTGCTCGACGGGATCGTCTACGCGCGCTCGGTGTTCGACCACTCGATGAACTACCGGTGCGCCGTCGTGCACGGCGTGGCGACCCCGGTGACCGATCCCGCGGCGAAGTCCCACGGGCTGCGCGTCCTGGTCGAGCACCTGTCGCCCGGATCGTGGGACTACGCCCGACAGCCCACGCCACGGGAACTGGCGGCCACGGCCGTGCTCGCGCTGGACCTCGCCGAGGCGTCGGTGAAGATCCGCACGGGCCCGCCGAGCGACGAGGAGTCGTCCCCCGTGTGGGCGGGCGTGCTGCCCGTCGTGACGACCTACGGGACACCGGAACCGTGCCCCCTGCTCGCCGAGGGCACGGCCGTGCCGGAGCACGTCAGCGGACGGCGGTAGGCCCGTCGACCGGGTCGAAGCGGAACGGCGTCATGGCCCGGCCGCCGTCGCGGTACACGTGGATGGACACGGCCGGATCCGGCCCGTCGTTGCGCACCCGGTGCACGTAGTTCGGCCCGAACACCCGCGACTGACCCGCGTGCAGGCTGTGCAGCACCTGCGCGTGCGCCGTCGCCACCGTCTCCGTCAGAAAGCCGCTGACCAGCGTGAACGCGCCGGTGGAACCGCCGTGGTCGTGCAGGTCCGTCTCCTGGCCGGGCAGCCAGCTCATCAACCACACCTCCTCGTCGGCGGTGCGTTCGACGAGCGCGGCGAACCGCTGGTCGGGGTCGTAGCGGAGGAGGTGGCGCCAGCGGTCGCGATCGGCGGCGACCCCGAGCGCGATGCGCACCGGGTGCGCGGCGGCACGGGACTCGGGCAGGGCAAGGGTGTTCTCGGGAACGGCGAACATCGGGGTGAGGTCCTTCGGGATCAAAGCGGCACCGGTCGTCACCGACCGGCAGGACGCGAGACGATCACCAGGAAGGACAGAGCGCGCTGGAGACGAGGCTGAGGTCGATGTGACCCCGCCCGTCGATCATCGCGCGCAACAACATGCCGCGGATTCTCGCAGCCTCGGTGGGCCCGCTCAACCACGTCCCACGGACTGGGAGGGGCGTCACCCGGTCGAGGGATCTTCGGCGCGGCGGGGTGGGTGTTGGGTGTGGTCGGCTCGCAACGCCAGCGGGACGCACATCATCGTCAGGCCTCGACCACCCATTCCCGCGGAGCACGCCCGGCTGCCGAACCACAGCCGAGGCGAGCCTGGCTGCCAGACCCGGCTCGCAGTTCAGGCGGGGACTCCCCCGGTCGCCTGTCTGCGGTCCAGTCGTTCCAGCGGAGCACACCGGGTCGCCGGCACCGGCTCGCGGTTCCAGCGAGACACACTTGGCAGGCGGACCACGTCCCGCGGTTCCAGCGGGACGAGCCTGGCTGCCAGCTCATGGCCTGCCCCGCCACCTGGTTGCCGGTCCACAGCCGCAGTCCGGCGAAACCGCACCTGGCTGCCGGTCGCCACTCGCAGACCCAGCGGAGGCAAACCTGGTCGCCAAGCCACTCCCGCGGAGCTCGCCGGATAGCCGGACCACGGCCGCGGTTCCAGCGGGACGCATCCGACTGCCGGACCGCACCTCCGACGGGGCACCTGGCGTCAGACCACCACTGCGATCGGGGCAGATCCGAGCTGCCGGACCACGGCTCGCAGTACCTGCTTGTACACCTCATCGCCAAGCCACTCCCGCGGAGCACGCCCGGTTGCCGGACCACAGCTGCGGTTCCTGCGGGAACGTGCCCGGTGTCCGAACCCGCCTCCCACGATTCCCGGCCAGGCCCGGCCGATTGCCGCGTCTCCAACCGGGTTCGTGCCGGTCGACCGCTCCCGCCCGCCAACGCCGAGCGGGAGTCCCCCGGTCGTGAGAACCCCCCGATTCACACGCTAGACCTGGGGCCCGACAGTTTTGTGCGGTCGAACCCCAGGGTCGTTACCCCTAGCAGTTGCGAAAAGAGACGGGGTTCACCCGGTTGGCCATGGGTGGACCGGTGGGAATGGGGGTTGTCGATCGGGTGATGGGGTCAGGTCAGGGCTGCCAGGACGTCGGTGACCAAGTCGGTGGTGTCTTCGCAGCCCGCGGACAACCTGACCAAGCCCTCGGGGACCGGGTCGCCCCATTGGGCGCGGCGGTCGAGGCTGGTGTGCAGGCCGCCGAAGCTGGTGCTCGCGGCGATGAGTCTGGACTTCGACAGGAACGTGTCCACGGCCGTGATGTCGGGGAGTTCGAACGTGAGCACGCCGCCGAAGCGGCGCATCTGCCGTGCCGCCAACGCGTACGCCTCGTCCTGCGGGGCTCCTGGCCAGCGCAATCCGGTCACCGACGGGTGGACGCGGAGGACGTCGTAGAGCGCGGCGGCGTTCGCCGCCTGGCGGGTGAGGCGCAGGTCGAGGGTGCCCAGGCCGCGGTGGGCCAGCCAGGCCTCGAACGGGCCGGGGATGGCGCCGCCGACGGTTCGGGCGCCGCGGAGGCGTTCGGCGAGCACACCGTCCGTTGTGGACACGTGTCCCAGCAGGACGTCGCTGTGGCCCGCCACGGCCTTCGTGTCGCTGGCGACGACGACGTCCGCGCCTAGGCGCAACGGCTGCTGCCCCAACGGGGTCGCGGTGGTGTTGTCGACCGCCACCAGCGCACCCGCGGCGTGGGCGGCCTGGGCCAGCGCGGCGATGTCGCACACGTCCAGGCCGGGGTTGGACGGGGTTTCCAGCAGCACCAGCGCGACGCCGTCGAAGTCCGGCCACGGGCCCGCCGTCGGGACCTCGCGGACGACCAGGTCCATGTGCTCCGCCACGAACTTCCTGGTCAGGAAGTAGCCGTCGGCGGGGAGCACGACCGTGTCGCCGGTGCGCAGCACCAGCCGCAGCAACGTCGAGATGGCCGCCATGCCGGACGGGAACAGGACGCACTCGCCGCCGTCCAGCTCGCCCAGCGCCGACTCCAGCGCGCGCCACGTCGGGTTGCCCGCGCGCCCGTAGGTGTCCTCGCCCATGAGGTGGAACGCCGACGCGAACACCGGGCTGCCCATGAAAGCGCCGCCGGGCAGGCGTTCGGGTGCGCCCGCGTGCACGACCCGCGTGCCGTCTCCATATTCGGAGTTCACTGTCGTTCCGCCTTCGGCTCGCGTCCGATCAGGGCCGCGCCGAGCGTGCGCGGGTTCATCCCGTCGTGGCACACCATGTGCACGCCGTCGGTCAACGGCATGTCCACGCCGTGCCGCTGCGCGAGTTCCCGGATGGAGGAGCACGACTTCACGCCTTCGGCGACCTGCCCGTGCGCGGCTTCCTGCGCCTGCGCCAGGCTTTCGCCCAGCCCCAGCCGGTGGCCGAACGTCCGGTTGCGCGACAGCGGGGACGCGCACGTGGCCACGAGGTCGCCGAGGCCCGCCAACCCGGCGAACGTCAACGGGTCCGCACCGAGCGCCTCGCCGAGCCGGGCGGTCTCCGCGAGACCGCGGGTGATGATCGACGCCATCGTGTTGTCGCCGAACCCGAGCCCCGCGGCCATGCCGCACGCCAGGGCGATCACGTTCTTGCACGCGCCGCCGAGTTCGCAGCCGACGACGTCGGTGATGGTGTACGGCCGGAAGTAGCCGTTCGAGCAGGCCTGCTGGAGCGCGACCGCGCGGTCGTGGTCGGTGCACGCGATGACCGTCGCCGTGGGCTGCTCGGCCGCGATCTCCTTGGCCAGGTTGGGCCCGGAGACGACGGCGACCTGGTCCTCGGGCACGCCCGCGACCTCGACGATCACCTCGCTCATCCGCTTGAGCGTGCCCAGTTCCACGCCCTTGGCGAGGCTGACCAGCGTCGCGCCCTCGGGCAGCGAGTCCCGCCAGCCCACCAGGTTCGCCCGCAGCGTCTGGCTCGGCACGGCCAGCACCACGGCCTGCGCGCCGTCCAGCGCCTTGTCCACCTCCGTGGTGGCGCTGAGGTTCGACGGCAGCTTGGTGCCGGGGAGGTAGTCCTCGTTGATCCCGGACCCGTTGATCGACTCGGCCACGGACTCGCGCCGCGCCCACAGCACGACCTCCGGTCCGGAGTCGGCGATCACCTTCGCGAAGGCGGTCCCCCACGACCCGGCGCCCAGCACGGCAACCCGTTGCACGCTCATTCAGTCCTCGTCCCGGTCGGTCCGCGCGGTGGAGGCGTGGAAGCCCTCCGGAGCCTGTTCCCCTCGGATCTCCGCGAGGAGGTCCTTCACCTCGCCCATCAGCAGGTCCGTCACCTCGCGCAGCAGCGCGAGCGTTTGCGGGCGCTCGCGGTACGCGGTCAGGTCGACCGGCTCGCCCAGTCGCGTCTCCACGGTCTTGCGGGGCAAGGGCCGGAACCTCTTGTGGTAGCCGTCGTAGATCTCCCTGGTGCCCCACCGGGCGACCGGGATGACCGGACCGTCGTGCTGGAGCGCCAGCCGGGCGACACCGGTGCGCGAGGTCATCGGCCAGCCGTCGGGGTCGCGGGTGATCGTGCCCTCCGGGTAGATCACCACGACCTGCCCCGTCGCCAGCGCCTGGTGCGCCGCGCGCAGGCTCTGCTGGGCGTCGGTCGTGCCGCGGTACACCGGGATCTGCTTGGCGCCGCGCAGGATCGTCCCCATGACCGGCACGTCCCACAGGCTGTGCTTGCCGAGGAAGTGCGGGACGCGGCCGTGGCTGTGCACGAACACCGCGTCGTAGCAGGGGTCGAGGTGGGAGACGTGGTTCATCACCAGGAGCGCGCTGCCCCGTGACGGCAAGCGCTCGCCGTGCACCGTCCGCCGCTTCCCGAGCGCCGCGGACATCGGGTACACGATCGCCGCGGCGACCCCGACCCAGAAGCCGCCCTTCTCCCTGACCACGTGTTCTCCCTCGACTCGTCCACCGCGGACCTGGAGTGTTCCTCGGGTGCCCCGGCCAGGTCCAGCCGACATCAGGGAGTATGGCGAGGTGCGCCGCCAAGTTGACCTCGTGGTACCCGTCAAGACGCTAGACCGGGCCAAGACCAGGCTGCTGGGCGCGGCCGACTGCGGCGAGGGCGACCCCGGCGCGCACGCCGCGCTGGCCTTGGCCCTCGCGCTGGACACGATCACGGCCGCCGTGAAGGTCGCTCGCAGCGTCGTCGCGGTCACGTCGGACCCGGCGGTGGTGGCCGAACTCCGCGCGCTCGGCGTCGAGTCGGTGCCGGGCCCGGACGGCCTCAACCCCGCGCTGCGCCACGCCGCCGCACTCCTGCGCGCCCGTGACCCGCGGTCCGTGGTGGGCGCGTTGCAGGCCGACCTGCCCGCGCTGCGCGCCGACGAACTGGCCGCCGCCGTCGACTCCGCGACCGGCCGCGCGTTCTGCCCGGACCGCCAGGGCACCGGCACGACGCTGCTGCTGTCCGCACCCGGCGGCGACCTCGACCCGCGCTTCGGCGTCGGCTCGGCCGCGGCGCACACCGCGTCCGGCGCGGTCGCGCTGCTCGGCCAGTGGCCGTCGCTGCGCACCGACGTGGACACGGCGGAGGACCTGGCGCTGGCGGCGGCCCTGGGGCTGGGCTCCAGGACCGCCGCGCTGCTGCCGGTGTGCGGCTAGGAGCAGCGGCCGACGACCGGCTTCGACCACGCGCCGCTCGGATCCGAGGCCTGTGCGATCACGGAGCCGTCGTCGTCGAGGCCGACCGCTCCGACCCCGAACCCGTCCGGCACGGGCAGTTCCGCCTCCACCGAGCCCGCGCGCCAGATCGTCAGGCCCCAGTCCGAGTTGCGCCTGCCGAGGATCCGGCCGGACGCGTTCACCGCGACCGGGTACGCGTCGGCGTAGGTGTGCAGCACCCGGCCGTCCAGGTCCCACTCGACCTGGGCGGTGGTCCCGTAGTCCGCGGAGTAGGCGAAGCCGACGACCGAACCGCCGCCCGTCGTGTGCGGGTAGGTCGCCGGGGTCGCCTCCGGGCGGTCCACCTGCCGCCACACGTCGCCGGGGCGCAGGACGAACCCGCCTCGCGGCAGGCCTCCCGCGAGGACGCCCCACGCGGTGACGGAACCGTCGTCGGCGAGGTCGGTGTACTCGGTGTAGCCCGGCGCGGGCCCCTGGAGCAGTTCGTAGGAGCCGGGATTCGAGGCGCGCCAGAGGATCGGCCGGTCGACGTCGAGCACGCCGAGCACGTCTCCGGCGTCGTTGATCCGGCGGGCGCTGCCCCTGGTGGTGCCCTCGGGCACCGGCAGCCTTTCCCAGGCGCCCGCCCGGTGCCGGACCGGCAGGTTGCCCGCGGTGCCGACGACGACGGCGTCGGCGTTCACGTCGAACACCTCGGTGTCCTGCCCGAACGCCGTGCCGAGCACCTCGACGACCTCCCCGCGCCAGACCACGACCTGGCTGGGCGCGGGCCACTCCTGGGACGCCCGGCCCACCCGGACGCCGTTCCCGTCCGAGCCGACCACGGTGGTTTCCCGGCTCCCCTCCGGGACCGGCAGGTCCGTCCAGGCCCACGCGCACGCCGAGCCCGCCCGCTCCTCCGCCGAAGCCGGTGGGGCGAGCGGCGACAGCAGCACCGCCGCCGCGACCAGACTTCCGAACACGACAAAGCGACCCACAGTTCCCCCCAAAGCTCCCAAAACGCCCCCCATGAGCGCGATCACCACCGTACCGGGGGCACTAGCGTGGGCGCCATGATCGAGCAGGCGACCGTGAGCGCCTTCCACACCGACGGGTCGGCGACCGTGCTGCGCGACGACGGACTGCTCGTCGACGTCTCCGCGGAGGCCGTCTCGGCGGGGGCGTGGAGGGCGTTGCGACCCGGCCAGCGCGTCACTCTCCGTCGCGACGGGGGCGGTTCGGTGGTCGCCGTGGTCCGCCCGGCCTAATTCCACGCCGGGTGTGACCGGGAGTTCACCGCCTCGTCGTCGCGGATGGGCGCGACAACGCCGTTCGCACGGCACAATGCAGGTGTGACCACGGACGACAGCGACGACAAGGCCACGCCGAAGCGAAGGACCCGGACCACCAGGTCCGCGAGCACCCCACGGCGCAAGCCACGACCGGCGACCCGTCGTGGGCGCGCTCCCGAACCGGTCGTCGAGTCGCCACCCGCTGTCACGACCGGTGCCCGCTCGGTCCCGTCGTCGCCGCCCGCCGTGACGGCCGACGCGCTGCCGACGGCGGACCTGCCGGACGACCGCTACTTCAACCGCGAACTGTCCTGGTTGGACTTCAACGCGCGGGTGCTGGCGCTGGCCGAGGACTCGTCGCAGCCGCTCCTCGAGCGGGCGAAGTTCCTGGCGATCTTCGCGTCGAACCTGGACGAGTTCTACATGGTCCGCGTGGCGGGCCTGAAGCGCCGCGACGAGACCGGCCTGTCGGTGCGCAGCGCGGACGGCCTGACGCCGCGCGAGCAGCTGGCGAACATCTTCAAGCGCACGCAGGAACTCGTGGAGCAGCACGCGCGGGCGTTCCTCGACCACGTCGGCCCCGGACTGGACCGCCACGGCATCAGCCTGGTGACCTGGGCCGAGCTGACGGACTTCGACCGGCTGCGGCTGGCGAACTACTTCAGCGAGCAGGTGTTCCCGGTGCTGACGCCGCTCGCGGTCGACCCGGCGCACCCGTTCCCGTACATCTCGGGGCTGTCGCTGAACCTCGCCGTCACGGTGCGGGACCCGGAGGGCGGGACCGAGCGGTTCGCCCGCGTGAAGGTGCCGGACAACGTGCCGCGCCTGGTGCGCGTGGAAGCCGACCGCGCCAGCAGTTCCGCCACGTTCCTGCCGCTGGAGCAGCTCATCGCCGCGCACCTCGGCGAGCTGTTCGCGGGCATGGAGGTCATCGAGTGCCACGCGTTCCGGGTCACCCGCAACGCGGACCTCGACGTGGAGGAGGACCGCGACGAGGACCTCCTCCAGGCGTTGGAGCGGGAACTGGCCCGCCGCCGCTTCGGCCCGCCGGTGCGGCTGGAAGTCGCGGACGACATGACCGAGCACATGCTGGAACTGCTGCTGCGCGAGATGGAGGTGGATCCGGACGACGTGGTGCAGGTGCCGGGTCTGCTGGACCTGTCGTGCCTGTTCCAGCTGTACAGCCTGGACCGCAAGGCGCTCAAGGACCCGCCGTTCGTGCCCGCGACGCACCCGGCGTTCGGCGAGCGCGAGACGCCCAAGAGCGTGTTCGCGACGCTGCGCGAGGGCGACGTGATGGTGCACCACCCGTACGACTCGTTCTCCACGAGCGTGCAGCGGTTCATCGAGCAGGCCGCCGCGGACCCGCACGTGCTGGCGATCAAGCAGACGCTGTACCGGACCTCCGGCGACTCGCCGATCGTCGACGCGCTGGTCGACGCGGCCGAGGCGGGCAAGCAGGTCGTGGCGCTGGTGGAGATCAAGGCGCGGTTCGACGAGCAGGCGAACATCAAGTGGGCGCGGCAGCTGGAGAAGGCGGGCGTGCACGTCGTGTACGGGCTCGTCGGCCTGAAGACGCACTGCAAGACCGCGCTGGTCGTGCGCCAGGAGGGTTCGACGATCCGCCGGTACTGCCACATCGGCACGGGCAACTACAACCCGAAGACCGCGCGGCTGTACGAGGACGTCGGCATCCTGACCGCCGACCCGTCCGTCGGCGCGGACCTCACCGACCTCTTCAACGTGCTGACCGGGTACGCGCGGCAGGACAGCTACCGCAGCATCCTGGTCGCGCCCTACGGCGTGCGGCGCGGCATCGTGGAGCGCATCCAGGACGAGATCGACCTGGCCCGCGCCGGTCACCCGGCCGGGGTGCGGATCAAGGTGAACTCCCTGGTGGACGAGGAGGTCATCGACTGCCTGTACCGCGCGTCGCAGGCGGGCGTGCGGGTCGACATCGTCGTGCGCGGCGTGTGCGCGCTCAAGCCCGGCATCCGCGGCCTGAGCGACAACATCCACGTCCGCTCGATCCTGGGCCGGTTCCTGGAGCACTCGCGGGTGTTCCACTTCGTCGGGGCGGACTCGCACTGGATCGGCAGCGCTGACATGATGCACCGCAACCTGGACCGCAGGGTCGAGGTGCAGTTGCGCGTCACCGCCCCGAAGCTGACGGCCCAGCTCGACGACATGTTCGACTCGGCGCTGGAACCGGCCACCCGCTGCTGGGTGCTGCGGTCGGACGGCGAGTGGGACGCCTCCCCTTCCGACGGCACGGTGGTGCGCGACCACCAGGCCGAGATGCTGCGCCGACACCGAGCGCAGGGTTGAGCACTTCCTAAGGAGACGCGTGTTGTCGACCGACACCATTCGGGCGGCCGGTGCGGTGCTGTGGCGCGACGACAACGGGACCGTCGAGGTCGCCGTCGTCCACCGGCCGCGCTACGACGACTGGTCCCTCCCCAAGGGCAAGCTCGACGCGGGCGAGACCGTGCCCGCCGCGGCGGTCCGTGAACTCCACGAGGAGACCGGCTTCCACGCCGTCCTCGGACGGCACGTGTCGACCGTGCACTACACGGCGTTCGGGCGGCCGAAGGTCGTGTACTACTTCAGCGCACGCGCGTTGTGGGGCGGGTTCGTGCCCAACGACGAGTCGGACGAACTGCGCTGGCTGCCGGTCGACGAAGCCGCCGCCCTGGTGACGCGGTCGCTGGACCGGGACGTGCTGGCGGCGTTCGCCCTCGTGCCCGCGGACCTGAAGACGGTGCTGCTGGTGCGGCACGCCAAGGCCGGGAAGAGGGAGAACTGGCCGGGCGACGACGACCTGCGACCGTTGAGCTCGGCGGGCTGGCGGCAGGCAGAGGCGCTGCGGTCCCTGCTCCCGCTGTTCGGTCCGTCACGCGTGCACGCGGCCCCGCGGGTGCGGTGCGTGCAGACGGTGCAGGGGGTGGCGGACGACCTGGAGTTGTCGGTGCCGCGCGAACCCCGGCTGTCCGAAGAGGGGTACTGGCCGGACCCGGACGCGGGGCTGGTGCGGTTCCTGGACATCGCGGCGGCCGACGGGGTGCCGGTGGTGTCGTCGCAAGGCGGGGTGATCCCCGACCTGGTGTCGAAGCTGGCGGACATCGGCGGGCTGCGGCTGGGCGACGTGCCGTGCAAGAAGGGCAGCCTGTGGGTACTGGCGTTCACCCGGCCGGAGGAAGGCTGGTCCACATCGGACTCGCCCGCGGGGTGGCCGCGGCTGGTGAGCGCGCACTACCTGCCTACGGCGCTACCTGCGCCTCGGCCTTGAGGGTTGGGGGTTGGGTGGGTTGCCCCAAGCGTCGTCGGGCTTGAGGGTTGGAGTGGGCTGGCCGGACACCGGACAAGCCTCTTCGGCCTTGGGGGTTGGGTGGGTGGGGGTGGTTGACCAAGCCTCTTCGGGCTTGAGGGTTGGAGTGAGCTGACCGGGCACCGGACAAGGCCCTTCGGCCTTGAGGTGGGGTCGGGCTGGGCTGGACAAGTCCCTTCGGCCTTGCGGGTCGGGGTGGGGCCGGCCGGACAACCCTCTCGGCCTTGAGGGGTTGAGGTTTGGGGGTTGGGTGGGTTGCCCAAGCCTCCTCAGCCAAGGGTTTCGGTGGTTGGGCTTGGGGTTCTGCGGTTGGGCTTGGGCGGTTGGGCTTGAGTGGTTGGGCTTGGGTTTGGTTGGTGGGGTTGAAGGTCACCTGATCGGGTGATCCAGTTTTTGTCGGTCCTCGCTTGTACCTTGTGTATTGGGGGGTCTCGCTCGATGGGGGACCCCTGGGTGGCCGTGGCTTCGGCGTGCGTTGTGGCTGGTCAGGCGGCTGCCGGTGTCGTCGTGGTCACCGGGCGATTTGCGTTGTGGGGTGGCCGATTTGACTTGGGGACCCCTCATTTTGACCTTGATCGGGCCAAAAGGCAGTGCTTGAAAGCCTGCCCGATCCCCAATTTTAAGGCCAAAATCCCCAAGTAAAATCGGCCACGGCTGCGTGCGGCCTGTCCCGTTCCGCAGCAGGTCAACAGATGGCTCTGCCGGTCCCGTAGGGGGTCACCAGGCGGCTGCCAGTCCCGTAGGTAGTCGCCAGTTGGTTGTGCCGGTCCCGCAGGTGGTCGCCAAGCGGCAGCCGGTCCCGTGGATGGTCATCAGGTGGCAGCCAGTCCCATGGATGGTCGCCAGGCGGCTGGCAGTCCCGTGGGTGGTCGTCAGGCTGGCCCTGGTGCTGCTGTGGGCCACCAAGCCGGTCTCTAGGTTCTCTGTGACTGCCCTGGGGCTGTTGTGGCTGTCTTGAGGGCCTGGGGTCGTGGTGGTCGTCACATAGATCGTTCGTTCGTTGGTGGCCTTGGTGAATGGGCTGTCCCCGTTATTGCGGTGTCGGTGCCCAGGTATTGGGTCGACCGGGGTGTCCTGTTGGCGGGACGATTTCGGCATGAACCGTGTGACGACAACCCTGTGGAGACCGACCGGTCAAGTGGAACTGGATCTGGTCGCTGCTTCGGGGTGGAGGGCTTGGCCGGCGCGATTGCCCGAGCAGCCCGTCTTCTACCCCGTGTTGAGCGAGGCCTATGCGACGCGGATCGCGCGGGAGTGGAATGTGGCCGACAAAGGGGTTGGGCACGTCACCGAGTTCGAGGTGGCGAACGAGTTCCTGGACCGGTACGAGCCGCAAAACGCTGGGGGGCGGGAGTTGCGGGAGTACTGGATTCCCGCTGAGGAGCTGGAGTCCTTCAACGCGGCCATCGTGGGTCTGATCAGGCTCGTTGCCACGTACCGATGACAAACGCCAGGGCCCGATGCGCGTCCGCATCGGGCCCTGGGCGTTGGTGCTGCTCCCCTTGCGGGGAGGTGGTGCTACTTCTTCTTGGCCGCCGGGGCCTTCTTGGCGGCGGCGGGCTTCGCCGCTGCCTTGGTGGTGGCGGGGGCCTTGGCCGCTGCCGTCGTCGCCTTGGCCGCGGGGGCCTTCTTGGCGGCGGCGGGGGCCTTCGCGGCGGCCGTTGCCTTGGCGGGCGCCTTGGCGGCGGCCGTCTTGGCGGGGGCCTTCGCGGCCGCAGGGGCCTTCACGGCGGCGGGCTTGGCAGCCGCGGCCGTGGTGGTCTTGCGGGTGGCCGGAGCCTTGGTCGCCGCGGCGGCGGTGCGGGCCGTGGTGGCGCGCGCCGTGCGGGTCGTCGTCGTGCGGGCCGTGGTGCTGCGGGTCGCCGGCGCCTTGGTGGCGGCGGCGGGCTTCGCGGCGGCAGCCGCGCGCGTGGTCGTCGCGGCAGCGGCCGGGGCCTTTGCGGCGGCGGCGACGCGCGGCAGCTTCTTGGCACCGCTCACGACGTCCTTGAACGTCGAACCCGCGCGGAACGCGGGCACGTTGGTCTTCTTGACCTTGACGGTCTCGCCGGTGCGCGGGTTGCGAGCGGTGCGAGCCGCACGGGCGCGCTTCTCGAACACGCCGAACCCGGTGATGTTCACCTTCTCGCCCTTGTGGACGCTGCGAACGATCACGTCGACGAGCCCGTCCACTGCAGCAGCGGCGTTCTTCTTGTCGCCAAGACGCTCGGACAGCGCCTCGATGAGCTGGGCCTTGTTCACCGTCAGTCCCTCCCAGGACGCTTACGGCCCTTAGTCGGGCCGACTGATGGCCACGGTAAGCCCATATGAAGGGAAATACCAATCGCCACGCCATATTTTTCGTTGTGGCGTGGGCAATTGCGCTCTGTCGAGGGACAGAAACCCCCTCCTGGGGCACTTTGGGAGGGGCCGGGAGCCTCGGATTCGCCCTCGTGAGAGGCGAATCCGAGGCCCGCTCTCAGCTCGTCGGAAGCGGATCTGTGGTGGGCAGCCAACCTTGGCGGCGGGACTCGAACTCGTCGATCAGATCGGCGTGGCGCAAGGTCAGGGCGATGTCGTCCAATCCCTCGAGCAGCCGCCAGCGGGTGTAGTCGTCGATCCGGAAGGCCGCGGTGAAGTCCTTTGCGCGGACTGTCTTCTCCACCAGGTCGACCGTGACCTCGGTGCCGGGCTCGGTCTCCAGCAGCTTCCACAGCAGTTCGACGTCCGACTGCTCGACCTCGGCGGCCACGAGCCCCTGCTTGCCCGAGTTGCCGCGGAAGATGTCGGCGAAGCGGGAGGAGATCACCACCCGGAAGCCGTAGTCCATGAGCGCCCAGACGGCGTGTTCACGGGAGGACCCGGTGCCGAAGTCGGGGCCCGCGACCAAGACGGAGCCGGACTTGAAGGGCTCGGAGTTGAGGATGAAGTGCTCGTCGTTGCGCCAGGCGGCGAACAAGCCGTCCTCGAACCCGGTGCGGGTGACCCGCTTCAGGTAGACGGCGGGGATGATCTGGTCGGTGTCCACGTTGGACCTGCGCAGCGGCACGCCGACGCCCGTGTGCTTGGTGAACGCGTCCATGGTCTCGGATTCCCTTCTCAGGCCAGGTCGTCGGGTGAGGAGAGGGTGCCGCGCACGGCCGTGGCGGCCGCCACCAGCGGCGAGACGAGGTGGGTCCGCCCGCCCTTGCCCTGCCTGCCCTCGAAGTTGCGGTTGGAGGTGGAGGCGCTGCGCTCACCGGGTTTGAGCTGGTCCGGGTTCATGCCGAGGCACATGGAACAGCCCGCCTGCCGCCACTCCGCGCCCGCCGCGAGGAAGATCTCGTGCAGCCCTTCGGATTCCGCCTGGGCCCGCACGCGCATCGAGCCGGGCACCACAAGCATCCGCACGCTGTCCGCCACCCGGTGCCCGCGCAGCACGGCAGCGGCCGCCCGCAGGTCCTCGATGCGGCCGTTCGTGCACGAGCCGAGGAACACCGTGTCGACGCTGATCTCGCGCAGCGGCGTGCCCGGCGTGAGGCCCATGTAGGTCAGCGCCTTCTCGGCCGCGACCCGCTCGTTGTCGTCGCCGATCGCCTCCGGGTCCGGCACGGACGCGCTCAACGGCAGCCCCTGTCCGGGATTCGTCCCCCACGTCACGAAGGGGGTCAGCGCGCTCGCGTCGATGTGGACCTCGGCGTCGAAGACCGCGTCGTCGTCCGTGCGCAGGGTCTTCCAGTACTCGACGGCCGCATCCCATTCGGCCCCAACGGAAGCGTGCGGCCGCCCCTTCAGGTACTCGAACGTCACCTCGTCCGGCGCGATCATCCCGGCCCGCGCACCAGCCTCGATGGACATGTTGCACACGGTCATCCGGGCTTCCATCGACAGCGCCTCGATGGCCTTGCCCCGGTACTCCAGGACGTAGCCCTGGCCGCCGCCGGTGCCGATGTTCGCGATGACCGCGAGGATGACGTCCTTCGCCGTGACGCCGTCGCGCAGCTCGCCGTCGACCGTGATCGCCATGGTCTTGAACGGCCTCAACGGCAACGTCTGCGTCGCCATCACGTGCTCGACCTCGGACGTGCCGATGCCGAACGCGAGCGCGCCGAACGCGCCGTGCGTGGACGTGTGGCTGTCGCCGCACACCACCGTCATGCCGGGCTGCGTGAGCCCGAGCTGCGGTCCCACCACGTGCACGATGCCCTGCTCCGCGTCACCCATGGGGTGCAGGCGGACGCCGAACTCCTTGCAGTTGGCGCGCAGCGTGTCGACCTGCGTCCGCGACACGAGGTCCGCGATCGGCTGGTCGATGTCGACCGTCGGGACGTTGTGGTCCTCGGTCGCGATCGTGAGGTCCACGCGCCGCAGCCCGCGTCCCGCGAGCCGCAGCCCGTCGAACGCCTGCGGACTCGTCACTTCGTGCAGCAGGTGGAGGTCGATGTAGAGGAGGTCCGGCTCGGCGCCGTCGCCATGGCGCACGACGTGCGCCTCCCACACCTTCTCCGCGAGTGTGCGGCCCATCGCTTCATCCCCATCGGTTCGTGGCTGGGAGCTCTCTCACGAGCGGGGGCTCCCGATAACTTCTGGACTTCCCAGATACCGGGAAGTTAGTATCGCGCTGTGGGACAGCATAGCGGGATCGGCGTGCTGGACAAGGCTGTGGCCGTGTTGAACGCCGTCGCGAAGGATCCGTGTGGACTGGCAGAACTCTGCAACCGAACAGGCTTGCCCAGGGCGACCGCGCACCGCCTGGCAGTGGGCCTGGAGGTCCACCGCCTCCTCCGACGGGGTTCCGACGGCCGCTGGCGTCCAGGCGCGGCACTGGCAGAACTGGCGGGCGGCGCTACGGACCCCCTGCTCGACGCGGCGGCCTCCGTGCTGCCCCGCCTCCGCGACATAACCGGCGAGAGCGTCCAGCTCTACCGCCGCGACGGCATGCAGCGCATCTGCGTCTCAGCGGCCGAACCCCCCAGCGGCCTCAGGGACACCGTCCCCATAGGCGCCAGACTCCCCATGACCGCGGGCTCCGGTGCCAAGGTCCTGGCAGCCTGGTCCGACCCGGGCACGCAAAGATCAGTACTGGCCGACGCCGTATACGGCGAACGCACCCTCCTGGAAGTCCGCAGACGGGGCTGGGCCCAAAGCGTCGCCGAACGCGAACCAGGCGTAGCCAGCGTCAGCGCCCCGGTAAGGGACAGCGCGGGCGCCGTAGTAGCCGCAATCTCCGTAAGCGGCCCAATAGACCGCATGGGCAGACGCCCGGGCGCAAGATGGGCAGCCGACCTCTTGGCAGCAGCAGAAGCCCTACAGTCCCGCCTCTAACACCACACACACCAAGCCCGAAGACAAAGGCCGTGAGCCCCACCACTCACGGCCTTTGCGCTTTCCACTCCCATTAACTGCGATTCACACCACTCGATGACGAAGTCGAGCCCCTGGGTCCGCATGGTGGGCACCAACGCCCTCGACCTGACCCCTCACCAGCACATACCGGGGGGTGCAGGGGGGCGAAGCCCTCCCTGCCTTGGGGTCTGGGGCGAGAGCCCCAGTGTGAAATGCGAAAGAGCCACGCGCCTTGAAAAGGCGCATGGCTCTCCCAGCTCTGTAGCCCCGATGGGATTCGAACCCACGCTACCGCCTTGAGAGGGCGGCGTCCTAGGCCGCTAGACGACGGGGCCCTAGGTGATTCTTTTGTACTGCCTGGTACTGCTATTCGCCGATCTTTCGATCTAGCTTGTTGCTGGAGTAGCGTATCAGACTCTGATTTCTGCTCCGCAGCTGGGGTACCAGGACTCGAACCTAGACTGACTGAACCAGAATCAGCCGTGCTGCCAATTACACCATACCCCAATGTTTTCCTGATCGGCTCTCCCGCTCTTCGCGCTGAGGGCCGCTCGTTCCAACGAGATGAATACTAGACCACGGTGCCCGCAGAAGTGAAATCGGCCCCCACCTCAACCCATCGGGCGAGGTGGGGGCCGGTGCGACGGGTGTTCAGGCGTGCGCGGTGGAGAGTTCGCAGACGAGCAGTTCGGGGAGCTCGGCGAGGCTGCTGATGGTGCTGATGCCCGCGGGCATCGCGCCTTCGCGGGGTCCTTGGCGGTTGAGCCAGACGCCGCGCATCCCGGCGTCGCGCGCGCCGATGGCGTCGGCGTAGAGCCGGTCGCCCACGTGGACCGTTTCGGTGAGCGGGACGCCGAGGTCGGAGCAGGCCGTGTCGAAGATCATGCGGTCGGGTTTGGCCGCGCCGACCTCGCCCGCGATGAGCACGGTGTCGAAGTACTCGGCCAGGCCGAGCGCGGCGATCTTGACGCGCTGGTGGCGGCCGGAGGCGTTGCTCACGGCGGCGATGGGCAGTCCGGTGGCGCGCAGCCACTCCAGGCACGGGACGACGTCCGGGAACAGGCTCCAGCCGTCGGCCAGGACCTCTTGGCGGCGCATTTCGCGGCGTGTGGCCTCCGCGTCGTCGAGCTCCTCGCCGAGGGCGGCGAAGAACGCGCGGGTCCGGATGTTCCGCATCGTCTCGTACTGGAGTTCCCCTGCTAAGAGTCTCGCGCAGTGGTCGTCGGTGACCCGCTGCCACAACAACCACGCGTCGGCGTTACCCACCATCGAGGCCAAGGCGGCTCGCGACGAGGTGCTGTAGTCGACGAGCGTGTCGTCGACGTCGAGCGAGATTGCGCGGATTTCGCCGGTTCTCTTGAGCGTGAAAGTCGGGGAAGCAGTTGTCACCCCGTGAGGCTAGGTGCGATCACCCCTCGGCCGATTCGGCTAAGGAGGTGATATCTGGGGGCTCTTGCACGGTCAAGCACCGCTTGACCCACCGAACGCAGCAGTCGGGATGCCCCGAGCGCACGAGGCAATCGGCCGATCGAGCGATCCTGACCGCACGGGTGGACCGTCCGGTCGGTGACGCCGACGCGCGCGCCGTGATCGGCTCGGGCCTCGAACCGTCCACTTGGGACGGCCTCCGCACGTCCGGTCGACTTCCTCTGTCACGAAAAGGAAACACACCATGTCGGAGCTTTCGGACAGCCGCGCGTGTCGCGCGTGGACCAGTGGGGCGAGGGCGTGGACCACTGGTCCCGCGGCGTCGTCCACCCGTGTGGCGTCCGCGATTTCCCCTTGACCGCGCGAGCACCGGAGGAGGACGCTACCCTTATTCAACTACCGTTGAAATGAGGGGTCATGGAACGGAGCACGTGCGTCGTCGTCGGAGGCGGACCGGCCGGGATGGTGCTGGGGCTGCTGCTCGCGAGGGCCGGGGTGGAGGTCACCGTGCTGGAGAAGCACAACGACTTCCTGCGGGACTTCCGCGGCGACACCGTCCACGCGTCCACGTTGACGCTGCTGGACGAGCTGGGGCTGGGACCCGCGTTCGCCGAGGTCCCCCACCAGCTGATCGACCGGATGCGGGTGCTGCTCGACAGCGGGCCCGCGACCGTGGCGGACCTCAGCAGGCTGCCCGGTCCGCACAAGCACATCGCGTTCGTGCCGCAATGGGACTTCCTGGACCTGCTGGCCGACGCGGGCAGGCTCGAACCGACGTTCGCGCTGCGGATGAACACGGCCGTCACCGGGCTGGTCAAGGAGGGCGCGAAGGTCACCGGCGTCCGCTACCGCACGGCCGACGGCGTCGAGGGCGAGATCGCCGCGGACCTGGTCGTGGCCGCGGACGGCCGCTCCTCGACCGTGCGCTCGGAGGCCCGGCTGCCGGTGCGCTCGTTCGGCACGCCGATGGACGTGTGGTGGTTCCGCGTGCCGCGCCGGGAGGACGACCCGAACGGCGGGCTCGCCCGGTTCGGCAAGAGCAGCGGCCTGGTCCTGCTCGACCGTGGCGACTACTTCCAGATCGCCTTCCTGATCCGCAAGGGCACGGACCGGATGCTGCGCGAGCAGGGCGTGGAGGCGTTCCGCGAGCGCATGATCGCGCTCGTGCCGCTGCTCGCCGACCGGATGGACGCGGTCGAGTCGCTCGACGACGTGAAGCTGCTGGACGTGAAGCTGGACCGGCTGACCCGCTGGCACGCCGACGGCGTGCTGTGCGTCGGTGACGCGGCGCACGCGATGTCGCCCATCGGCGGTGTCGGCATCAACCTCGCGGTGCAGGACGCGGTCGCCGCGGCCACGATCCTCGCGGCCCCGTTGCGGCGCGGCCAGGTCACGCCGTCGGTGCTCGCGAAGGTGCGGCGCAGGCGCTGGCTGCCGACGGCCGTCACGCAGGGCGCGCAGCGGCTGATCCAGAACGCCCTGCTGCGGCGCACGCTCGACGGGAAGGTCGACGTCGGCGGCACGGGGACGCCCAAGCCGATCCAACTGCTCCAGCGGTTCCCGGTGCTCCAGGGGGTTCCGGCGTACATGGTCGCCATCGGGCTGCGCCCCGAGCACGCGCCCGCGTTCGCCCGGCGCGAGCCCGCCGCGATCGAGCGCACCAAGGCGGACCCGAGCGCGACGTGACTACGCCCCCGGCTCGACCGCGCCCGACTCGTTGAGCACCATCGCCACCGCGTGGGCGCGGTCGCGGGCACCGAGCTTGCGGAGGATCGCGCGGACGTGCGACTTCACCGTGTCGGTGCTGATGAACAGCCGTTGGGCGATGCGCTGGTTGTCCAGGCCCTTCGCCACCTCGGCGAGGACGTCGAACTCCCTGGCGCTCAGCCGGTTCAGCGCGGACGGCGGCGGCAGCCGGGACGGCAGGCGGGCCAGTTCGCCGAGGTGGACGTCGACGGTGGCGGTGGCGCCGTGGGCGACGGCGAGCACCACCGGCAGCAGTTCGCTCAACGGCGAGGTCTTGAGCAGGTAGGCGGACGCGCCCGCGTCCAGCGCGGCCGTGGCCCAGTGGCGGCTGTCCCGGTTGGACAGGACGACCACGCGGGCGCGCGGCCGGTGGTTGACGGCGTCGTGGACCGTGCGCAGCGGTCCGGCGCCGGGGACGTCGACGTCGGTCACGACGATGTCCACCAGCAGGTCCCGCAGGCACCGCTGGGCGTCCGCCGCGGTGTGGGCGATGCCCACCACGCGGAAGGACTGCGTGCGGTTGAGCGAGATCCGCAGCCCCTCGGTGATGAGCTGCGAGGCGTCGACCAGCAGCACGCGGGGGCGCTCGACGTCGAGCACTTGGCCACCTCCACCAGGCTCCACGGCCCGATGAACACGGGAAGTTACCCGCGAGTACGCCGGTGCGGTACCTGCGACCGCGAGGTTGGGCCGACCAGCCCAGCGGGAACGTGTCCGTGCTGGTCGGCGCAAACCTTTGCGGAGGAACTTTTGCCAGTTGAGCGGTCTACCGGTTGGAGACGGGGTTGGTCAGCGTGCCGAGGCCCTCGACCGTCACGGACACCGACTGACCGGCCTTCATCGGGCCGACGCCGGCGGGCGTCCCGGTGAGGATGACGTCGAGCGGCCGGAGCGTCATGATCGAGCTGATGAACTCGATCGTCTCGCCGATGTCGAAGATGAACTGCGACGTCCGGCCCTCCTGCACGACCACGCCGTCCAACTCGGTGCGGATGGCGACGTCGGTCGGGTCGAACTCCGTCTCGACCCACGGGCCGAGCGGGCAGAACGTGTCGAACCCCTTGGCGCGGGTGAACTGCACGTCGGCCTTCTGGAGGTCGCGCGCGGTCACGTCGTTCGCGATCGTGTAGCCGAGGATCGACTGCCGGACCCGCTCGGCCGGGATGTCCCGCCCGCCGATGCCGATGACGACGGCCAGCTCACCCTCGTAGTCGACGCGCTCGGAGATCGCGGGCAGCTTGATCTCGGCGTTCGGGCCGATGATCGAGGTGTTCGGCTTGAAGAAGATCAGCGGGCTCTCGGGGATGTCGTTGCCCAGTTCGGCGACGTGGTCGGCGTAGTTCCGGCCGACGCCGATGATCTTGGGCGGGAGGAACGGGGCGAGCAGCCGGACGTCCGCCAGCGGCCAGCGCCGACCCGTGAAGGTCGGCGTGCCGCCGAAGGGCTCGTCCTTGATCTCGACGGCCGTCAGGTCGTCGCCCTCGCCCTCGATCTTGGCGAAGGCGAGTCCGTCTGGCTGGGCGATTCGGGCGATGCGCACGACGTCCAGCCTAAACCAGCGCGCGGACCCGCATCGCCTTGTGCACGAGAGCGTCGCAGAGCGCCAGCCAGCTCGCCTCCACGATGTTGCCGTGCACCCCGACCGTGGTCCACTCGCGCTCGCCGTCCGTGGACTCCACGAGCACCCGCGTGACGGCGTCCGTGCCGGGGTCCTCGGCCAGGATGCGCACCTTGTAGTCGGACAGCTCCACACTGTCCAACCAGGACAGGTGCGGCAGCAACGCCTTGCGCAGCGCCGCGTCCAGCGCGTGCACCGGCCCGTTGCCCTCGGCGGTCTCGATGACCCGCTCACCGGCGACGTGCACCTTCACCGTGGCCTCGGACACGATCTCCCCGTCCGGCCGCCGGTCCAGCACGACCCGGTAGGACTCCAGCGTGAACGGCGATTCGTCCAATTCGGACAGCTCACGCCGCAGCAGCAGTTCCAGGGAGGCGTCGGCCGCCTCGAAGGACCACCCCTGCGCCTCCAGTTCCTTCACCTTGCGCACGGCGTTCGTGACCGCGTCGGGCCGACGGGCCAGGTCGATACCGAACTCACGTCCCTTGAGCTCGAGACTCGCCCGGCCCGCCATCTCGGTGACCAGTACCCGCATGCCGTTGCCGACGGTGTCCGGATCGATGTGGTTGTACAGCTCCGGATCGACCTTGATCGCGCTCGCGTGCAGTCCCGCCTTGTGGGCGAAAGCCGACGCCCCTACGTAAGCCTGGTGGGTGTAGGGGGCGATGTTCGCGATCTCCGCAAGAGCATGGGAGACACGGGTGAGCTCGGCCAGCGATTCGGCGGGTAGCACCGGAAGGCCGAGCTTGGTCACGAGGTTCCCGACGACGGCGAACAGGTCGGCGTTGCCCGCCCGTTCGCCGTACCCGTTCGCGGTGCACTGGACGTGGGTCGCCCCAGCCTGCACAGCCGCGACGGTGTTCGCCACCGCGCAGGACGTGTCGTCCTGGCAGTGGATGCCCACACGGAAGCCCGTGCGGGAAATCACCTGCTCAACGGTCTCCGCCAGCCCGAGGGGCAGCTGGCCGCCGTTGGTGTCGCACAGCACGACGACATCGGCCCCACCGTCCACAGCGGACTCCAGGACCGACAGCGCGCACTCCGGGTCGTAGGCGTACCCGTCGAAGAAGTGCTCGGCGTCCACGAACACCCGCTTGCCGTGGTCGACCAGGTGGCGCACGGTGTCCCGCACCATCGCCCGGTTCTCCCCGACGTCCGTCCGCAACGCCAGTTCGACGTGCCGCCGATCGGACTTGGCCACCAACGTCACCACGTCGGTCCGAGCCGCCAACAACGCCTGGACCTGCGGATCCTCGGCGACGTTGACCCCTGGCTTGCGCGTGGCCCCGAACGCCACGAGCTTCGCGTGCCGCAGGTCCAGTTCCCCGTCAGCGGCCCGCGCGAAGAACTCCGTGTCCTTCGGCATGGCCCCTGGCCACCCGCCTTCGATGAACCCGACGCCCAACGAGTCCAACAACCGCGCCACAGCCAGCTTGTCCGTGACGGAGTAGGTGATCCCCTCCCGCTGCGCACCATCCCGGAGCGTGGTGTCGAAGACGTGGAAGGTGTCACCGAGCGGGAGGCTGCTCACGGTTCTCTCCTGGCCAGAGGTGGTGGGGGTGGCAGGGTCCGAAAAACAAAAAAACCCCCCGCGAAAGGCAGGAGGTCAGCGCACCGGGTGCTGGGGAAGCACTACCCGGCGCGCTCGTCAATAATGATCACGGTGTTGGAAGCCACGTCGAGGATGGTGCCACAGTCCTGCCAAGACGACCAGCCACCGAACCGCAGTTCCCACATTCTGGGTGACCCCCGGGCGTGAACCCGCCTCGGACGCGGGGGGCCACCGACTCCGGTGCGGCGCCGGCCCCACCCCTCACCCGGCCAAGAACTTCGCGAACGCCTCGATCGCCGCCGGGTTCCGAGGGCTCTCCACCAACGCCGCATAAGGCAGCACGAAGAACCGTCGATCCCGCACCGCAGGCACCCCGGCCAACGGCGCGTACCCCGTCAGGAACTTCTCCTTCTCCTGAGGCGTGTTGTTGTCCCCATCGGCGTAGTCGTTGATCAGGATCACGTCGGGGTTCGCCTGCACCACCGTCTCCCACCCCACGGTGGTCCAACTGTCGTCCAACTCACCGAAGATGTTCGCCCCACCGGCCTTCGCGATGATGTCCTGCGGCGCCGCGTTGCGACCAGCGGTGAACGGCTGGTCCAACCCGCTGTCGTACAGGAACACCTTCGGCCGGGGCTTCCCCTCCATCAACGCCCCGGCCGCCGCGATCTGCTTCCGGTACCCCGAGATCAACTCCTCCGCCCGCGCGGAAACCCCGAAAACGCGACCGAGGTTCCGCAGGTCCTCGTACAGGGCCTCCAACGGCGGCATGATCCCCCGCTGCTTCCCGATCCCGTTCCGACAGGCCTCGGTCAGCTCGTACGAAGGAATCCCCAGCCCCCTCAACGCCTCCGGCGTGAACCCGGAACTCTCCGAGAACCCGTAGTTCCACCCCGCGAACACGAGATCCGCCCCGGCCCCCTGCACGACCTCCTTGTTGATCTTCTCCCCCAACTTCGGCACCCGATCCCAGTCGGCCTTGAACGGCGACGAGGCGACGTCCGCCGTCTGCCCCGACCCGATCACGTACCCGGCCATCCGATCGGCCAGCCCCAGCGCGAACATGATCTCCGCGATCCCGGTGTCGTTCGTGACCACCTTCGACGGCACCCGGTCGAACGTCACGTCCCGCCCGCAGTTCTTGACCGTCACCGGCCCCGACGACGCCGCCGGTTCTTGCGCGACGGTCGCCCCGCACGCGGCGACGCTGAAGACCAGGCACAGGGCGAGCAGTCTCACGACGGGACCTCCGGGTGTTCGAAGAGGAGCTGGGGCGCTCCGCTGGTGGGGTGGCTGACGAGGTGGGCGTGGACGCCGAACACCGCGAGGACCAACGACGGGGTCAGCACGTCCGCCGGCTTCCCGCCCGCGACCACCCGTCCGCCGTCCAGGACGTGGATCCGGTCGCAGTACGCGGCGGCGAGGTTGAGGTCGTGCAGCACGGTCAGCACCGTCACGCCGACCCCGCGCACCAGCGCCAGCACGTCCAGCTGGTGCTTGATGTCGAGGTGGTTGGTCGGCTCGTCGAGCACCAGCACGTCCGGCTCCTGCACCAGCGCCCGCGCGATCAGCACCCGCTGCCGCTCCCCACCGGACAGGGTCAGGAAGCTCCGCGCGGCCAGGTGGACGACGTCCACCCGCCGCAACGCGGACGCGACCAGCTCGCGGTCCCGCGCGGTGTCCCGGTCGAACGCCGACTTGTGCGGCAACCGTCCCATCGCGACCACCTCGGCGACCGTGAAGTCGAACTCGACGTGGCTGTCCTGCGTCAACGCGGCCATCCGCCGCGCGCTCTCCCGCAGCGGCACGGACAGCAGGTCCCGCCCGTCGAGCAGGACCGCGCCGCCGCTGGGCTTCAGCGCCCGGTACACGCACCGCAGCGTCGTCGACTTCCCGCTGCCGTTGGGCCCGACGATCCCGACGACCTCGCCGCTGCCGGCCGACAACGACACGTCGTGCACGATCCCCGCCACCGACACGGCGTCGAGTTCCAGTTCCATCAGCTGCCCCCGAACACGTAGCCGCGCCGCCGCATCAGGAACACGAAGCACGGCACGCCCAGCGCGGCCGTGATCACGCCGAGCGGCAGCTCCTCCGGCGCGGCGAGCATCCGCGCGGCCACGTCGACCCAGATCAGGAAGCTCGCGCCCGCCAGCGGCGCCACCACGAGGACCCGGCGGTGGTCGGACCCGACCACCATCCGCACGAGGTGCGGCAGCATCAGCCCGACGAACCCGACCGCCCCGCTCACGGCCACCAGCACCCCGGTCATCCCGGCCGTGACGACGAACAGCGTCCGCCGCGTCCGCCCGACGTCGATCCCCAACGTCGTCGCGGTCTCGTCGCCCATCGACAACCCGTTGAGCCGCCTGCCGTTCGCCAGCAGGTACGCGGTCCCCAGCGCCACCACCACAGCGGCGACCGGCAGCGACCCCCACGTCACGCCGCCCAGGCTGCCCAGCAGCCAGAACATCGCCGCGCGCGCCGCCTCCCCGTGCGGGGCCTGGAACACCAGCAGCAGCGCCACGGCCTGGAAGCCGTACGCCATCGCGGTCCCGGTCAGCACCAGCCGCAACGGCGTGAGCCCGGCTCGGGTCCGGGCGGCCAGGTACACGAGCGCGGTCGCGCCCAGCGCGGACAGGAACGCGGCGGCGGACAGGGCGTAGACACCGAGGGACGCGAACAGGCCCAGCGTCGCCACGGCCGTCGCCCCCACGGACGCGCCGGAGGAGATGCCCAGCACGTACGGGTCGGCCAGCGCGTTGCGCACCACGGCCTGGATCGCCACGCCGACGACGCTCAGCCCCGCGCCCACGACGGCGGCGAGCAGCACGCGCGGCAGGCGGATGTCCCACACGATCCGGTACTGGCCCGCGTCGACGGCCTCGACCCGACCACCGGTCACGGCGGCCTGGAGGAACGCGGCGACCCGGCCGAACGGGATGCTCACCGGGCCCAGTGCCACGCCGGCGATGACGGAGGCGAGCAGGACGACGACGAGGGCCGCCACGAGCGGACCGGTCCGGGCCACGCGGTCACCCTTCGGACAGGTGGCCTGAGCGCGAGCGACCGCGAGGGGTCCCCGTTCCCGCGAACCACGGCAGGAGCTGGAGCACAGCACGCCGCCGATGGGTGATCGGGCTCGTCCACGGGGAGTGGACCTACCGTTGCGGGTCAGCGCCGGATTTCGACCGGACTTCCCCCACGGGCAGCGCAGTGATGCTGTGCGCTGGGGTGTTCGGGTGTCAACCCGCCGTGCGCCAGGTCACGCGGGCGGCCCGCTCGGGGCCACCCGCGTCACCGTCCTAGGCGAACACCTGCAACCCGGACAGCTGACCCGCGGGCCAGCCGGTGTTCGCGGTGAACAGCAGGCGCAGGTACCGCACGCCCGTGCCCGGCAGCGCCACGCTCGTGCCGGGCGCGAACGCGTACCCGGCGGCGGGGACCAGGGTCGTGAACGTCCCGCCGTCGGTGCTGCCCTGCACGGTGATCGTCTGCGTCCGCGACCCCCAGAACCCCGGCAGCGCCAGTTCCAGCCGCCGCGCGGCGGCCACCGAGCCGAGGTCGACCTGGATCCACTGCGGGAACGCGTTGTTGGCGCTCTCCCAGTAGGTGTCGCTGTTCCCGTCGACCGCGTTCCCGCTGCCGTAGCCCTGCGTCTGGCTGCTCTGCGAGGTCGGCTTGCCGCGCGCCAGGTCCACCACCGGCGGTGGTCCGCCGCCCAGCACGGGCGGTGTCGGCCGCACGGGTGTCAGCGCGATCTGGCCCTTCAGCATCCGGCCGCCGTCGCCGGTCAGACGCAGGTAGTAGTCCGCGGAGCAGGCCGTGCCGTCCTCGTCGAGCGCCAGGAACCCCGACCCGGCGGGCACGTACGCCTGCGTCTCGGCGGTCTTGGCGATCTGGTTGCCCTCGTTGTACTCGTCGAACATGGAGATGTAGATGCCCTGCGCGCCGAGGCGGACCATGTTGTAGAACTGCCGCCACATGAAGTCGCCGTGCGCGCGGTGCCGCGCGGGCAGGTCGCCCGGCAGGACGCACGGCTGGTAGTCGATGCCGCGGGCGTTGCACTCGGCCTGGTCGGGCTGGTTCACGTTGGTGTAGAAGCGATCCGTGTCGGCGACGTTCCCGATCCGGCCCACCATCCACGGCGAGAGCATGTCGAAGGAGCGGTACACCCCGGCGAACCCGGTCCGGGAATCCTCGGTCTCGGTGCGCCAGTGGGTCGGCACGCCGCCGATCACGTAGCAGCCCTGCGCCTTGAACCAGGTGATCACGTCCTGGCACGCGGCCGGGGCGAACGGGCGGCCGGGGTCGTTGAAGCCGAAACCCCAGATGCAGACGACCGGTTTGCCGTTCTGCCGGGCGTAGGCGGACGAGGAGACGTGGGCGGACATCTTGGTGGTCCAGTCGGTCTTGATCTCCGACTGCATGTTCGTCCAGTTGGTGACGTCGTACATGATGTAGAACTTGCGGCCGTTCGCCTCGGCCGCCGAGCGCACCTTCGCCGCCATCCCGTCACGGGTGGGGCCCTCGCCGCCGAACGGGTTGAACCGCTGGAGCGCCGCGGTGTCGCAGTTGTTCTCGCGCATCCACCGGAAGTGGGTGTCCACGGTGGACTGGTCGTAGCTGGAGAACAGCGTGGCGGGCTGGCCGTTGCCGAGGTTGCGGTAGGCGGTCGGGAAGCCCCGCGCGTAGTCGCGCATGTCCGGCCACGCGGTGATCGCGGTGTTCGAGGGCGACGGGGCCTGCCCCCAGTTGTTGCTCCAGTGCCACCACGCGTTGATCGGCGACCCGTCGTTCGGGGCGGCGAACCACCCCTGGTAGCCGACGGTGATCTTGCCGACCACGTCGCCGGGCGGACTGGCGGCCCGCGCCTGCGCGGGCACCACCCCCGCCAGTGCCGTGGCCGCCAAGGCGGATCCGAGGAATGTCCTGCGTGACACAACCACCGCGGTCTCCTTCGTTGGAGGGGTGCTCGCGGACCAGTATCACGCAAGAAGTGAGCAGAATCACGCAAAGTCTCGACAAAGATGACGTCCGGCCGAGTTCCGGTCCTGGACGCGGAAACGCCCGCCGGACCGGGTGGTCCGACGGGCGTTCCCGAACAGCCGTCGATCAGGTGCGGACGTTCGACGAGACCAGCGCCGCGAGGCGGTCGCCGATCGCGTAGGTCGCACCGGGCGACTGGTGGTCGCGCGTGGCGAGGTCGAACGCCACCGACGCCTCGATCCGGCGGGCGGACTCGTGCTCGCCGAGGTGGTCGAGCATCAGGGCCACGGACAGCACGGCAGCTGTCGGGTCCGCGATGCCCTGGCCCGCGATGTCCGGCGCGCTGCCGTGCACCGGCTCGAACATGCTCGGGTTGCGCCGGGTCACGTCGAGGTTGCCGCTGGCCGCCAGGCCGATGCCGCCGGTCACCGCGGCCGCCAGGTCCGTGAGGATGTCGCCGAACAGGTTGTCGGTGACGATCACGTCGTAGCGGCCGGGGTCGGTGACGAGGTGGATCGTCGCCGCGTCCACGTGCTGGTAGGAGACGGTGACCTCCGGGTGCTGGAGGGACACCTCCTCCACCACGCGCGACCACAACGAGCCGGCGTGGGTGAGCACGTTCGTCTTGTGCACGAGCGTCACGTGCCTGCGCGGCCGGTTGGACGCGCGGGCGAAGGCGTCGCGCACGACCCGCTCGACGCCGAACGAGGTGTTGATGCTGACCTCGGTGGCGATCTCGTGCGGGGTGTCCTTGCGCAGGAGGCCGCCGTTGCCCGCGTACAGGCCCTCGGTGCCTTCCCGGACGACGACCAGGTCGATCTCCGGCGCGTCGGCCAGAGGGCTGCGCACACCGGGGTACAACCGCGCCGGGCGCAGGTTCACGTGGTGGTCGAGTTCGAAGCGGAGCCGCAGCAGCAGCCCCCGCTCCAGGATTCCGCTCGGCACCGACGGATCGCCGACCGCGCCGAGCAAGATCCCGTCGTGCTGGCGCAACTCGCCGAGCACGGACTCGGGCAACAACTCCCCTGTGGCGTGCCAGCGAGCCGCGCCGAGGTCGTAACGCGTGATCTCGGCCGCCGGAACGACCTCCCCGAGCACCTTCAGCGCTTCGGCGATGACCTCGGGCCCGATCCCGTCTCCTGGGATCACTGCGAGCCGCATCCACACACCTCCCAGGTATCAGTCCCA
>Ga0247771_1000114_pt1 | contig 31676 bp, 33 predicted proteins | sample UWRJL197509C6_FD_179948 | JGI IMG/M metagenome (GOLD analysis project Ga0247771, IMG submission 179948) | Plant litter microbial communities from Arlington Agricultural Research Station in Wisconsin, United States - UWRJ-L197-509C-6 | ecosystem: Environmental > Terrestrial > Plant litter >... | reverse complement strand
GCCGATTTTACTTGGGGATTTTGGCCTTAAAATTGGGGATCGGGCAGGCTTTCAAGCACTGCCTTTTGGCCCGATCAAGGTCAAAATAAGGGGTCCCCAAGTCAAATCGGCCACACCAACGACGCAAATCGCCCGGTGACCACATCGGCACCCGCGGCCACCCGGTGACCACAACGGCCCCAGCAGCCACCCGGCGACCACGCCAGAACCCGCAGACGCAACGACAAGCCCAAGCCTCAACACCCAGGCGGCGCGGTAGTCCCCCGAATGATGATCTGCGTAGCCAACACCACGTGCGGCGCAGTCCCCTCACTCACATCCAACCAATCCAACAGCATGTTCACCGCGGTCCGCCCAGCCGCAGCCAACGGCATCCGCACCGTCGTCAACGCCGGCGAAGTCAACGACGCGTAAGTCAGGTTGTCGAACCCGGTAACACTGACATCCGACGGAACCCCCACCCCTCGATCCCGCAACCGAGCCAACACCCCCAACGCCATGATGTCGTTGTAAGCCATGACAGCCGTGACATCAGCCGCCAACGCCAGATCCGCAGCCTGCAACCCACCCTCGAACCGAGGCGCGAACGGCCCGAGCTCCACCACCTCGATCGAGTGCTCCGCCACGGCCCGAGCCAACCCCGCCCGCCGCTCCTCGTTCGACCAAGCCGTCCGCGGCCCGCTGAGAAACGCGATCCGCCGATGCCCAAGGGCGACGAGGTGGGCGACGACCTGCCGCACCCCATCCCCGCTGTCCATCACAGTGCTCGGGATCCCCGGCAGCCGATGGTCGAGCAGCACCAGCGAGGTCGCCTCGGCCGCCGCCGTGATCTCCGCCGCGGGCAACCCCGGCGAGCACAGCAGCAACCCGTCCACCTGCTTCGCCATCGCCCGCACCAGCTTCGCCTCCGCCGCCGGGTCCTCGTCGCTGTCCGCGACGAACACCGCGTAGTCGGCCTGGGCCGCCCTGGTCTGCACCGCTTTCAGGATTCCCGTGTAGAACGGGTTGTCGAGGTCCGGCACGACGATGCCGATGTTGCCCGTCTTGCCGGTGATCAGCCCGCGCGCCGCGCGGTTGGGCTGGTAGCCGAGTTCGGTGGCGGCGGCCAGCACTCGTGTCCTGGTGTCGGGCCGCACGAGGTCGGGGGAGGACAGCGCGCGCGACACCGTCGCTACCGACACGTGTGCCTTGCGTGCCACATCGCGGATGGTGATCGTCACGGGGGACCATCCAACCGTAATTGTGACGAAAGCTCGTGATTGGGGTGCCGTTGAACCGATTCCGGGGATGCCCCGTTTATCGGGTGCGGGTCACGTGGAACCACGGGACTTCCCAAACGTCCAGGAGAGCCAGCCATGCGCACGAGCCGCGCGTTACCAGCCCTCGCGGCCGTCGCCGAACCGCCGCGGGCGATCACCTCGGGTCATGGCCGCTGACGTCCGCGCGTCGCCGTGGTCACCACAGGAGTTCGAGCTGAACGAGACGACAATGCACCGAGAGCCACCGTTCGACCTGCCTCCCGAGGCGTTCCTCGACGGCCGACCCGACGGGGGTGACCTGCTGCTCCAGCGCACCCTCGGCCGCGTCCGCCACGAGAAGGCGCGGGAGGGGAGACGGCGGCAGAGCTTCGCCGTCCTCGTGTCGACGAGCCTGCTCGCCGCCGCGCTCGCGGGCGGTGTGGTGATCGGCCGCGACCTGGGCGGCGGCTCCGAGCCGGTCATGGTCGGCGGCATCGCGAACGGGACGAGCCTGAGCGCGGTCATCACGCCCGCCGAGGGCTGGTCGCGGCTGCGGGTCACCGTCAAGGGCGTCGAGGCGGGCGAGCGGTGCAGGCTCGTCGTCACCGACGACCGCGGCGAGCGGTTCGTCGCGGGCGGGTGGATCGCCGGGAGCGGGGGTGACCCCGCCCGCGGCATCACCCTGGACGGGTCCGCGCTGGTCCCGCCGGACCGGCTCAGGACGGTCAGCGTCGAGACGGTCGACGGGCGCGTGCTGGTGACCGCGGCCGCCTAGGTCGCGAACACCTGCGCGTCGTCCGCGAACGCCTTCACCTCGAGCGCGTTGCCCGACGGATCGCGGAAGAACATTGTCCACTGTTCGCCAGGTTTTCCGGCGAACCGGAGGTACGGCTCGATCACGAATTCCGTGCCCGCGCCGCGCAACCGGTCCGCTAGCTGGTGAAACGCGTCCACGGTGAGCAGCACGCCGAAGTGCGGCACCGGCACGTCGTGCCCGTCGACCGGGTTGTGCGCCTCGATCGCACCCGTTCGGTCTACCAGGTGTGTCACAAACTGGTGGCCGTACAGGTTCCAGTCGATCCAGCGGTCGCTCGACCGTCCTTCCGGGCAGCCGATGACGGCTCCGTAGAAGGTCCGGGCCGCTTCGAGGTCGGTGACGGGGACCGCGAGGTGGAAACGAGGGATGTCCGGAGTCATGCGCAGAGCTTCGCCGATCTTCCGCGCGGGGGGTAGTCGACGCGTCAACGTGGCGTGTTGGTTAGCTGTCGCCGTGTTCCGAACGATGCCGCTCGCGGTCGTCGTCCTCGTGGCGGCGTGCACGACGCGGGGCGCGACCAGTTCCGCCGGTCAGTTCGTCGAGATCGAGCAGGTCGCGGTCTCGACGTCCGCCGCGCCCGGCCCCGACGCGTCGACCGGCGTGTTCACGTCGTCGTGCGGCCGCAACGACGAGAGGCACCTGAACGCGGACAACCCGGTGATCTCGCCGAACGTCCGCAACGGCGCCCACCACACGCACGAGTACGTCGGCAACCTGACGACGGACGCGTTCTCGACCCCCGAAAGTCTCGCCGCCGGGGGCAGCACGTGCGCGGGCGGCGACCTGTCCGCGTACTTCTGGCCCGTCCTGCGGCTGACCGACGGCGAGGGCCACGACGCCCACGCGGAGGGCGGCGGCGTGCACGGCAACACCGGCGAGGTGCTGCCCCCGGAGTCGGTGGTGCTCACGTTCACCGGCAACCCGGTGAGCAAGGTCGTCCCGATGCCGCGGTTCCTGCGGACGATCACCGGCAACCCGTCCGCCGCGACCAGCGACGGGCTGAACGCCAACGCCAAGTGGGGGTGCTCCGGCTTCCCCGACCGGTTCACCATGAAGTACCCGAAGTGCCCGGCGGGCGCGTCCGTGACCAGGACGTTCGACTTCCCGAACTGCTGGGACGGCCGCAACGTCGACAGCTACTCGCACCGCGACCACGTCGTCCCGGCCGCCGCCAACGGGGCGTGCCCGGCCATGACGTTCCCGGTGCCCCGGCTGCGGATGGTCGTCTCCTACGCGGTCCCGGCGGGCAGGCCGTTCGCCGTCGACAGCTTCCCGGACGAGCACCGCGACCCGATGACGGACCACGCGATGTTCGTGAACGTGTTCCCCGACGACGTGATGGCCGGGCTCGCCGCCTGCGTCAACGAGGGCCGCGCCTGCGGCTGAAGATTTTCGACAGTTTCGTGAACCACCTCGGTCCCGGAACCGTGAGTGGTGGTGAACAAGGTTGATGAGAGGAGTGGGTGGATGGCGGCACTGTGGTCCCGCAAACGGGAGGCCGCGGCCGACGAGGCGCTGATCCGATCGCTCTACGAAGAGCACGGTCGGGCTCTGCTGGCCTACGCGACGCGGTTGACCGGCGACCGGGCGGCTGCCGAGGACGTGGTCCAGGAGACCCTCCTCAGGGCTTGGCGCCACCCCGACGCGCTCGTCAACGGCAAGGGTTCGGTGCGCGGCTGGCTGCTCACCGTGGCCCGCAACATCGTGACCGACCGCATCAGGGCGAAGGCCGCACGGCCGCAGGAGGTCGCGGAGTCGCCCACGACGCCGCCGATCGAACGCGACCACGCCGAGTCGGTGGTGAACTCCGTCGTCGTGCTCGAGGCACTCGACCAGCTCTCCTCCGACCACCGCGACGTCCTGCGGGAGATCTACTTCAACGGGCGCAGCGTGACGGAGGCCGCGGAGGCGTTGGGCGTGCCACCGGGCACGGTCAAATCCCGGTCCCACTACGCTCTGCGCGCCTTGCGCGAGACGTTCGCCGGACAACAGGTGGCCTTGAAGGGGGTGGCCGGATGACCACGCAGCACGATCCACAACTGCTGGGCGCCTACGTCCTGGGAGCCCTGGACGAGCAGGAGGTGCGGGCCGTGGAGGAGCACCTCGCGGGCTGCCCGGAGTGCGCGGCGGAGCTCGAAGACCTGCGGGCCGTGGAGGCCTCGCTCGGCGACGTGCCCCCGGAGGCGCTGCTCGACGGACCACCCGAGGGTGGTGACCTGCTGCTCCAGCGCACGCTGCGGCAGATGCGCACGGAACGCGGCGGAGCCGTCCGCCGCAGGCAGTTCGCGCTCGGCGCGGCGGCGGCGGTCGTCGCCGCGGTCGTCCTCGGCAGCGGTGTCGTCGTGGGCCGCAGCACGGCGCCCATCACGGACGCCCTGCCCAGCCCGGCGTCCTCGGCCGCCACCCCGCCCGCGGGCACCAAGGTCAGCACGTTCACCGACCCGAACACCGGCGCCAGGATGACCGTCCAGGTCAAGCCCGCCGCCGGATGGGTCAGGGTGAACGCGGCCGTCGGCGGTATCCCGCAGAACGAGAAGTGCCGGTTGTTCGTCGTGGCCAAGGACGGCCACCGCGAGGAGATTGGCAGCTGGCTGGTCTCGAAGGCCGGTGAGGCGGAGGGCACGAACCTCGACGGTTCGGCCCTCATCCCGCCGGAGGACGTGGCGTCGGTCGAGGTCGTGAACTTCGACGGCAAGTCGTTCGTTTCCGTACCGGTGTAGGTCGCCTGACCGGGTGGCGACACCCGGTCAGGCCCACGGTCGCGTGCGCACCGCTTCTGCAGGGGACGCGGTTCGCACGCCACCCGCGCCCCCTGGGGGTGCGGACACCCGGTGTGCGTGCCGCTTCTGCAGGGGAGGCGGCACGCACACCGGTCTTTTTCACGTCCTCAGGTCAGGAATTCCACCAATTTCGCGCGCACGTCGGGGTGGTGCAGGAGGGTGGAGTGGCCCAGGCCGCCGAGGACGTGGCGGTCGGCTTCCGCCGTCGGGGCGGTGGCGCTGGTGGTGGAGACGAGCAGGTCGCCGAGGAGTCTGCCGGTGGTGCTCGTGGGGTTCGTGGCGACGGTGGCGGCGAGGAAGTGCTGGCGCACGTGCGGTGCCGCGCTGTACGCGGTGCCGTGGGCCAGTGACTTGATGCCGGTGCTGCGGCGGTCGACCAGCGCGCCGAACGGGGCGGATTCGGGGAAGGCGTTCAACAGTCGGGCCGCGGTGGCGGCGGCGCGTTCCACGGGGGAGCCGAGATGGGGGCTGCCCAGGCAGATCACCTCGCGCAGCGGGGACAGCCAGCGCTGACCGTTCTCGAGCGCCTCGTGCACGGCGGCGCGGGCGACCAGGCCGCCCATCGAGTGGCCGACCAGCGACAGCCGGACGATCGGGTTCCCGGTCACCAGGGCTTCCAGGTACACCGCCAGGTCCCGGCCGTTGTCCGTCGGGGACAGCCCGGAGTTGTAGCGCACGTGGACCGCGGTCGCGCCGACCTCCTCGGCCACGTCCCGGTGGCCCCACCGCTGTTCGGTGTGCACGAGCCCGTGCAGGAACACGACCACGTGCCCCTCCAGCGGACCGTCCGCAGTGGCCCGCAACGGCGTGGCCAGCGCCGGGTAGTCCGAGCGCAGCCGGTCGCCGACCGCGCCGTTCACCACCCCGGTCAACCCGACCGGCAACGACCCCCGCGTCACGGTCGAAGCGACCGCCCCGCCCGCCGCCAAGCCGAACCGGACCGCGCCGAACACCGGTGCGGCCACCGCCGCGAGGCCGGGTCCGGCGATGGCGCGGTGCACGTCCCGCACGACGTCGACGATCCCGCCCAGCGCGTCGAACGCCAGGCGGACGCCGGTGCGGGCCTCGTCGGTCACGCCGCGGACAGCACGCCGACGCGGCGGTTGGTGGTCAGGGTGCTGTTCGGGGTGCCGCTGTAGCTGCCGGACGTCGGCGGCACGTCCGCGTAGTCGCGGCCGGTCGCGACGGTGAGGTAGTCCGCGCCCGCGCGGCGGCCGTTGCACGGGTCGAACGGGACGGCCACGGCGGCGTCGCCCTCGGGCACGACGACCTCCGTCCACCCGTGCGTGCCGCCCTCGCCGAGCAGGTGCCCGGAGACGTACCGGGCGGGCACGCCGACCAGGCGGCACAGCGTGATCATCACGTGGGCCGAGTCCTGGCAGACGCCGCGGCCGCCGGAGAGGGCCTCGGCGGCGGTCGTCTCGACCGACGTGACGCCGTACTCGTAGTGGACGGCGTCGTGCACGAAGTCGCAGATCGCCGTCGCCCGCTCCAGGGCCGTGCCGGTGCGGAACCCCGAAGCCAGGTCGCGCAGCCGGTCGTCCGGGGTCGTCAGCCTGGTCGGCCGCAGCAGGCGCGGGTCGTGCAGCGCCGACGCGGGCAGGCGGGTCGGGCCGTCGGCCCGGACGCGCTCCACCAGCGCCACGACGCCGAACCGGACGCCCTGCTCCACGCGGTCCGCGCGGACTCGGACGACGGTGTTGCCGTGCCCGTCCCGGCGGGAGCGGCGGCGGACGGTCGCGCCGTCGACGTCCAGGCGGTGCGCACGGCGGTGCTGGTCGCCGTGCCGGGCGATCGGGACCACGACGAGCCGGTGGTCGAGCTGGTCGATCGGCTCGTCGTAGCCGTAGTGGAAGCTCTGCTCCAGCACGTAGGTGACCCGGTCGGCGGCGTCGAGGTCCACGGCGGTGTGGTCGAGCAGCGGGCGGGACAACAGCTCGGGGCTCAGCGTCACGGGTGTGCCTCCTCGGCGTGGACCACCATCTGGTGGAGCGTAGGGCCGCCGAAGGTCGTGGCCATGGCCACGTCGGAAGCGTCACGTCCGCGACCGACCACGACCCGGCCCTTGAGCCGTCGGTTGTTGCGCGGGTCGAAGGTCCACCACCGGTCGCCCAGCCAGACCTCCATCCACGCCGCGAAGTCCATCGGGTCGGGGGAGGGGGCGATGTCGAGGTCGGGCAGGTACCCGAAGACGTAGCGGGCCGGGATGTTGAGCGCGCGGCAGAACGAGATCGCCAGGTGGGTGAAGTCGCGGCACACGCCGTAGCCGGAGTTGAACACGTCGACGGCCGTGGAGGTGGGGTTGCTGCTGCCGTAGCTGAACGTCAGGTGGTCGTGGACGTGCTGGGTGATGGCCTGCACCCGCCGGTAGCCGGTGGCCATGTCGCCGAACTGCGCCCACGACTCGTTGGCCAGCATGTCCGGCAGGACGTACCGGCTCGGCAGCGTGTAGAGCAGCACGTCGTCCGGCAACTGCTCCGGCATGACCTCCGGAGCGTCCTCGTCGAAGTCCTCCACGGCGTCCGGCACGACCGCGATCGCCTCGTACCTCAACGTCGACATGCCCTGCGGCAGCACGATCCGCAGGCACGGGTTGCCGTAGAGGTCGACGTAGCCGTGCGAGCCCACCTCCGGCTCGATCGACCACTCCTCCGAGAGCACCTTCACCCTGGGCTCGTCGTTCGCCTGCACCTGGAACACCGTGGGTGTCCTGATGGCGGCCTCGTACGTGAACTCGCACCCGATGCGCAGCCGTCGGTCTCCCATTGGGTGATCGTGCTCTGCTCCGGTTACTTCGGGGTAACGGTTGGGGACGTCAGCACCACCACGTGCGGCCCGATCCACGCCAGCGCCTCGGCCAGGTCGCCGCGCAGCGTCTCCGGCGTGGCCGCGACGGCGGGCACGCCCAGCGCGTGCGCGATCCCCAGCAGGTCCGGTTCGCCGTCCACCACCAGCCACGTCACCCGCAGGTCGTGCCGTCGCGCGGTGGCCAGCGCGCGCAGCCCCAGCGGCACGTCGTCGCCGCCCGCCACGGCCAGCACCGGCACGTGGTCCCCCAGCGCCACGGCGGCCCCCACGGCCGCGGGCAGCGCGTACCCGACCCCCTCGGGCGTTCCGTGCATCGCGGCCGTCCGCGCGTCCCACGCGAGCCACGGGCGTTCCCCGAACACCGTCCGGTCCCAGAAGGTCGGCGAGTCGTCGGGCACCGCGGCCCGGATCGCGTCCAGTTCCGGCTCCGGCTTCCGGACCGCGGCCAGCAGGTCCCGGACCGCGGCCTCCGCCGGGCCGGGGGCTCGGGGCGTGACGGCCTCGGCCAGGTCCGCCAGCGCGAACCGCGCCTCGCCGTGCACCCCGCGGTCGTCGACCTTCCGGGCGTCCACGTCGACCCGGACGACGTTGTCCCGTGGCGCGTCCAACCCGGACCCGACCACGAGCAGCAGGTCGGCGTCCTCCAGGAAGCGGGTGGTGTGCTCGTCGGACAGCCACGACTGCGCCGACAGCTCGTGGTCCCAGGGGAACGCGCCCTTGCCGCCGAACGTCGTCACCACGGGCGCGCGCAGCTTCTCCGCCAACGCCAGCAGTTCGGCCCGCGCGTCGCCGCGCACCACGCCGCCGCCCGCGACCACCACGGGCCGCCGGGCGTCGTCGAGGAGCTTGGCCGCGGCCTCGACCGCCTCGGGTCGCGGCACGACCGACTCCGGGCACGACACGATCGGCTCGACCTCCGGGGCCGACGTCCGCCCCGTCAGCACGGTCTCCGGCACCTCGACCCACACCGGCTCGAACGGCGCCGTCGCCGCGACGTCCCACGCCCGCGCCAGCGCGGCGGGGATCTCCTCGGCGTGCGCCACGACCTCGACGTGCTCCACGCCCTCCGGCGCGCGTCGGACGGCCACCACCAGCACCGGCGAACCGGGCCGCAGCACCGGGTCCACGCCGGGCAGCAGCAGCGGCGTGACCTCGCCGGTCGTGCGGGCGTGCCCGTCGGCGATGAAGGCCGCGTCGGGTCCGTCCACGTACCGCACCCGCGCCCGCCCGACCGCCTCGAACGGCCCGAGCGCCAGCGGCCCGAACACCGTGCGCGCCCCCAACGCCACCAGCGTCTCGGCCAGCACGTCCCCTCCGGTGCGCTTCCTCACCGGCACCTCCCCCTCCAGGTCGAAGCTTCCGCCACCGCGCTGACGACACCGAGGCCGTCGATCCTCGCCCGGATCGCGCCCGCCGTACAGCGGGTCGTGCCCTCCGACGGCGCGGACGGCCTTCCTCGGGCCGATGTGATCTAGACCCTAGAAAGCGTGCGCTTACTCGGTAAGTGGGCTATTCGTACAACACCGGGCCGGTCGTTGTGCACACTTCGGGGGCGTTCATGGTTCTGCGGACCGTTCCGCTGGCCGCGCTGCTGGCCCGCGAGGACCTCGGGCTGACCGTCCTCGTCGGCGCGGACAACCTGGACCGCCCGGTGTGCTGGGCGCACGTCAGCGAACTCGTCGACCCCGTTCCGTACCTGCTCGGCCAGGAACTCCTGCTCACGGCGGGGGTGACCCTCCCGGACGACCTGGACGCCTACGTCGCCGGACTGGTCGGGCGCGGAGTCTCCGCGCTCGGCTTCGGGGTCACGCCCGTGCACAACGCCGTGCCCGCCGACCTGGTCGACGCCTGCCGCGCACACGGCCTCCCGCTCGTGGCCGTGCCGCCGGGGACGCCGTTCCTCGCCGTCAGCCAGGCCGTGGGGGCCGCGCTCGCCGAGGCCCAGAACGCCGAACTGCGACTGCTCGCCGACAGCCAGCGCGCCATGACCAGGGCGGCGGTCCGGCCGGGAGCGGTCGACGGCACGCTCGCCGCGCTCGCGGACGCCCTGGGCTGCTGGGCCCTGCTGCTCGACGCCGACGGCGGCGTGCCCGCCCGCACCGAGGGCGCTCCCGAGCCCACCGCCGACCTGCTGGGGCTGGCCGACCGGGTGGGCGCGGGGCGTGGACCGCGCAGCGCGAGCACCGAGATCGGCGGCGACCACGTCGTGCTCACCCCGGTCGAACGGGTGGGGACCCGGCCGTTGGTGCTGGTCGCGGGCAGGGCCAGGGCGTTCTCCGTCGCGGACCGGGCGGTCGCCGCCGTGGCGCTGGCGCTGCTCGCGCTGCTGCGCCAGGACCCGGACCCCACGGCCCGGCTGGCGGCGCGGCTGGCGTTCGGCGGCGACCCCGCCGCCCTGCTGGAGGAGTTGCTGGGCGGCACGGAGTTCCAGGTCGTCGCGGGCGCGGGCGGCGAGGGGCACGAGCGGTTGGCCGAGGCCCTGGGCACGCCGCTGGTGGACGTGCTCGGCGACGGGTTCCGCGCGGTCGTGGCCGCGGGCGGCGCGCTCGACCCGGACCTCGTGGTCGGCGTGAGCGCGCCCGTGACGGCCGCCGACCTCCCCGACGCGGCACGGGAGGCCGCCGACCTGCTGCGCCGGGCCCGCGCCACCGGTCGCGCGGTGCGGGCGGGGGAGGAGACCGGCCTCACCGCGCTCGTCGACCCGGCGCGTGCGGCGCGGTTCGCCACCCGGCTCCTCGCTCCGCTGGCGGGCCACCGCTCGCCGTCGGCCGCGGAGCTCGTCGACACCGCCCGCGCGTGGCTGGCCCACCACGGCAACTGGGACCGCAGCGCCGCCGCGCTCGGCGTCCACCGCAACAGCGTCCGGCACCGCATGGGGCACGTCGAACGCGCGCTCGGACTGGACCTCACCTCGGCGCAGGACCGCACCGAGTTGTGGTGTGCGATCACCTGGCTGCCCCCCGACTGGCCCAGGGGTAAATGGGGTGGATAAATGCTTTGCCGATAGCCGCGGATTCGGCCATAGTTGTGCCATCACGACGAACGAGAGGGGAGGGATCATGAACCAGCACGAAGACGAGTGGACCGGCGCGGCAACGCGATTCCGGCATCTCGGGCTCGGGCGGCGCTCCCGGTTGTGACCTGCGGTGGGGTCGCGACGGGGAGCCGTCGACCGGGTGACCGGTCGGCGGTTCTTTTTTGTTCGTGGTGAATTCGATATCCCAATAGCTCAGGTGGACGGAGCGCGGCGCTACGAACGCCGAGGTCCCCGGTTCGAGTCCGGGTTGGGATGCTGCCGGCGGTTCGGGGAACGGGTGTGAGCGCTATCGGCCGCCCATTCTTCGCGAGTTCGGCGACCAGGCGTGTTCGTCCAGTGGTCAGGACGTCGGATCCTCATTCCGGAGACACGGGTTCGACTCCCGTACGCGCTGCTGCCCGGCCTTCATGGGGTGGGTCGGGAACACCTCGGCACGGCGAGGTCCGCTGGTTGGAATTCCTGTCCGGTACCGGCGGGGAGCGGGTCCGTGGTCACCCGCTCCCCGTCCGAACCGAGCCTTCGCAGCCCAACGGGAGAGGCACCGGGTTCAGAACCCGGCCAGTGCGCGTTCGACTCGCGCCGGAGGTGCTGAGATCGATCCCGAAGTGGACGAGGGACCGGGTTGTGAGCCCGGTGCAAGTGGGTTCGAGTCCCACCGATCTCCCCAAACGCCCGCACGCGGATTTCACACGATGGGGTTTGCGCCGGGTGTGATCCGGGTAACCGCACGTCATGAGGAACTCGACTGCTGGGCGTGTCAAGGTCAGGGTCGCCGGGCTGCAGCCGGCGCAGGTGCTGGTGGCGCTGATGTCGCTGCTGTTCATCGCCGCGGGTGTCGTGGGCTTCCTGCGCACGGGCTTCGGCGACTTCGCCGGGGAGCAGCACGCGATGGTGCTCGGGTTCGCCGTGAACCCGCTGCACAACGTCATCCACCTGGCGTTCGGTGTGCTCGGCCTGCTGCTGGCGGGGAGTTCGGCGTTGGCGCGGACCTTCGGGTGGGTCCTGTTCCTCGCCTACGGCGCCGTGTTCGTGTGGGGCCTGATGCTCGCGGGCATCATCGCCACCAACCCCGTCTCCGGGATGGGCAACCCGTTGGCGCTCAACGCCAACGACAACTGGCTGCACCTCGGTTTCGCGGCCGTCGGCCTGCTGATCGCCGTGCTGCCCGCCCGTCGCAAGATCATCGTCGACGAGCCCGAGTTCGTCGAGCAGCCCGTCGTCGAGCCCGCTCACGAGACGCACGACCGGATCGTGCCCGAGCAGACCCGCGACCACGACGCCGTGACGACCCGTCGTCGGGACGCCGTGGTCGACGACCACGACGGCGTCGAGCGCGACACGCGTGAGGTCGAGCCCCGCCTGGACCCGGTGCCCGTGCAGAACACGCCCACGGACACCAAGCCCCACCGGGTGGGTCATTGACCCGCCTGGGGGCGGAGGACGTGGCCAGGATCGACGCCGCGACCCGAGCCCTCAGGGCCTTGGACTACGAGCACGGCGGAGGCGCTTGCGCGTCCGCCGTGCTCGCCCAGTTGGCCACCGGCCGCCGACTGCTGGAGGACACCGCCTCGGACGGCGTCACCGCCGACCTCCGGGGCGCGCTCGCCGACCTGCACAACCTCGCGGGCTGGATCGCGTTCGACCTCGGTCACGCCGACGCCGCCCACGCCCACTTCCGCGCCGCGTTGGAGCTCGCCGAGAGCGCGGGCAACCGGTCGCTGGTCGCGAACGTGCACTACCGGCTCGGCCGCGTGCACCTGCACCACGACGAACTGGCCGACGCGCTGCGCGAGTTCGACGCGTCCGGCCACGAGGCGGACGGGTCCGCGCTGGAACTGGCCATCGTGGACGCCAACCGCGCCTGGGTGCACGCCAGGCGCGGGTCGGCCGTCGACGCCGAACGGCTGCTCGCCCGCGCGCACGACCACTTCGCCGCGGGGGACGCCGACCGCGCCCCGGACTGGGCCCGGTTCTTCACCACCGCCGACCTGGCGGGCATCACCGGCACCGTGCACGCGCACCTCGCCGACGCGGGTGTCGTCGGGCACGTCGAGCACGCCGTCCCCGCCCTGCATGAGGCCGTCAGCGGCTACGGCGAGGACATGGCGCGCAGCCGGGCGTTCAGCCTGATCGAGCTGGCCGTCTGCACGCTGCTCGCGGGCGACCTCGACGCCGGGGTCGAGGCGGGCGACCTGGCCGTCCGCTGCGCCACCCCGATCCGCTCCGCGCGCACGGTCGACCGGATGCGCCCGCTGCACCGCGCCGCCCGCGCCCGCCCCGAGCACTCCGGGGCCGCCGACCTCGCCCGCGGCATCGAGCTGTTCAGCGCCGCCTGACCCCGAACCGACGTGGTTCACCACCCTGAACCGCCGGCTACTGTGGTCGGGGTGACCGCTGTCGACGACGTCCACTACTGGCGGCACCCCGCCGTGCCCGGTGTCGACCTGATCCGCGCCCACTTCCGGCGGCACGAGTTCGGCAGGCACAGCCACGACACGTTCGCGATCGGCGTGGCCGACGTCGGCGTCGAGGAGCTGTGGCTCGACGGGTCCGTGCACCGGGTGCTGCCCGGCGGCGTCGTGATGATCAACCCCGGCGTCGTGCACACCGGCCGCCCCGCGGGCGAGGACGGCTGGGCCTACCGGGCGTTCTACCCGGACGCGGCGGTGCTGGCCGAGGTCGCGGGCACCGCGAGCCCGTGGTTCGCCGAGAGCATCGTCTACGACCCCGCCGCGGCCGCCGTCGTGCTCGCCGCGCACCGGGCCGCCGAGACCGCCGACCGGCTGGCCGCGAGTTCCCTGCTGGGCCAGGCGCTGGCCGTGCTGCTGCGCGACTACGGCGGCCCGCACGTCCCGGCCGCGCCCGGCGGGAGCCGGGACGTCGAGGCGGCGCGCGAGATCCTGCACCAGCGGATGGCCGACCCGCCCAGCCTCACCGAGCTGGCGGCCGAGGTCGGCACGGGCCAGTTCGCGCTGCTGCGGGCCTTCCGGAGCAGCCACGGCCTGCCGCCGCACGCCTACCTCAACCAGCTCCGGGTCCGCCGCGCCTGCGCGCTGCTCGACGTCGGCACGCCCGTCGCCCGCGCGGCCGTCGAGGTCGGCTTCACCGACCAGTCGCACCTGGCCCGGCACTTCCGCCGGATCGTCGGCGTCGCGCCCGGCCACTACCGGCGCAAGAACGTACAAGATCGGCGCTGACGGCCCGACCTAGCCTTCCGCCATGCTGGAACCGGACCGGGAAACCCGGAGCGCGTGGACCGACGCCGTGGGCGCGTTCGTGGAGAACTTCGTGGCGGGGCTGGAGAAGGCGCCCGCCAGCGACACCGAACCGGTCGACCTGGCCGAGTTCCTGGTGGAGCCGCCGGAGAGGCCAGGCGCGTTCGACGAGCTGCTGGCGACGTTCACCCGCGCCGCGGGCCACGCCGTGGAGACCAACGGTCCCGGCTACCTCGGCTACTTCCCGTCGGGCGGCCTGCTCAGCTCGGTGCTCGCGGAGACCCTGGCGCAGACGGTGAACCGCTTCACCGGCGTCGCCGACACCGCGCCCGCGCTGGTGGCCATGGAGCACGCGGTCCTCCGCTGGTTCTGCCGCTCCTTCGACCTGCCCGACACCGCGGGCGGCGTCGTCACGTCCGGCGCGTCGATCGCGACGCTGGCCGCGTTGACCGCCGCCCGCGAGGACCGGCTCGGCGGACCGGACCCGCTCGGCACGATCTACGTCACCGAGCACACCCACTACTGCGTGGCCAAGGCCGCCCGGATCGCCGGGTTCACCTCCGCGCAGGTGCGGGTGGTGCCGGTCGACGAGGACCTGCGGATGGACCTGCACGCCGCGGAGGCCCTGATCGCCGACGACCGGGCGCGCGGGCTGAGGCCGTTCCTGCTCGTCGGCACGGCCGGGTCCACCAGCACCGGCACGGTCGACCCCCTGGACGCGCTGGGGGCGCTCGCGGAGCGCGAGGGCCTGTGGTTCCACGTCGACGGCGCCTACGGCGGCTCGTTCCAGCTCACCGAGCGCGGCCGGGCCGTCCTGCACGGCGTGCACCGGGCCGACTCGATCACGCTCGACCCGCACAAGAGCCTGTTCCTGCCCTACGGCACCGGGCTGCTGCTGGTCCGCGACGAGGCCCGGCTGCGGGCCGCGCACGCCGACGACGGCCACTACCTCCAGGACATCGACCGCGAGCACGACCTGCCCGACTACGCCGACCTCGGGCCCGAGCTGACGCGGGAGTACCGCGGGCTGCGGCTGTGGCTGCCGCTGCACCTGCACGGCGTGGCCGCGTTCCGCGCCGAGCTGGACGAGAAGCTCGACCTGGCCGCGCTGGTGCACCGCGAGCTGTCGGCCGACCGGAACCTGGAGGTGCCGCTGGAGCTGGACCTGACCGTGGTGGTGTTCCGCTCGCCGTTCGGCGACGCCACCACCGAGCGGCTGCTCCAGCGCATCAACGGCACCCGCCGGATCTTCCTGTCCAGCACCCGGCTCGACGGGAAGCACACGCTGCGGCTGTGCGTCCTGAGCCACCGCACGCACCGCGCGCACGTCGAGGAGGCCATCGCCATCGTGCGCGGGGCGGCCCGCGAATCCTGACTGGCAGTATTGGCGCGGTGTCGACGATCACGGAGTTGTGGGACAGGCCGGACGCCGCCGTAGTCCTGGGATCGGCGCTGGTGGCGCTCGTCCTCGTGCTCAGCCGGGGGATCTGGCGGGTGAGCCGCAACGTCGTGACCATCGCCCACGAGGGCGGCCACGCCCTGTTCGCGCTGCTCAGCGGCCGCCGCCTGTCCGGGATCACGCTGCACTCGGACACCTCGGGCGTGACCGTGTCGCGGGGGAAGCCGACCGGGTTCGGCATGGTCCTGACCGGGTTCGCGGGGTACGTCGCGGCCTCGCTGCTCGGCCTCGGCGGGTCGGCGCTGGTGGCGGCCGACCTGATCCGCCCGATGCTGTGGGGCAGCACCGCGCTGCTGATCGCGATGCTGGTGATGATCCGCAACGTCTTCGGCGTCATCTCGGTGGTCGTCACGGGCGGCATCGTGTTCGCCGTGTCCTGGTTCGCCACCGTGGACGTCCAGAACGCCTTCGGCTACCTGTTCTGCTGGTTCCTGCTGTTCGGCGGCGTCCGCCCGGTGTGGGAGCTCCAGCGCAAACGCGTGCGCGGCCGCGCCCCCAGCTCCGACGCCGACCAGTTGGCCCGCCTCACGGGCGTCCCCGGCACCCTGTGGGTGCTCGTGTTCGGCGCGGTCGCCCTCGCGTGCCTCTACTTCGGCGGGATGCTGCTGCTCGACCTGTGACTAGTGCGCCGCGCTGGAGCGGGAGGCGAGCCACAGGGTGTGCTCGCGGCTGATGGCCCCCTCGACGTCGGCGACGGCCGCGGCCCACTCGGCCTCGTCGGTGTCGACGATCTTGCTGCGGGTGAGGCTCAGCTCGGCGGCCGTCACCGAGTAGGCCGACGCGAGCGCCGTGTGCTGCTTGAGGCCGAACCACGCCGCCGAGCCCGCCACGGCGGCCGCGAGGACACCGGAGATGTCGAGGTCCCACACGCCGAACGCGCGGCCGCTCGCGAGCGCCACCGCCAGCACCTCGCCGACGATCAGCAGCACCCGCCAGCCCAGCGCCCGCCGCTTGTTCTTCTCGGCGTTGCGGACGTACCAGTCCTTCTGGTCCTGGACGCGCCCTTTCAGATAAGCGGCCTTGCGCTCGGCGAACGGCGATTCCCGCAGTTCCGCCATCCGCGGCGTGACGTCGGCCTCGTCGCTGCTCAACGTGACGCGGTCTTTTCCCTTCTCGGCTATCTCCGCGAGCCGTTCGCGCAGGAACCGCCGCGCTTCCTTCGCGGGCACGTCCTCGGCGAATGGCTCGGCCGCGACCGCGTACCGCCAGCCGAGCGTCTTGGCCGACTCGGCCAGCGCCCGCCCGGAGTACCAGTCGCGCTCCGGCTGGTGGATGACCAGCATGACCTCGGCGGCGAGCGCGACGGCGAAGCCGACCAGCGCCACCCCGCCCCAGACGTCGAAGAAGCCGAGCTTCCACGAGAGGGCCCCGCCGAGGGCGGCGGCCCCGGCGCCGTAGAGCCGGACGGCGTTGAGCAGGACCGTCAACCGCTGCCCCCGGACGGACGCCCGGTCGGCGTCGCGGAACAAACCGGGTAAGTCGCTGTCGGTCAGTTCGGCGGTCATCGGCACGTCCTGTCGGTGCGGCGCGCGGACTCGGGAAACCCGAATGCGGGAACCGCGGTCCGGGTTGTTCGAAGTATATCGATCGTGACGGTGGTTCGGGTTTTCGAATCGTGGTCAGAAGGGGGTCAGAGGACCGAATTCCGAACGGTGTCGAATACCGCGGGGACGGGCGACAGCGGCCACCGCGGGAGGACGGAACCGGGAGGAACCGGACGGCCGTCCGTCGCCCGATCGGTGATCATCGCGACAAAGCGGTATGGGAGAGGTTTGCGCCCATCGGGAGTGCGGGTAGTTCAGGGTCGCCGAACAGTTACCGCTGAGGAGACCGTGATGACCTGCACCACTCGCCTGCCCAAGCCGGTCGCCGACGTCTGGGACTGGCAGATGGAAGGACACTGCCGCGGCGCCAACAGCGCCATCTTCTTCCACCCGGACAACGAGCGCGGCTCGGCCCGGTCGCTGCGGGAGGACCAGGCCAAGCGCATCTGCGCCGCGTGCCCCGTGCTGGAGCAGTGCCGCCAGCACGCGCTGCAGGCGCAGGAGCCGTACGGCGTGTGGGGCGGGATGGGCGAGGACGAGCGACGCAAGATCATCGCGTCGGCCCGTCGTCGCCTCAAGGTCGCCTGAGCTACTCCTGCAACCCGTCGCGCAGCTGGCGAAGCGTCTTCGCCAGCAGGCGCGACACGTGCATCTGCGAGATCCCGATCTTGTCGGCGATCTGCGTCTGCGTCATGTTGCCGAAGAAGCGCATGACCACGATCTTCCGCTCCCGGTCCGGCAGCTGTTCGAGCAGCGGGTGCAACGCCTCCCGCTGCTCGATCACCTCCATCTCGGGGTCTTCCGCGCCCAGCGTGTTGCCCAGCGAGATCGAGCTGTCGTCCGCCAGCAGCATGTCGTCCAGCGACGCGCTGTGGTAGGCGTTGCCCGCCGCCAGGCCCTCGTGGACCTCTTCCCGCGTCAACCCCAGGTGCGCCGCCAACTCGCTCGGGGTCGGCGCCCTGCCCAACGTCTGCGACAGCCGCGACGAGCCCGCGTTGATCGCCAGGTGCAGCTCCTTGAGCCGCCTCGGCATCCGCACCGACCAGCTGGAGTCCCGGAAGTACTTCCGGACCTCGCCCATGATCGTCGGCACCGCGAACGACAGGAAGTCGCTGCCGCGCTCGGGGTCGAAGCGGTCGACCGCGTTGATCAGACCCACCGTGGCCACCTGCACGAGGTCGTCGTGCGGCTCCCCGCGGTTGCCGAACCTGCGCGCGATGTGCTTGGCGACCGGCAGGTGCTCGGTCACCAGTTCGTCGCGCAGCCGCTCCCGGCGCGGGTCGTCGGCCGGGGTGGCCGCCAGCGTGACGAACAGCGGCGCGAGGTGGTCGTAGTCACCACGCGTGCTGGACGAGCCGCTGGAGGCCGGTGTGGTGGTCTCCGCGCCGGTTTCGGTCACGCATCCACCAACCCGCGCTTGACCAGGTCGATGTGCACCACGTACTCGTCATCACCAGCCGACGGTGCGACCCACGTCGTCACCGAGTCCACCAGCGCGCTCAGCACGCGCCAGCCGAAGCTGTCGCGGTCCGGCGGCGACGAGCGCTTCGACGCCACGCGGGTGGCGACCTGCACGACGCCGTCGGTCACCACGAACCGGGCGCTGAGCACGGCGTCCGGGGCGGCCAGCGCGATCAGCGTGGAACACGCCTCGTCGACGGCGAGCTTGAGGTCCTCGATGGAGTCGAGGTCGAAGTCCTGGCGCATCGCGATGTCCGCCGCGACGGCCCGGACGATCGACAACTGCGTCGGGTTCGCCGCCATCCGCAGTTCGACGCCCTGCAGACCGCTCTCCGACTCGCCGCGGTCCGGCTCTCCTTGCGACACGCTCACCTCGTTGTCCGTCCTGTAGTTCTGGCCATGGCCTACCTCTACCCGAATCGGTCCCGCTTCACACGTGTAGGCGGGGCTGTTTGCGGGAAGTCCCGGTTGATGCGCGCGCAACCACCCAGTGAGGGCCTCGGGCACCGCGTCGACGGCGAGAACGCCGTCGACGGCTTCGTGCTCGTGTTCCGGACCCGTTCGACGCGCTTGGCGGACCTGCGGAAGGCCCTGGACGCCTGGCTGGTGGCGCTGGGGGTGGACGACGACGCCGCCTACGACCTGGTCGTGGCCGTCAACGAGGCCGTGTCCAACTCGGTCGAGCACGCCTACCCGCCCGACGTCGACGGCACGGTCCGGATCGGCGCGGACGTCGAACCCGACGGCACGGTCGTCGTGGTCGTCGCGGACGACGGCCGGTGGCGCGTCCCGCCGACGACGTTGTCCGACCGCGGTCGCGGTCTGCTGCTGATGCGCGAGAACGTCGACCAGGTCGTCGTGGAGCGCACCGCGGGCGGCACGACCGTCCGCCTGTGCCGCTCGCTGCTGGCCCGCCGCCCCGACGTCCTCCCGACCCGGCGGCACGGCCACGAGGTCCTGGTGGAGGAACGGGGGGAGCGCGTCCACGTGGCCGTGCGCGGCGACGTGCCCGCGCACACCGGCGACGCGCTGCGCCGCTCGCTGCTCACGGCCGCGCGCGGCGGCTCGGTGCCGGTCGTGGTCGACCTCGCCGACCTGGGGTCGGAGACGGACGGCGCGCTGCACGCGGTGTTCGCGGTCGCCGACGCGGCGGTCGCCGCGGGCAACCGGGTGGTCGTGCTCGCCACGCCCGGCACCCCCGTGTGGACGGCCCTGGAGGCGTCCGGGGTGCGGCACGTGGCGGACGTGGTGTCGCCCACCGGCTGAGGAGGACGTCAGCCCAACGCCGCTTCCAGCGACGGGTGCACGGCGAACACCTCGCCGAGCCCGGTCGCCACGATGGGGCGGCTCACCGCGCGGTCGGCCGCGACCACGCTGAACTCGATCGTCCTGGCTCTGCTCTGCTGGGCCGCTTCCACCAGCACGGCCAGCCCGGCCGAACCGAGGAACGACACCCCGGTCAGGTCGAGCACGAGCGTGCCGCCGTCGACCAGGTTCGCGGTGACGTACCCGCGCAGCGCGGGAGCCGACACCATGTCGATCTCGCCCGAGACCGACACGACGGTGACATCCTGCGCCGGGTGGCTCACCGCGAGGCCGATGGCCTGCTCGTTGCGGTTCGCGTCCACGACGTTCGGATCCTGGACCGTCACGTGGGATCTCCCTCTTGTTGTGCCCTGTGGATGAGGTGGGGAGTCCTGGTGGGCACAAGCGGCGCGACAGCCACGAGTGTGCAGCGAAAAAGGCCGTGCGGACCCGCCGGAACTCCCCGGCGCGGCTGTTGGCTCAACCGCTGCGGGGTCCACCGTACGTAACGTGATGAACCATCACAAGGACCGGGGTGCCCGCGCGTCCTGTGTGGTCAGTGCCTGGTCGGCGTCGCGGGGCCGGAGCAGGAAGTAGTTCGTCTGCCGCTCGGTCTCGCTCGCCTGGTAGACGAACTCCAGGTCACGGGCGTCGAACTCCTCGAACCAGCGGTCCCAGGTCATCGGGTCGATGTCGTCGTCGTAGTCCGGGAAGTCGAACCCGAGGCCCTCGGTCCGGTGCGCGATCGGCGCGGCTTCCCTGCTCTCCGCCCAGCGGCGGATCTCCAGGTGGTCGGTCGTGCTCAACCGTCTGACCCCGGTCAACTGGCACCCTCTTCCGCCGCCTGGACTCCGCACGGGGGATGCCCCCGTGTCAAGCGGTCGAACCCCACGGTAGCCGAGGCTAAAGCGCGGGGCCCCGGTTCAGGACGTGCCCGCGCGCCGCCGCGTCGCGGGGTCCGGCCCGTTCGGCGAGGCGGTCCGCGATGTGCAGCCGGACCTCGGCGGACTTGTTGCCGGCGAACTTGAACTTGGCCCGGACCTCCCGCACGACCAGTTCGAGGCCGCGGATCCCCGGCAGCTGCCTGCGGTCCGCTTCGTCCGTTTCGTCGACCGACGTCCGCCCGCCCGGCGGCTCGAAGTGGGCGAGCTGTCGGGTCAGCAGCTCCGCCTTGGCCGCGGGGTCGTCGAGCACCACGGCGGTGCAGAGCAGCTGCACGGCCGCGTAGTGCGAGGTGGGGACGTCGGTGCCGCCCCACGCGGCGGGCACGTAGGTGTAGTCGTCGACCAGCGCCAGCACCGCGTTGGGGTTCTCCTCCAGCGCCCGCCACACCGGGTTCGGGCGGGCCAGGTGCAGCCGGACGGTCTCCTGGCCGTCGAACACGAAGTGCGTCGGCACGACCACCGGCAGGTCGCGGTCGCGGCCGGACGCGATGAGCTGGCCGAAGTCGCGGGCCGCCAGCCACGGCCGCCACTCGTCCTCGGCCGCCGCGTCCCAGGGGTGGATGAGCATGAGTCCAGGATCACCGGCAAGTGGCATCTTATGAAGGTCCATTAAAGGCGTGTTCTCAAAGTCCACTTTCGATCAGCCGGGTCCGGGCCGCCGTTCTACGCTCGGCCCATGCCCGAAGCGACCCGCCTGGAACACGGACTGACGTCGGAGCAGGTGCGGGAACGCGTCGCGGACGGTCGGGGCAACGACGTCCCGACGCGGGCCGGGCGCACGCTCGGCGACATCGTCCGCACGAACGTCCTCACCCGCTTCAACGCCGTGCTCGGCGCGCTGTTCGCCGTCATCGTCGTCGTGGGGCCGCTCAAGGACGGGCTGTTCGGCCTGATCATCCTGGTCAACAGCCTGATCGGCATCGTGCAGGAGCTGCGGGCCAAGCGGACCCTCGAACGGCTCGCGATCGTCGGCGAGGCCAAGCCCGTGGTGTGGCGCGACGGCGCCCCGGTCCCGGTCGGCGCGAGCGAGGTCGTGCTCGACGACGTCCTCGAACTCGGCACGGGCGACAACGTGGTCGTCGACGGCGTGGTCGTCGGCGCGGACGCGCTGGAGGTCGACGAGTCCCTGCTCACCGGCGAGGCCGACCCCGTCGTGAAGCACCCCGGTGACCCGGTGATGTCCGGCAGCTTCGCCGTCGCGGGCACCGGCCGGTACCGCGCCACGCGGGTCGGCCGCGACGCGTACGCCGCGAAGCTCGCCGAGGAGGCCAGCCGGTTCACCCTCGTCAGCTCCGAGCTGCGCGCGGGCATCGACCGCATCCTGCGGTTCGTCACTTGGATCCTGCTGCCCGCGGGCGCGCTCATCATCTACAGCCAGCTGCACGGGAACGAGGACCTGCCGTCCGCGCTGCGCGGGGCCGTGGCCGCGCTGGTGCCGATGGTCCCGGAAGGACTGGTGCTGCTCACCAGCGTGGCGTTCGCGGTCGGCGTGGTCCGGCTCGGGCAGCGGAACTGCCTGGTCCAGGAGCTGCCCGCGATCGAGGGACTGGCGCGGGTGGATGTGGTGTGCGCGGACAAGACGGGCACGCTGACCGAGAACGGCATGCGCCTGACCGAGGTCCGGCCGCTGTTCGCCGGGTTCGCGGCCGACGAGGTGCTCGCCGCGTTCGCCGCCGCCGACCCGCGCCCCAACACGAGCCTCCAGGCCGTCGCCGAGGCCTACCCCTCCGCGCCTTCCTGGCCGGTGACGGCGTTCGCCGCGTTCTCCTCGGCTCGGAAGTGGAGCGGAGCGAGTTTCGGTTCGTTCGGCGACTGGGTGCTCGGCGCGGCGGACGTGCTGCTGCCGCGCGCCTCGGCGGCTTTGGTCGCGGCCGAGGAGTTGGGCGCGCAGGGGCTGAGGGTGCTGCTGCTGGCCCGCGCGTCCGTGCCGGTGGACTCGGCGTCGGCTCCCGGCGAGGTCGAGCCGATGGCGCTCGTGGTGCTCGCCCAGCGCGTCCGGCCGGACGCGGGGGAGACCCTGGCCTACTTCGCCGACCAGGGCGTGACGGTGAAGGTGATCTCCGGCGACAACGCCGTGGCCGTGGGAGCCGTCGCCTCGTCCCTGGGGCTCGCCGGTGCCGGTGCTCCGGTCGACGCGCGGCGGTTGCCCTCCGCTCTGGGCGACGAGGTCGAGGAGGGCGCGGTGTTCGGCCGCGTCACGCCCGCGCAGAAGCGGGACATGGTCGCCGCGTTGCAGGAGCGCGGGCACACGGTCGCGATGACCGGCGACGGCGTGAACGACGTGCTCGCGTTGAAGGACGCCGACATCGGCGTCGCGATGGGCTCCGGCAGCCCGGCGACGCGGGCCGTCGCCCAGATCGTGCTGCTGGACGACCGGTTCGCCACGCTGCCGTTCGTCGTGGCCGAGGGGCGGCGGGTGATCGGCAACGTCGAACGCGTCGCGAACCTGTTCCTGGTGAAGACGGTCTACTCGGTGCTGCTGGCGATCCTGATCGGCGTGGTCGGCTTCCCGTTCCCGTTCCAGCCGCTGCACCTGACCCTCATCGGCGGTCTCACGATCGGCATCCCGGCGTTCTTCCTCGCACTGGCCCCCAACGGCGACCGGGCCCGTGACGGCTTCGTCCGGCGGGTGCTGCGGATGGCCGTGCCGGTGGGGTCGGTGGCGGCCGTGGCGACGTTCGCCGCGTACTGGATCTCCCGTGCGGTGGACAACGGCACGACCCAGGCGCAGGACAGCACGACCGCCGTCATCACCCTGTTCCTCATCGCGCTGTGGGTGCTCGGCGTGGTCGCCCGACCACTCGTCTGGTGGAAGTCGACGCTCGTCGCCACGATGGGGTGCTGCTTCCTGCTGGTGCTGCTCATCCCGTTCGGACGGTCGTTCTTCGAGCTGGACCCGACCGACTTCAGCTCCGTCGCGACCGCTCTCGTGGTCTCGTTCGCCGCCGTGGCGATGATCGAGGTTGTGCGCCGGATCTTCCGCTGACCAGCGGCGATGGCGAAGTTGATCAGTGCGGGTGTAGTTCGTCGATCGACGTGCGGCAGTCGGCGAGCGGTGAACGGTTGTCGACTCGATCAGTCTGCGGACGGCCCGGCGTAGTCGGCCGACAGCTCAGCGCCGACAGGTGCTCGGTGGGCGAGCGACACCCCGGAACGGTCGGTGTTCCGCGCCACAGTCCCGCAGAATCGATGAGACGTGGATAACGCCGAACACCACGTCGATGACAGTCCCAGTGGAGGGATACACATGAGCACCACCACGGAAACCAAACCCGAGACCGCGACGGCCAGGCCCCGCACGCTGCCGACCGCGCCGTGCAGCGTCGTGTGGAGCAAGGGCCACGCCTACGTGCTCGAAGGTTTCCGCGCCCGCTGGGTGGGCGTCGACGACCGCGGCCGCCCCCAGGCCTTCACCGGCGCGGACCTCCAGCGCCGCGGCTGGACCCACACCCGCTGCAACTGACACGAAGTCAGCCCCACCCGACAGCACGTCACCCCCGGCCGGCCGCCCGGCCGGGCACGCCCCACCCGAGGTCACCAGCCGCCTGGGTCTCCTGAACACGGCCCACCCGCGCACGGCCGCACCCGATCGCGACTCGGCCACAGGCTTCACCACCACGGTGGTCCGCACCCTTGTCGCGCCTCTTGGAGGCCTCGCCCCCCGGACTGCTCGGTCCGCTGGTGGTCAACACGGTTGCGGAGCCCCCAGGCCTCACCGGCCACCAGGTCGAGTCCGCCGATGGCCGACCCCGATTCCCGGCGGACACGCGCGTCGCACCCCTCACCACGGCGGCCGAGCCTCGACAAATCGGAAGACCCCCCGCCGGGTAGGCCCCCGAATTCCACCCTGCGACCGAGGTCCGGCAGTTTTCGCGAGTCGACCCCCGAACCCCCTTCCCGAACCACCCGGACCCCACATGGCCGGGTGGGGTTCGACCTGCGGGATTAGCATTCCCGCGTGACCACCCGGACAAGGGCGGTGCGGTGACGGGGGAGTGGTGAGGGACGTGGTCGTGGCTGGTCGGGAGCCTGCGGATCGGTGGGTGACCGTGCCGAACGCGTTGAGCGTGTTGAGGCTGTTCGGGGTGCCCTTGTTCCTCTACCTGCTGCTCGGCCCCAAGGCCGACGGGTGGGCGGTGGTCGTGCTCGCGCTCGCCGGGGCGTCGGACTGGCTCGACGGGAAGCTCGCGCGGTGGCTCGACCAGACCAGTCGGTTGGGGACCCTGCTCGACCCCGCGGCGGACCGGCTGTACATCTTCGCCACGCTGCTCGCGTTCGTGGTGCGGGGGATCGTGCCGTGGTGGATCGCGGCGGTCCTCGTGGGCCGGGAAGCGCTGGTCGGCGTGTTCCTGCTGGTCCTCCGGCGGTTCGGCTACGGGCCGTTCGAGGTGAGCTACCTCGGCAAGGCCGCGACGTTCAACCTGCTCTACGCCTTCCCCGTCCTGCTGCTCGCGCAGGGGGCCTCGACCGCCGCGCAGATCGCTCGCCCGATCGCGTACGCGTTCATGCTTTGGGGTGGTGCCTTGTACCTCTGGTCCGCCGGCTTGTACCTGTACCAACTGGTGCTCGCCACGCGTCGCACTCCGGGGGTGGTGGCTGCCTGAACGGGTGAGCCACGTGGGAAGATCACGCCTCGACAGGCAGACGGACTCGTCCATCCGGGCGAGCGGGGAAGACCACCATGAAGGAGCGCACCGCGGTGATTCCCGAGGAGCTCAAGTACACCGAGGAACACGAGTGGGTGCAGCGCACAGGTGACAGCACCGTGCGCATCGGCATCACGGACTACGCCCAGCAGCAACTGGGCGACGTCGTGTTCGTCCAGCTCCCCGAGCTCGGCGAAACCGTCGACGTCGGCCAGACGCTCGGCGAGGTGGAGTCCACCAAGAGCGTCTCGGACATCTACGCGCCGCTCGCGGGCGAGGTGGTCGCCCGCAACGACTCGCTCGACCAGGAGCCGGACCTGGTCAACACCGACCCGTACGGCGAGGGCTGGATGATCGAGCTGCGACTGGCCGACCCCGCGGCGGTCGAGGACCTGCTCGACGCGGCCGCGTACCAAGAGCTGGCGGCGGGGGAGTGACGACGATCTTCCGACGTCTTCTCGGCCTGTTCGGGAGCCGCTCCTCGGGTGGGGAATCGGGCACGATAGGTTCTAGTGGTCTCGACGGTTCCAGCAGCAGGAGGAGAGCTCAGGTGAGCACGAACGACGGGCCAGGCGTTCCGCCAGAGCAGTCCCCGGAGCGGACCTCCGTTTTCCGGGCGGATTTCCTCGCAGACGTGGAGGGTGCCGAGGCACCCGCGCAGGAGCCCGCGGTCGCGGGCGTCGACGCGCTCCCCGCCGGGTCAGCCCTCCTGGTGGTGAAGCGCGGCCCCAACGCGGGGTCCAGGTTCCTGCTCGACCGCGACACCACCAGCGCGGGTCGGCACCCGGACAGCGACATCTTCCTCGACGACGTGACGGTCTCCCGGCGCCATGCCGAGTTCCGTCGTGAAGGCGGGGAGTTCGTGGTGATCGACGTGGGCAGCCTGAACGGCACCTACGTCAACCGCGAGCCGGTCGACCAGGCCGTTCTCGCGAACGGCGACGAGGTGCAGATCGGCAAGTTCCGCCTCGTGTTCCTGACCGGTCCGGGAGCCGGGGGCCAGGGGCAGCAGTGACGGCTGCCGGGCGGCCACAGCGCGGTGGGTTGAGCATCGGGGCGGTGCTGGCACAGCTCCGTCCCGAGTTCCCCGACGTGACGATCTCGAAGATCCGCTTCCTGGAATCCGAGGGGCTGGTCCGCCCGGCCCGCACTGCCTCGGGCTATCGGCAGTTCACCTCGGTGGACGTCGACCGCCTGCGCTTCGTGCTGGCCGCCCAACGGGACCACTACCTCCCGTTGAAGGTCATCAAGCAGCAGTTGGACACCGCCGACGAGCCGCCGAGGCGCGCGCTGATGGCGGTGGAGGGCGTTCCGACGGCCGAGCACTTCCAGCAGGCGGCGTCGACGGCCCGGCTCACCCGCGAGGAACTCCTGGCCCAGTCGGGCCTCAGCAAGACGATGCTGGCGGACCTGGAGCAGTACGGGATCATCCGCTCCGGCGCGGCCGGGTTCTACGACCCGGATTCCGTGGTGGTCGCGACGACCGTGCGCGCGATGGCCGAGTTCGGCATCGAACCCCGCCACCTGAGGGCGTTCCGGGCGTCCGCGGACCGCGAGGTGGGTCTGCTGGAGCAGATCGTCACGCCGCTGTACCGGCAGCGCGACGCCGACGCGCGGGGGCGCGCGGAGGAGGTGCTGCGGGAACTGGCAGTGCTCTCGGTCACGTTGCACACACTGCTGGTGAAGGCGGGCCTGCGCGGTGTCGCGGGTGGATAGCGCTTCCGGGCAGCTCACGGCCGCTTGACCACGGTGTCCGCATCGTGATGTCGAAGTGGACGCCAGTGGGGCACTGGGCCCGCTTGGCGGGTAGCGTCGAAGATGTACGTGGAGGATCCTCGTAGTCGTACGGGGACGCCGTGGTTCAGCGCGCTGAGGGAGGCGATACCCGATGAGCGAGATGCGCGTCGTGGGAGTGCGGGTGGAACTGCCCGCCAACCAGCCGATCCTGTTGCTGCGCGAGACCGAGGGCGAGCGGTACCTGCCGATCTGGATCGGCTCCGTCGAGGCAACGGCCATCGCACTCGAGCAGCAGGGTGTGCGGCCCGTCCGGCCGCTCACGCACGACCTCCTCAAGGACGTCATCGGCGCTCTGGGACGTCAGCTGGAGCAGGTCCGCATCACGGACCTCCAGGAGGGCACCTACTTCGCCGAGCTGGTGTTCGACGGCGACGTGCGGGTGTCCGCCCGGCCCAGCGACTCGGTGGCGCTCGCGCTGCGGGTCGGGGTCCCGATCCACGCGGACGAGTCCGTGCTCGCCGAAGCGGGCCTGATCATCCCGGACGAGCAGGAGGACGAGGTCGAGAAGTTCCGCGAGTTCCTCGACTCCATCTCGCCGGAGGACTTTCGAGGAGCCGACACCTGAGTCGGACACCTGAACGCGCCGAGAGGGCCACTCACGAGTCTCGTGGGTGGCCCTTCGTGCATCTGCGGCCGCGTCGCGCGGCGACGCAGCGTGACGGCGTTCGCGGAGACCGCACTTTGAGGGGTCCCACGGTCGCGCTACCCAATGTCATGGGCGTTCGGCTAAACGATCACTAAACGTCACTCGAACGGGTCAAGTGGGCGTAATCTCTCACCCTCAGGTTGAGGGTGAGGAAATACGTGTACCGCGCGTCGCGTTGACCTGCCCCCAACCCGGTCCTACCGTCGAACTCGAGTGAATTGCGACGGTGTGATTCCACAGCGTGGCCCTTCACGGCCGGTGTTCCCCGACTGCGGGACCACCGGTGACGGTCGCCGGTCGTCAGACCGGCCGAGGGGAGGCAGGCGTGGCAGAGGAAGCGCCCATCCGGGCCGGATCCGGGGAACAAGGTGAGCTGTTCCCGGACTCCTCGCTGCCAGACGAGTACGTCGGCTACCGCGGGCCCGCCGCGTGCCAGATCTCCGGCATCACCTACCGCCAGCTCGACTACTGGGCGCGCACCGGACTGGTCAACCCGACGATAAGGAGTGCCCAGGGCTCGGGCAGCCAGCGGCTGTACTCCTTCAAGGACATCCTCGTCCTCAAAGTGGTGAAGCGGCTGCTCGACACCGGTGTCTCCCTCCAGAACATCCGGGTCGCCGTCGAGCACCTGCGCAAGCGGGGCGTGCAGGACCTGGCCAGGATCACGCTCTTCAGCGACGGCACGACCGTCTACGAGTGCACGTCCCCCGAGGAGGTCGTCGACCTCCTCCAGGGCGGGCAGGGCGTGTTCGGCATCGCGGTGAGCGGGGCCATGAGGGAGATCAGCGGCACCATCCACGAGTTCCCCGCCGAGCGCGCGGACGGGGTCGAGATCGACGGCGTCAGCAACGACGAGCTGTCGCAGCGCAGGCGCAACCGGGCGATCGGCTGAGCACCTCGGCACGTCGTCCGCTGCTCCGAATGCCGTAGTCCGGGCGTGCACCCACGCCTGGTTCCCCTGATGGCGGCGGCCCTGCTCGTCACCGCCGCCGCGTGCTCGTCCTCGACCGAGGGGTCGGCCCGGATCCGGGTCGACCAACCGGGTTTCGTCACGGACGGCGTGAAGCACGCCCACCTGATGGCGGCCGACGCTCCGGAGTCGTTCCGGGTCGTGGCCGAAAGTGGAACGGTTGTGCTCGAAAGCGCTCCGTCATCGACGGCGGCCCGCTGGAACGACGCCTATCCAGTCGTGCGCGTGCTCGCCCTGACGGCCGTGACCACTCCCGGCCGGTACCGCGTGGAGGCCGCCGGGGCGGTGGCCCCGCCGTTCCGGATCGACACGGCTCCGGCCCTGTTCGCCGCTCCTGTCGCGGACACCGCGCGCTTCTTCGTCACCCAGCACGACACTGCCCACACCGCCGACCGGGCCGCCGACGTGAGCGCCTTGGCCCACGCCGACCTCGCCCGCATCTCGGACGGCCCGCTCGAGGAACGCCTGGTCGCCGACCTGGAACGCCAACTCGACGAGGGCGTGGCCCGAGCCGCTGCCGACCCCTTCGGAGCAGGCGCGGTCTACACCGAGTTCGACTCCGTGCCCCACACGTTCGGCCTGGTCATCACGGCAGCCTTGCACCGCGCCGTCACGGGCGACACCCGCTACGACGCCTTCGGCACGACCCAACGCGGCTGGGCCCTGGGAGCGAACGCGTGGGGCTCGTCGTTCGTGGCCGGCATCGGCACCACCTTCCCCCGCTGCCCCGAACACCAGGCCGCGAACCTCATCGGCGACACCCCCACCGGAGCCGTCGTGAACGGCCCCAACGCCGCCACCCGGTTCACCGAGCTGAACGCCTTCGATGGCATGAAACCCTGCGCCGTGACCGACTTCGCCCCCTACGACGGCCACGACACCCGCTACCTCGACCACGTGGGCGCCTGGCAGAGCGTCGAACCCGCCATCGACTTCACCTCCACCGGCCTCCTCGCCTTCGCCCTCTCCACCCGCTGACCTGCCCGAACGTCACCCCGCCAAAACTGTCGGACCCCCCAAGTACTGTCGGATTCGGGGGCCCTCACGACCGGGGGACCCGCGCCCCGGCCTGGGTGGACGGCGGGCAGTGATCCGCGTCGCGCCTGCGGCGTGCGGGCAGGCCAGGCGGGTACGATCGGCGCGTAGTCGCATGACCCCGTGCGGGAGAGTCCGGACCCGGCGAGGTTCGGCGCCGAAGGAGCAAATCCTCCCCGGAACCTCTCAGGCGCAAGGACCGCACGGGATAGACGCCTCTGGAAAGTGGGCCGGTTCCTCGGTCCCGCCGACGGTGAAAGCCCGACCCCGGTCGGGTGAAGCTCTCAGGCGCCCGCCGAGCGGGTTGGAGACAGAGGGGGAGGGCAACGGCAGAGCTTTGCCCGCAGCCCGATCCTCGCCGGAGGCGCCTTCCATGACTCAGGACCGCATTCCCCTCGCCGCTCTCGAGCACGGCACGCCGTTCGCCGACCGCCACGTCGGGCCCCGGCCCGCGGAGTTGGCCCGGATCCTCGACGTCATCGGCGTGGGGTCGTTGGAGGAGTTGGCGCAGCGGGCCGTTCCGCCGTCGATCCGCGAGGGCGACCTGGTGCTGGACCTGCCGGATCCCGCGACCGAGACCGAGGCGCTCGCCGAGCTGCGCGAGCTGGCCTCCCGCAACCGCCCGATGACGCAGATGATCGGCCTCGGCTACTACGGGACGATCACGCCGCCGGTGATCCGCCGCAACGTGCTGGAGAGCCCGGCCTGGTACACGGCGTACACGCCGTACCAGCCGGAGATCTCGCAGGGGCGGCTCGAGGCGCTGCTGAACTTCCAGACGATGGTGGGCGACCTGACCGCCCTGCCGCTGTCGAACGCGTCCATGCTGGACGAGTCGACCGCCGCGGCCGAGGCGATGACGCTGGTGCGCCGCGCGGGCAAGTCGAAGTCGACCAAGTTCGTGGTCGACGCCGACACGTTCCCGCAGACGATCGCCGTGATCGAGACCCGCGCCGAGCCGCTGGGCATCGAGGTCGTGGTCGCCGACCTGTCGCAGGGCATCGAGGGCCTCGGCCTGGGCGGCGACTTCTTCGGCGTCCTGCTGTCCTACCCCGGCGCGTCCGGGGTCGTGCGGGACCACGAGTCCGTCATCGCCGAGGTCCACAAGGCCGGGGCGAACGCGGTCGTGGTCGCCGACCTGCTGGCGTTGACGCTGCTGCGCCCGCCGGGCGAGATCGGCGCGGACGTCGTCGTCGGCACGACCCAGCGCTTCGGCGTCCCGATCGGCTTCGGCGGCCCGCACGCCGGGTACATGGCCGTCCGCGCCGGCCTGGAGCGCCAGCTGCCCGGCCGTCTCGTCGGAGTGTCCGAGGACGCCGACGGCAACCGCGCCTACCGGCTCGCCCTCCAGACCCGTGAGCAGCACATCCGCCGCGAGAAGGCGACCAGCAACATCTGCACCGCGCAGGTGCTCCTCGCCGTGATCGCGTCGATGTACGGCGTCTACCACGGCCCCGAGGGCTTGCGGGCGATCGGCACGCGCGCCCACCGCATGGCCACGGTCCTCGCCGCGGGCCTGCTCGAAGGCGGCGTGGACGTCGTGCACGGCGAGTTCTTCGACACCGTGCGGGCGCACGTGCCGGACCGCGCCGCCGAGGTCGTCGAGGCCGCCCGCGCGCTGGACGTCAACCTGCGCCTGGTCGACGACTCCACCGTCGCCATCGCCTGCGACGAGACCACGACCCGCGCGAACCTCGTCGACGTGTGGCAGGCGTTCGGCGTCCAGGTGCCGGACGTGGACGCGCTCGACGCCGACACGGCCGACGGCATCCCCGCCGAGCTGCGCCGCACGTCGGAGTTCATGACGCACCCGGTGTTCCACCTGCACCGCTCGGAGACGGCGCTGCTGCGCTACCTGCGCGCCCTGTCCGACAAGGACGTCGCGCTCGACCGCAGCATGATCCCGCTCGGCTCCTGCACGATGAAGCTGAACGCCACGGCCGAGATGGAGCCCATCACCTGGCCCGAGTTCGC
>Ga0247771_1000112_pt1 | contig 31751 bp, 32 predicted proteins | sample UWRJL197509C6_FD_179948 | JGI IMG/M metagenome (GOLD analysis project Ga0247771, IMG submission 179948) | Plant litter microbial communities from Arlington Agricultural Research Station in Wisconsin, United States - UWRJ-L197-509C-6 | ecosystem: Environmental > Terrestrial > Plant litter >... | reverse complement strand
ATCGCGCCGCGCGCCTGAGCGCCCAGCTCGACCATGGTCGCGATCAGCTCGGGCGGCAGGTTGTCGACCACGAACCAGCCGAGGTCCTCCAAGCACTTCGCGGCCGTGCTGCGCCCTGCCCCCGACAGGCCGGTCACGACCGCGACTTCGATGCCGGACTTCTCGCCGGCCGGTGCGTTCACGATTTTTCCCCTTCGGTACTCGCCGCGCCGCTCCCCGTCGTCAGGGACGCGTGCACGGCTTCCGCGGTGCGCCTGCCCACGCCGGGCACACCGCTGATCTCGTCGATGCTCGCCTCACGAAGCTTCTTCAGCGACCCGAAGTGCTTGAGCAGCGCGGCCTTGCGGGTCTGCCCGAGACCGGGCACCTCGTCCAGCTCGGACGTGGTCATCCGCTTCGACCGCTTCTGCCGGTGGTACGCGATCGCGAAGCGGTGCGCCTCGTCGCGCACGCGTTGCAGCAGGTAGAGGGCCTCGCTGGCGCGGGGCAGGATCACCGGGTCGACCTCGCCCGGCACCCACACCTCCTCCAGCCGCTTGGCCAGGCCCACGACGGCGACGTCGGTGATGCCCAGCTCGGCCAGCACGTCGGAGGCGGCCTGCGCCTGCGGGCCCGCGCCGTCGACCACCAGCAGGTTCGGCGCGTAGGAGAACCGGCGCGGCTTGCCCGTCTCCGGGTCGATGCCCGGCACCTGGCCGGGCACGTCGTTCGCCGTCTCCTTCAGGTACGCCTGGAACCGGCGGCGCACGACCTCCGCGATCGAGGCCACGTCGCCCTCGTCCGCGGCCTCGCGGATCGCGAACCGGCGGTACTCGGACTTGCGCGCCAGCCCGTCCTCGAACACCACGAGCGAGGCCACGACGTCCGTGCCCTGCACGTGGCTGATGTCCGTGCACTCGATGCGCAGCGGGGCCGTGTCGAGGCCCAGCAGCTCCTGGAGCTCCTGCAACGCCGCCGACCGGGCCGTCAGGTCGCCCGCGCGCTTGAGCTTGTGCAGCTGGAACTGCTCCACGGCGTTGCGCGCGACCGTCTCCATCAGCGCCCGCTTGTCGCCGCGCTGCGGGACCCGGATCTGCACCTTGCTGCCGCGCAGGTCGGTCAGCCAGCGTTCGAGCACCTCGGCGTCGCCCGGCAGTTCCGGCACGAGCACCTCGCGCGGCACGGCCATCGCGACCACGCCGGTCGACTCCGCGCCCTCGACCTGCTCGCCGTAGAACTGGGTGACGAACTGGTCGACCAGCCCGGCGACGTCGACCTCCTCGACCTTGTCCACGACCCACCCGCGCTGGCCGCGGACCCGGCCGCCGCGCACGTGGAAGACCTGGACGGACGCTTCGAGCTCGTCCTGCGCGAACGCCACGACGTCCGCGTCCGTGCCGTCGCCGAGCACCACGGCCTGCTTCTCGAGGGCTCGGCGCAGCGCGCCCAGGTCGTCGCGCAGGCGGGCGGCGCGCTCGAACTCCAGCTCCTCGGAGGCGGCCAGCATCTCCTTCTCGACGCGGCGCACCATCGCGTCCGTCTTGCCCGCGAGGAAGTCGCAGAAGTCGTCCACGATGTCGCGGTGCTCGTCCGCGCTGACCCGGCCGACGCACGGGGCGGAGCACTTGTCGATGTAGCCGAGCAGGCAGGGGCGGCCCATCTGGTTGTGCCGCTTGAACACGCCCGCCGAGCAGGTGCGCGCGGGGAACACCCGCAGCAGCAGGTCCAGCGTCTCGCGGATCGCCCACGCGTGCGCGTACGGGCCGAAGTAGCGGACGCCCTTGCGGCGCGGGCCGCGGTAGACGTGCAGGCGGGGGTACTGCTCGTTCAGGGTGACCGCGAGGACCGGGTAGGACTTGTCGTCCCGGTACCGGACGTTGAACCGCGGGTCGAACTCCTTGATCCAGTTGTACTCCAGCTGGAGGGCCTCGACCTCGGTGCTGACGATCGTCCACTCGACACTGGCGGCCGTGGTCACCATCTGGCGGGTGCGGTCGTGCAGGCCGGCGAGGTCGGCGAAGTACGAGTTCAGCCGGGAGCGGAGGCTTTTTGCCTTGCCCACGTACACCACACGGCCGCCGGCGTCGCGGAACTTGTAGACGCCGGGAGCTTCCGGGATGGTGCCGGGCGAGGGGCGATAGGTCGACGGGTCGGCCACGGGACAAGCCTACGTGCGGCCACCGACAGTTCTGCGCGTGGCCGACCCCTGGACGGCTCTCAGGCCATGACGACCTGGCCGGCGTCGACCTTGACCGGCACCTCCGTGAGCCCCTTGGTCGCCGGGCCCTTCTTCAGGGAGCCGTCGGTGGCGCCGAACTGGCTGCCGTGGTTCGGGCAGGTGATGATCCCGCCCTTGGGCGCGCCGACCGTCGTGCCCTGGTGCGGGCAGGCCGCGCCGAACGCCTTGACGACGTCACCGGTCCGGGTGAGCACGAGCGGCTTGCCACCGGACTCGACGATCAACCCGCCGCCGTCCGGCACGTCGGCAAGAGCGGCCAGCCCGGCGGCACCCGCGCTACCGGTGCTGCCCCCGGTGGTGGCCGCGCCGGTGTTCCCGGTGTTCCCCGTGTTCCCGATGCCCGTGCTGGGGTTGCTGGTGGTCGTGCTGCACGCGGCCAACCCGCCGGGCACGACCATCGCCACCGCCAGCCCGCACAGCATCGACCTGCGGGAAGTCAGTGGACCTGCGTTCTCGGCCAAGGAAGTCAAACCGATCCTCCGCGTAGTGGTGGGTGGTGGTTCGGGTACACCGAACAATTACGCGTTTGGTGGATCAAGGGTTCACCGAAACGGCAGATTCAGCGACTCTTCAGGCAAGCAGTACGTCCTTCTGGGTGACCGTCACAGCGATCTCGGTCAACCCTTTAGGCGCTGGACCAGTGCGGACGGCCCCGGTGGCGGGGTCGAACCCGCTCTTGTGGGTCGGACAGGTGATCTCGCCGGCGGTAGGCGGGTTCACGGTCGTCCCCTGATGCGGGCAGGCCGGGTTGAACGCCTTGACGGTGCCGGCCACAGGCTGGGTGAGGAGCAACTGCCCGTTGCCGGGGGTGTCGACGAGGACACCACCACCGACCGGCACGTCCGCAAGCCCGGCAAGCCGATCACCAGCCTTCGCGGAGCCAGGACCGGGAGTCTTCTTGCCGGCGGAGGTGGCACACCCGGCAACGGACAGCGCGGCCAGCCCGCACAGGAGGGTTCGGCGATTCACGAAGGACAGTCTGCCCGCGCCCCTGTGGCACCCCTGTTCGGTGGGGAGGGGTGATGGGGAAGAAAGGGCGAGGGGCAGCAACTCGGCGGGACATGATCCGACGTCGGAGCGGTCCGGCGGAGCGGTGATCCGACAGCTCGACGACGCAATGACCGGGCAACTGGCTGAACTGGACGACAGTGGCGGAGCGGCGCGACGACTGGCGACCAGCGGCTGGGTGCGACGACAACTCGGCGAGCCAGCGGTAGCGGCGCGACGGCAATAGCCTGGCGGGCGCGCTGCTCGGGCCCGGCGTTCAGGCGGGCAGGCGGCTCTCCTCACGCGACCCCACTCTGCCGACCACCATCCAACCCAGTCCTCGGCCTGCACCCCGATCCGAAGCGCCTTCGCACCTCGTTTTCTTTGTCAAGGCATCTTTCCCGCCTTGACAAAGAAAACGAGGTGTTGAAATACTTGCGCGAGCGGGGTTAGGCCCCCCAACAACCCCAACTCCCCAGACCCCAACCCTCAACCCCCACAACGAGCCGAGCACCTGGCCGCGGTGGTAACCGTAACCAGGTGCGTCGCGTAGCGGCCCTCCCCTCCGCCCCGGCGTTCCTGCCAAGGCGGCGCGAGGCCCCGTCTCCCCTGCTCGATCCCCGAGACCAGGCGAAAACGCACCCGTCAAACCCCGACGGGCGTTCCGACGTGGGCGCCGTGGGGACGCCCACCGGAAATCAGCGTCGAATTCAGCGGTCGTTCGCCGCGGCGCTCCGCGCCAGGGCCAGCACCGCCGTGAACGGCGGGAACCAGTGCCTGCTGTGCGACGGCGGGTTCGCCCAGCGGAGGGACCCGTACCGGGTCATCGTCGGCGGCAGGGCGATGCGCTGCGGGGACCTGACGAACTGCACCTCCGGCGGGGCCTTGAGGTGGGTCGGCAGCAGGGCGACCAGTTCGGCCAGGAAGATCCAGTGCTCGCGCGGGCCGGGGATGACGGTGACCGGGCCCGCGAGCATGCGCGCTTTGAGGTCGGCGAGTACTCGCGACCCGATTCTGGCGGGCATGGCGAGTGCGGTGGTCGAGGGACCGAGAGGGAGGAAGACGCCCTGTTCGGTGACGGACACCCGCCACCCGAGGAGCCGGTACCCGGCGATCGCCTCGCCCAGTAACTGCTCGTGCGCTCGGCTGTGGGGCACGCCCGGCCGCTTGGCGGTCTCGGGGGTGGTTGCGGCGGTGAGGCTCATGGGTGGTCGTCCTCCCTGGTCGGGTGGTCGCACTCCGGCACGTACTGGTGTCCTCCGGCACGGGGATCAGGCCCGTTGCCGGTGATGGGAGCAGGGTGCTGGTCTTCTGGCGCCCGCACCACACGCCCGGCGAGTGGGGCTCATGCACCGGATGCATCACCCGCATCCACCACACGGCGTCACCAGGGGACGAATCCGACGCCGACCGCGACTTATGCACGAAATGCATGGACTCCTGATCACCGCGGCATACACTTGTGTGCACGCTCAGTGACGGGAGCGAAGGCCATGGCACAGACCAGCCCAAGGGCATCCAGTTCCAGGCGCGCATGCCCGTGCGGGGCGTTGATCGCCGCCGACAACTCCGATCGGCTGTGCCACCGGTGCAGGCGCAACGCGCGGGCCGACGTGTTCGGGCCACCCGAGTCGCCCGCCGAGTTCTGGGACCACCTGGCCATCGCCGGTGCGCTGGCCGAGCGGGACATGGGCGCGGTCCTCGCCGCGTACCGCCACCACCCGCAGCACGTCAGCCGGGTCACCCAGGACCGCATGGCCTCGTGGCTGGGCATCAGCCAAGCACAACTGTCCCGGTACGAGAGCGGGGAGAACCCGATCGACCGGATGGACCGACTGCGCCACTTCGCGCAGGTGTTGGGCATCCCCGGTGACCGGTTGTGGTTCGACCGGGCCGGCATCCAGAGCCAGGCGGGACCGGAAACGGTGACCCCGCCCGATGTGCTCGGCGCGGCGTGGGACGCGTCGAGCATTGCCCGATCGGTCGAGGAGACGGCGAGGAACGACTTGGCGATCAGCAGACGAGCGGCGCTCGCGGGAGCGGCCGCTGTGGCAGTGGGTCCCGCACTGGTCGAGCCGCTTCAGCGGTGGCTACACCCGTTGCAGACGATGTCGAGGTGGTCGTCGAGTTCGGCGATCAGCGAGGAGGAACTGGCGGCGCTGCAGCGCGTCGCGGACGGGCTGCGCGGGTGGGGCGGGCGCGGCGGCTTCGGGTTGGCCCGGAAGGCGGTGCTCGGCCAGTTGGACGAACTGGCCGAGAGACTGTCGCGCGCACCGGCGGGCCCCACGACGGAGCGGGCTTTCTTCATCGGTGCGGAGCTGTCCAAGGTGGCGGCGAGCATGTCGTGGGACGCGGGGCTGCACGACGCGGCCCAGCGCTACTACGTCCTCGGCGTCCGCATGGCGAAGGCGGGCCGCAACGACCCGTTCGCCGCGTTGTGCCTGGCCGCGATGGCCCGGCAGATGTTCGACCTCGGGCGTCCCGAGGACGGGCTGGAACTCGTGCAGCTCGCCCAGTACGGCACCCGGCGCACGGCGACGCCGACCCTGCAGGCGCTCCTGCTGACCAGGGAGGCGTGGGCGTACGCGCAGATGGGTCAGGTGCGCGAGTTCGACCGGGTGGTCGGGCTGGCGCAGGACAGCTTCGCGCGGCGGGAGGCCGACGCGGAGCCGTGGTGGCTGCACAGCTTCGACGAGGCCGAGCTGGAGGGCGTCATCGGGGCGCGGACGAGGGACCTGGCGGGGCACGACCCCCGGCAGGCCCCGTCGGCCGAGCTGCACATCCGCCGGGCGCTCGACCTGCGCGACCCGTCACGGGTCCGCAACCGGGCGTTCGACGTGATCGGGTTGGCGCGCACGAAGATGGTCGCGGGCGAGCCGGAGGAGGCCTGCGACCTGATCAGCGACGTCCTGCCGACCGTGGAACGGATCTCGTCGGGTCGGGTGCTGCGCAAGTTGCAGGACTTCTCGAAGGAATCGGAGAGGCACCGGAACCTGCCCGGTGTCCAGGACACGCGCGACGCGATCCGCGCCATGCGGACGGCCTGAATGCGGATAGGCATCACCGGGCACACGAATCTGGTGCCGGAGTGCGTGGACGCCGTGCACGCGGCGATCCGCGAGGTGCTCGTGGAAGAGGCGGGCGGGTCATCCCTTGTCGGGGTGACCTGCCTGGCCCCCGGCGCGGACCAGCTGTTCGCGCGGGTGGTCCTGGAACTCGGGGGGAAGGTCGAGGTCGTGCTGCCCGCGATGGACTACCGGGCGAAGCTGAAGCCGTCGAAGGTGGCGGCCTACGACGAGCTGATCGCGCGAGCGGACGTCGTGAGCGTGCTGCCGTTCATGCTGTCGGGGCGGCAGGCGTACGTGGCGGCGAACGAGCGGATGCTGGCGAGCGTGGAACTGCTGGTGGCGGTGTGGGACGGCCAGCCTGCCGGGGGGAAGGGCGGCACGGGGGACGTCGTGGAGCACGCACGGGCTTCGGGGGTGCCGGTGGTCGTGGTGTGGCCGGAGTCGGCTCGGCGGGAGTAGGCGTTCGGCTGAACGAGTGCGGTCGGGTCGGGCGGGGAACGCGGGGAGGCGTGGGGGCGTCGGACCGGGGCGCAGGGGGTGCTGCGGTGGTTCGAGGTAGGGGGAGTTGTCGTGGAGACGTCGTTCTTAGTGCGAGTCGTTGTCGTGGTGGTCGGTCTGGTGGGGGTTGCCGGGTGTTCCGGTGGGGCTGATCCGGTTGTCGCCACGACCGCCGCCACGTCCAGTTCCCCTTCTCCGTTGGCGTCCGCGGACTACCAGGCCGCGTTGACGAAGTTCGACGAGGCCGTGCGGGTGGGGTTGGAGAAGGCGCACGCGGCTGGGTCGAACGCGGATTTCGGGACCGCGCAACAAGAGTTGGTCGTGGTGCTGGACAAGCAGACCACCGCGTTGTGGGCGTTGGTGCCGCCGAAGGTCGTCGCGGCCGCGCACACGAGCATGACGTCGGGGCTGGTCGTCGCGTCCACCGGGGTGCGGGGTGTGTCGCTCGCGGCTGAGGTGCCGAACAGTTGCGGGATCACCGTGCCCGCGTTGCCGGACGCCAAGAAGGCGGTCGACCAGCAGCTGCGCGACCTGGGGCAGGTCTACCTCACGCCGTTGACGGCGGCCGGGTTCCAGGTCGGGTCGTTCGTGCCGCCGCCCGCGCCCGCCGAGGTGCTGGAGGAGCGCCGCGCGGACAACGGACAGGTCGTGCTGCGCAACGGCGGGCAGGGGCCGGGGACGTTGGACATCACCAACGGCTCGGCGGGTGACGTCGCGGTGTCCGTGGTGTCGGGCGATCCGTCGAACCCGCAGCTCATGGTGTACGTGCAGGGCAGCTCGTCCACGTCCGTCAGCGGCATCTCCGGCGACTACGAGGTGTACTTCAAGTCCGGCACGGACTGGGACGCCGGGCGCAACGGGTTCACCAGGGACTGCTCGTACCAGAAGTTCGACGACCTGTTCACCGGCGACTCGGACTGGAGCATCGACCTCCAGGCCACCCCGGCGGGCAACGCGTCCACGAGCGACGTCCCGGCGTTCTGACCGCTACCCGCGCTGGTCGATCACGCGGCGCATCTTGCCCGCCGAGCGTTCCAGCGTGTCCGGGTCGACGACGTCCACGTCGACCGTCACGCCGACGCCGTCCTTGACCCTGGCGCGGATCTCGGCGGCGGCCGCGCGCCGTCCGTCCGGGGTGGTGTCGGGGCGGGCCTCGATCAGGACGGTGAGGTTGTCCAGGCGTTCCTTGCGGGTCAACAGGATCTGGAAGTGCGGCGCCACCCCGTTGACCCGGAGGACGACCTCCTCGATCTGGGTGGGGAAGACGTTCACGCCCCGGAGGATGATCATGTCGTCGGTGCGGCCGGTGACCTTCTCCATGCGGCGGAACGCCGGGCGCGCCGTGCCGGGAAGCAGCCGCGTGAGGTCGCGGGTGCGGTAGCGGATGATCGGCAGCGCCTCCTTGGTCAGCGAGGTGAACAGGAGTTCGCCCTCCTCGCCGTCCGGCCGCGGTTCCGCCGTGTCGGGGTCGACCACCTCGGGGAGGAAGTGGTCCTCCCACACGTGCAGGCCGTCCTTGGTCTCCACGCACTCCTGCGCCACGCCGGGGCCCATGACCTCGGACAGGCCGTAGATGTCGACGGCGTCCAGGTCCGCGCGTTCCTCGATCTCCAGGCGCATCTGCTCGGTCCACGGCTCCGCGCCGAAGATCCCGGTCCGCAACGAGCTGGTGCGCGGGTCGATGCCCTGGCGCTCGAACTCGTCCAGCAGCGTGAGCATGTACGACGGGGTCACCATGATGACCTCCGGCCGGAAGTCGGTGATGATCTGCACCTGGCGCGCGGTCATGCCGCCGGAGGCCGGGATGACCGTCGCCCCCAGCTTCTCCACGCCGTAGTGGGCGCCCAGCCCGCCGGTGAACAGGCCGTAGCCGTAGGCGACGTGGATCTTGTGGCCCGGCCGCCCGCCCGCCGCGAAGATCGACCTCGCCATGACGGTGGCCCACGTGTCGATGTCGCGTTCGGTGTAGCCGACCACCGTGGGCTTGCCGGTGGTGCCGCTGGAGGCGTGGATGCGGCGGACGTCCGCCTGCGGCACGGCGAACATGCCGAACGGGTAGTTGTCGCGCAGGTCGTGCTTGGTGGTGACGGGGAACTTGGCGAGGTCCGCCAGATCGCGGCAGTCGTCGGGGTGGACGCCCGCGGCGTCGAACTTGGCTTGGTAGAACGGGACGTTCGCGTACGCGTGGTGCAGCGTCCACTGGAGACGTTCGAGCTGCACCGCCCGCAGTTCGTCGACGCCCAGGCGTTCGACGGCGGTCAGGTCGGCAGGCGCGGGAGTCGCGCCTCGTCGTTCGGTGGACACGTGGTCGCCTCTCCCGCGAGCTTTACCGACCGACTGGACGGTAATTAGCGGGCGGGCCGTGGTCAAGGCAGGTGATCGCGGACAACAGGTGTCCGCGATCGGTGGAAGACTCGGTCCCGTGCTGGAGACCTCGGCTCGACTGCTGCGACTGCTGTCGCTGTTGCAGGTGCGGCGGGACTGGACCGGGGCGGACCTCGCGGGCCGTCTCGGGGTGGACGTGCGCACGGTACGGCGCGACGTGGACAAGCTCCGCAGCCTCGGCTACCCGGTGAACGCCACGTCCGGCGTGACCGGCGGCTACCAGCTGGGCGCGGGCGCGGAGCTGCCGCCGCTGCTGCTGGACGACGACGAGGCCGTGGCGGTCGCGGTGGGGCTGCGGACCGCCGCCAACGGCACGGTCGCCGGGATCGAGGAGACCTCGGTGCGGGCGTTGACGAAGCTGGAGCAGGTGCTGCCCTCGCGGCTGCGGCGGCGGGTCAGCGCGTTGACCGCGCACACGACGACGCTGGCCCCGTTCGGGCCGACGGTGGACGCGGAGACGTTGACGACCATCGCGGGCGCGAGCCGCGACCGCCAAGCCCTCCGCTTCCGGTACCAGGCCCGCGACGCCGAGCCGTCGCCACGGCACGTCGAACCGCACGGCATGGTCCACACGGGACGCCGCTGGTACCTCGTGGCGTGGGACCTCGACCGCGCCGACTGGCGGACGTTCCGCCTCGACCGCATCGACGGCGAACCCACGCTCGCGGCCCGCTTCACGCCGCGCGAACCACCGCACGAGGACCTCGCCGTGTACATCTCGCGCCAGGTGAGCAGCGTCGTGTACCGGCACCAGGCCCGGCTGGTCATGCACGCGCCGCTGGCCGTGGTGCAGGAGCGGACCTCGCCGACGTCGGTCACCCTGGAGGCGATCGACGACCACACGTGCCTGATGACCACGGGAGCCGAACGCCTGGACGTGCTCGCGATCCACCTCGCGGTGATGGGCTTCGACTTCGACGTCCTCGACCCACCCGAACTCCGCGACCACCTGCGCACGCTCGGAACCCGGTTGACCAGGGCGGCCGGTCCAGCGGACTGACGCGGTGGAGATCATCGCCTGCGGCCACGTCGCGCTGCCGACCGGGGTCGGCGTCGAGTACGACGTCTGCTGCGACGAGTGCGCCCGCCGGTCGACACCGCTGTGCGCCGCACACCGCTCGGCCTGTCCCCGATCGCCTTCGCCCCACTGCCCGCCGGCCGCCGCCTCTACTCCGCCACCGAGGAGGGCGTGGAGATCCGGGACCCGGCAGCCGGCCACCACACCGGCAGCGTCCCCGGATTCGTGCCCACGAGGCAACGCGACGGCGAACTCGCCGCGGTGGTCGACGGCGTCCTGACCACCTGAAAAAACATTAGCAAGTCTTAAAGATCGTCGACAAACCTTCAGTTGTGCTGAAGCTTCCGGCCCGGCACCGTCATCCCCATGTCCACCGCTTCCTGGATCCGAATGGTGGTGCTGGCCCTGCTCTGGGGGTCGGGCTTCCTGTGGATCAAGCTGTCCCTCACCGGCCTCTCCCCCGTGCACCTGACGGTGATCCGCTGCGCGCTGGGCGCACTCGTCCTGCTCGCGCTGGCGCGCGGGCAGCGGCTCCCCCGCGACCGGACGACGTGGCGGCACCTGGTGGTCGCGGCGTTCTTCTGCAACGCGCTGCCGTTCGCCCTCTTCGCGATCGGCGAGCAGACCGTGGACTCCGGGGTGGCGGGCGTGCTGAACGCGACCACTCCCCTGTGGGCGCTGCTGATCGGCGCCAAGGGCGGCCTGCGCCCGATCCGCGTGGCGGGGCTGCTGGTCGGGTTCGCCGGGGTGCTGCTGATCTTCGCGCCGTGGCGGACCGCGGGGCTCGTGAGCTGGGGCGCGGTGGCGATCCTGGGGGCCGCGGCGAGCTACGCGGTCGCGTTCGCCTACATGGGGCGGCACCTGGTGGGGCGGAGCGGGCCGATGGCGATCTCGGCCGCGCAGATGCTGGCCGCCACGGGCCTGAGCGCGCTGGCCCTGCCGCTCGGCGGACCGGATCCCGGTCTCACGGTGACGGCCGTGGTGGCCGTCGTCGTCCTCGGGGTGTTCGGGACCGGGATGACGTTCTTCCTGAACTTCCGGATCATCGCGGACGAGGGCGCGACCAGCGCCGCGACGGTCGGCTACCTGCTGCCGGTCGTGTCGGTGGCGCTGGGCGCGGCCGTGCTGGGCGAGGAGCTGAGCGCGCGGATCGTGGCCGGCATGGTGGTCGTGCTCGTCGGGGTCGCGCTGGCCCAGTCCCGCGTCAGAGCGGCAGTTGGTACTGGATGAAGCCCTTGTTCACCGCGACCCGGTCGTACAACCGGCGGGCGACGGCGTTGGACTCCTGGGTGTGCCAGTAGACGCGCACGCAGCCCCGGTCACGGGCCCACGTCTCGACGGCGGCGATCAAGGCCCGCGCCACGCCCCGGCCGCGCACGTCCGGGGCGGTGAACAGGTCCTGGAGGTAGCAGACGTCCGCCGACGACGTGCTGGGGTGGGTGAGGAAGTGGGTGATCCCCACGAGCCTGCCGTCCAGGTGGGCGCCGAGCGCGAACAGGCGCTCGGCGGCCTGGAACTCGTCCCACGCCCGGTCGTACCGCTCCTGCGGCGAGGTGCGGCCGTAGAAGTCGGTGTACGCGCGGAACAGGGCCTCCCACTCCGCGCGGTCCTCCGGGACCAGCGGTCCGATCGTGATCACGCGTTGGACAGCGACCGCAACGCCACGGCGGCCCGTTCGAGCTGGGTGAGGACGCCGGGGCGCATCTGGGCGAGCTGGCGCTCGGTGCGCGAGTCCGCGACCTCCTGGAGCAGCACCTGGGTCGGAGCGGAGCCGTCCGACTCGGACACGGCGAGCACCTTGAACGCCGTGGCGGGCGCGAACAGGACTCGCTCGTTCACGACGCCCGCGCGGCGGTCCACGACCTCCACGCGGCGGCCGCTGAGCGACCAGACCAGGTACTCCACACCGCCGTCGAACGACTCCTGCGGGTTGGCGTGCGTGTTGAGGACGCCGTGCTCGACCAGCACGTCGCCGGTGCGGTAGCGGTTGGCCGCGTTGGTCGGCGCGAGGCTCCAGCACGTCGTGATGCCCTGGTGCAGCGGCAGCCTGCGCAGGCCCGCGACGACGGCCGCCACGTACGGGCGGAGCCTGCCGAGCGACCCCTTGCGCAGGGTCTCGACGATCATCTCCTCGTCCTGGCCGACGAACGCCGACAGCGCCGCCAGCTCGGTCACGAGGGTCTCGACCGGCACGGTGTCGACGAGCGGGCCGGAGCGCTGGGCGAGCAGCCTGCCGACGGCGGTCGCGTACGACGGGTAGCGCTCGCCGAGGATCCGGCGGACGGCGTCGCGCTCCAGGTCCGTGGTGCGGTGGTCGGCGGAGACGGTCTCGCGCTCGTTGTGGAGCTCCTCGCCCCACTTGGAGTTCTTCGGCTCCCACGCGGGCGACGGCGGGGTCGGCACCGGGCCCTCGATGCGCAGCGGGATCTCGGTGTCGTCGACGTCCTCGTGCCGACCGCCCGACTCCTCGACCGACGCGGTGGCGGTCACCTGGACCGGCACCTCCACCGGCGGCTGGACGTGCACCGGCTTCGGGGGTTCGGGGGGCGTCGGTCGGACGGTCACGACGGTGGGCGGCTCCGGGTTGAGCGCGCTCGTCACGACGGTCGCGGGCTCGGGGGCCAGCGCGTGCGCCGCGGGCCGGGGTGCCTCCTCCGGCTCGGAGAACACCGGCGTCGGCTTGGTGCGCTCCTCCTCCACGGCCGTGGGCCACGGGATGTCGGTCTCGGTGGCGTCGCAGAACACCAGCCGCAGCAGCTTGCGCACCTCGGGTTCGAGGCGTTCCACGAGCGCCGCGCCCGCGACGGCGACCGCGCCGGGCGTCGCCCGACCGGGCGTGCCCACGGTGAGCCGCGCCCACTCCGGGTCGACCGGCAGCGCGCGCACGTCGGCCCCGCCCGCGGCGGTGGCCTCGCGGACCCACAGCCCGGACGCCACGACCTCCAGCACCACGCCGTCGCCGAGCCCGAACACGCCGGGCGACAGCTCGGCCAGCCCCGGCACGGGGTTGCGGTAGCCGGAGACCTCGTTCTCGTCCTTGAGCACGCGCGGGATGCAGCGCATCTCGGTGACGAACGGGTGCCACGTCGGCTTGCCGCGCCGGTCGACCGCGACCACGACGGCCCCGCCGCCCTCGCGCAGGTTCGACACGGGCAGGCCGGTGTAGAAGTTGATCGGCTCGCCGAGCTGCTCGGCCACGTCCTGCGCCTGCTCGGCTCCGGCCTCGATGTCGTACTGCACCAGCCGCACGCGGCTGCGGGCCGCGGACGACAGGGCGTTGAGCAGCTTGCAGATCTCCTCGGTCGGGATCGACGGCTGGCCGGGCCCGCCGATCACGATCGTCAGCACGTTCTCGCGGCACGGCAGCGCCACGATGGCGCGCGCGTCCTGCGAGTTCGGGTCGAACGGCACGCTCTGCGCGCGCAGCCACAGCCCCGCGGGGATGGGTTCGGCGATGCCGACGTCACCGGTCGGCCACGCCGAGTTCGGGTCCATGGCCTCCCACGCGGGCACCGGGAACCGGCGGCCGAACGGGGTCGGGGACGCGCCGGGGAGGAACCGCAGCCAGCTGCCGTAGCCGGTCGAGCCGGTGACGAAGGCCGCGCCGGGAACGGTCGTGAGTGCGCCGTCGGGGGCGATGACCTCGGCTTGGAGCTGCGCCGCGAGCCACTGCGCCGGAGCGGTCGGCCGCATGCTGCCCGCGAACGACACCGCGAGCCGGATGCCGCCACGACCGCGCAGGGCGTTCGCCGCGGACTGCCAGAACGTGCTCTCGCCACCCGGCGGGAAGTCGATGACCACCACGGTGCGGCCGCGGTCGGCGGGCAGGGAGCGCGCGAGCGTCAGCGCGGCCTGGCTCGCGCCCTCCGGCGGCCCCACCACGAGTGTGGCGCCCGCGAAGACCACGGAGGCGTTGGCCGCGGGCGCGGGCTCCACCTGCTCGGGTTCGGGGCGTCGTACTTCCTGCTGCTGCTCCACCGGTGCCACCTGTTCCACCACTACCTGCTGCTGCACCGCAGGCTCAACCTGCACCGCAGAGTCCCTACGCACGCCCCGCCGACCCCTCAACCGTTCGAACACCTCCAGCTCACAACCCTCACAATGCTGTGGCGGCCTTGTGCAACTCCCGCAGCGCCCGCACCGCGGCGACCGCGTGCTCGCGGTCGACGGCCTGGACGGCCATGACCGAGACGTACTCGTCGTCGGGCAGCTCCAGCCTCGCCCACGAAGCCCCGTCAGGGAAGCTCACGTGCAGAACGTCCTGCCACGAGTAGCGGTTCGCCGTGACGACGTTCCGCACCTCGATCCCCTCCTCGTCGGCCCGCACGCGCGGCCTGCCGAGCAGCAGCACGCCGCCCGCGAGCAGCACGCCGAGGCACACCATCGCGATCTGGTCGGACACCCGGAAGATCACCCCGGTCGGGGTGTCGCCGAGCAGCAGGCCGACCGCGGTGAACACGGCGACGAGCCCGATCGCGCACACCAGGGTCACCCGGCGGATGCGCTTGGGGCGGAACTCCACCCGCTTCGCCACGGCCGCGCTCACTCCCCACCCCGTCCCAGTCCGCGCAACACCAACGCGGTGTCCAGCGCCGCCGACGTCGCCTCGACGCCCTTGTCCTCGACCGAGTCCGGGAAGCCGGCACGGGCGAGCGCCTGCTCCTCGGTGTCGCAGGTCAGCACACCGTTGCCGACGGGAGTCGATTCGTCCAGGGCCACGCGGGTCAACCCGGCCGTCACGGCGTCGCACACGTATTCGAAGTGCGGGGTGCCGCCGCGGATGACCACGCCCAGCGCGACCACGGCGTCGTGGCCGCGGGCCAACGCCTGCACGACGACGGGCAGCTCCACCGCGCCCGCGACGCGGACGACCGTGGGCTCCTCGACGCCCGCCTTGGCGGCGGCCTCGAGCGCCCGCGCCAGCAGGTTGTCGGTGATCCTCGCGTGCCACCGCGTGGCCACGATCGCGAGCTTCAGGCCCTCGCTCCGCGGCACCTCGATGTCGGGACGGCCCTCGCCGCTCATGCCCTACCCCCTGGAAGAAGTGTCATTCGGCACCGTCCGCGCTGCCCACGGCCCCGTCGGCCCGGTTCGCCTCGTACTGCTCCAGCTGGTGCAGCTCGTGGCCCATGCGGTCGCGCTTGGTGCGCAGGTACCGCAGGTTCTCCGGGTTCGGCGAGATCGGCAGCGGCACGCGGTCGATCACGCGCAGACCGTAGCCCTCCAAGCCGACCCGCTTCGCCGGGTTGTTCGTCAGCAGCCGCATGGACTTGATGCCCAGGTCCGCGAGGATCTGCGCGCCGGTGCCGTAGTCGCGGGCGTCGGCGGGCAGGCCCTGCTGGAGGTTCGCGTCGACCGTGTCGGCGCCCTGGTCCTGCAGCTGGTACGCCTGCAGCTTGTGCATCAGGCCGATGCCGCGGCCCTCGTGGCCGCGCATGTAGAGCACGACGCCCCGGCCCTGCGCGGCGACGGCTTCCAGCGCCGCGTCGAGCTGCGGGCCGCAGTCGCAGCGCAGCGAGCCGAAGATGTCGCCGGTCAGGCACTCGGAGTGCACCCGGACCAGCACGTCCTCGCCGTCGCCGATCTCGCCGTTGACGAGCGCCACGTGCTCGATGCCGTCGAGCAGGCTGTCGTAGCCGACGGCGGTGAACGTGCCGTGCGCGGTCGGGATCCGGGCCTCGGCGACCCGGACGACCTGGGTCTCGTGGCTGCGGCGGTACGCGACGAGGTCGACGATCGAGATGAGCGTCAGCCCGTGCTTCTCCGCGAACACCTTCAGGTCCGGCATCCGGGCCATGGTGCCGTCGGCGTTGGCGATCTCGCAGATCGCGCCCGCCGGGTGCAGGCCCGCGAGGCGGGCCAGGTCGACGGCGGCCTCGGTGTGGCCGGGACGGCGCAGCACGCCGCCCTCCCTGGCGCGCAGCGGGAAGACGTGGCCGGGGCGGACCACGTCGAACGCTGTCGTCGCCGGGTCGGCCAGGGTGCGGATCGTCAGCGCCCGGTCGGAGGCCGAGATGCCGGTCGTGACGCCCTCGCGCGCGTCGACCGACACGGTGAACGCGGTGCCCATGCGCTCGGTGTTGTGGGAGACCATCTGGCCGATCTCCAGGCGGTCCAGCGCCTCGGGCTCCATCGGCGTGCACAGCAGGCCGCGGCACTCGGTCATGACGAACGCGACCAGCTCGGGCGTGGCCATCTCGGCCGCGAACACGAGGTCGCCCTCGTTCTCGCGGTCCTCGTCGTCGACCACCACGACGGCCTTGCCGTCCGCGATGTCCTTGATCGCCTGCTCGATGTCGGAGAAGTCCCTCATCAGCGGGTCACCTCCCCTTCGGCGTCGTCCACGGGTCCAGTGTGGCGCAGGTGCGGCAGCGTGAGGCGCTCCACGTACTTCGCCAGCACGTCGACCTCCAGGTTGACCAGGTCGCCGGGCTGCCGCCTGCCGAGCGTCGTCAGCTCCAGCGTGGTCGGGATGAGGCTCACGGTGAACTCGTCGTCCGTGACGGTCACGACGGTCAGCGAGATGCCGTCGACCGTGATGGACCCCTTCTCCACGACGTACCGCGCCAGCGACGGCGGCAGTCCGATGTGGACGACGTCCCAGTGTTCGGTGTGCTCGCGCGCCAGCACAGTGCCGGTGCCGTCCACGTGGCCCTGCACGATGTGCCCGCCCAGCCGCTGGCCGACCGCGGCCGCGCGCTCCAGGTTGACCCGGTCGCCGGAGGCGACCTTCGCGAGGCTGCTGCGCAGCAGCGACTCGCGCATCACGTCGGCGGTGAAAGCGCCGTCGACGACATCCACGACGGTGAGGCACACGCCGTTGACCGCGATCGAGTCGCCGTGCTTGGCGTCACTGGTCACCAGCGGACCGGACACGGTCAGACGTGCCGCGTCGGGCAGATCCGCCACTTCGACGATCTGGCCCAGTTCTTCGACGATCCCGGTGAACACCGTTCCTCCTCAGCCGTTCTCCACCGCCGGAACGGCGGAGATCCGCACGTCCGGCCCGCACATACTGACCTCTTCGAACACCAACCCGACAGCGTCGGTGACGGTCACCACCCCGGCGTCCCCCAGCGCCATCGGCCCGGCGCCCAACAACTTCGGCGCCACGTACAGCAGTACCCGGTCGACCCGCCCCGCCGCGACGAAGGCCCCGACCAGCGTCGGCCCGCCTTCGAGCAGCACGTCCACCACCCCGCGCGCGGCCAGCTCGGCGAGCACCTCGTCGGGATCGCGCGTGCGCAGGTGCGCGGTCTCGGCCTCGTCGTCGAGCACGCGCGCTTTCGGCGGCAGGTCGCCCGTACCCACCACCACCCGCAACGGCTGGCGGTCCACGGGGATTCCCCTCGCCGTCAACCGGGGGTCGTCGGCGCGCACGGTCCCCGTGCCGACCATGATCGCGTCGATCCGGGTGCGGAGGACGTGCACCTCGGCCCGCGACTCCTCGGAGCTGATCCACCGGCTCGTGCCGTCCGCGGCGGCCACGCGGCCGTCCACGGAGGAGGCGTACTTCCACGTGACGTGCGGGCGGCCGGTGCGGGCGAAGTGCAGCCACGCGCGCAGCGGTCCGCGTTCGACCTCGGTGGCCAGCAGCCCGCCCTCGGCGTCGACACCCGCTTCCCGCAGCACCGCCTCGCCGCCGGATGCCTTGGGGTTCGGGTCCGACACGGCGTAGCGGACGCGGACGATGCCGGCCTTGAGCAGCGCGCCCGTGCACGGCGGCGTGCGGCCCTGGTGCGAGCACGGCTCCAGCGTCACGACGGCCGTGCCGCCGCGCGCCCGTTCGCCCGCCTGGGCTAGCGCCATGACCTCGGCGTGCGGTCCGCCGGGAGGCTGCGTCGCGCCGACGCCGACGACCTCACCGTCGGCGTCCAGGATCACCGCGCCGACCGGCGGGTTGGGGCTCGTGGTGCCGCGGACCGCCTCGCTGCGCTCGATCGCGAGCGCCATCGCCTCGTCGAGCTTCACGAGCGCGCGGTGTTCGCGGCGGCCAGCGCCCGCAGCGCCTCCACGGCGCGGCCGGGGTCCTCGGCGTCGTAGACGGCCGAGCCCGCGACGAAGCAGTCGACACCGGCCTCCGCGGCGGCGGCGATGGTGTCGTCGTTGATGCCGCCGTCGATCTCGACGACCAGCGTGAGGTGGCCCGTGTCGACCAGCCGCCGCGCGGTGCGCACCTTGTCCAGCACGTCGACCATGAACGACTGGCCGCCGAAACCGGGTTCGACGGACATGACGAGCAGCGTGTCGTAGTGCTTGAGGACCTCGACGTACGGCTCGATCGGCGTGCCCGGCTTGATCGACAACCCCGCCTTGGAGCCCGCCGCGCGCAGGTTCTTGGCCAGCTGGATCGGGTCCGCGGCGGCCTCGACGTGCACGGTCACGTTGTACGCGCCCGCCTCGGCGTAGCCGATCGCCCAGCGGTCCGGGTCGTCGATCATGAGGTGGCAGTCCAGCGGGATGTCGGTCGCCTTGAGCAGGGACTTCACCACCGGCAGCCCGAGCGTCAGGTTCGGCACGAAGTGGGCGTCCATCACGTCGACGTGCAACCAGTCCGCACCGGCGACGGCGGCGGCCTCGCGGGCGAGGTTGGCGAAGTCGGCGGACAGGATGCTCGGGGCGATCATCGGCTGGTGGACCACGGAACAGGAGTCTAGGTACCACCGGTTCCCCGTGCGGGCCCGGACTACTCGTTTGTGCGGAAACATCGTCCGCAATGCCGTGACCTGCGGGTTTTTGTCACGACCGCACTACTCACGCAGGTAGTTCCACCAGCGTGATGAGACGCATAACGTCGGGTACGGGGGCCTTATCTGGGAGTGGCTGTGACGAACCGGGAGTTCGACCGCAAAACCGCCGTCGTAACGGGCGCCTGCGGCGCCGTTGGCGCCGAGATCGTCGCCGCGCTGGCGACACGGGGCGCGGTGGTCACCGCGGTCGACCGCGACGGCCGAGGTCTCTGCGACCTGGTGGAACGCCTCCAGCACGACGGAGTGCGCGTCGCGGGCAGGCAGGTCGACATCTCCTCGGGCCCCGCCGTCGAGTCCCTGGTGGACCAGGTGGAACGCGAGGTGGGCCCGATCGACATCGTCGTGAACGCCGCCGACCTCCTCAGAACGGGCACGGCGATAGGCCTCACCGACGACGACTGGACCCAGAGCTTCGCCATCAACGCCCACGCCGTCTTCCACCTGTCACGGGCAGCGGCCACCCGCATGGTGGCCCGAGGAGCGGGCGCGATCATCACCATCGCCCCCACGGTCCCCACCCACCAACCGGGCACAGCCGCCTACACGGCCTCGAAAGCAGCGGCCACCGCCTACGCCCACGGCCTGGCAGGCGAGGTGGCCCGCCACGGCGTCCACTGCACGGTGATCACCCCGACCCGCCCGGAAACCCCGGTACTCCGCTCGGTGGCCGACCCGGACGCCCACGCCACCACAGTCGTGACAGCGGTCCTGTCAGCCCTGACCCACCACGCAGACGGCACAGCCGTAGGCGCCTGAAACCTCCCGCCGAATCCGCCGGCGGTGGGTGCCTGAGCACTGGGGGTGCTCAGGCATAAGCGAGGGTCCCCCGGTCGTGAAGGCCCCCCGAAACGAACGCTACTCGGGGGGACCGACAAGAACGGTCGGTAGGCGGTTTGACCTGGGGTAATGCGGGGGGCAGAAGCCGAAATTCGGGGAGCAGGACGACGGATTTCGGGTGCGAAAGGTGGATCGGCGGGGCCCGGAGCGTCTGCGGAGCGAGCAGGCAGACCAAGGGCGAGGCCGTGCCCAAGGTGGAGGTTGCCTGCGGCAGAACACCAGCAGGCGGCTGAGATCGCAGGGTTGCCTGCGCAGGCTCACAGGCCGTCGCGACCGCAGGGTTGCCTGCGGCAGGCCTGCTGCTCGTCGACGGCGCAGGGTTGCCTGCGGCAGCCTGCTTGATAGCCGATTGCCTGCCTGCTGGGGCCGGCTGGTTGGTCGTGTCCGATTTTATTTGGGGGATTTGCCCCTTAAAATTTGAGATTGGGCAGGGCTTTGGGGCACTGCCTTTTGGCCCGATCAAGGGGCAAATCCAGGAGCCCCGAATCAAATCGGACACAGCACGCTGGGAGTCGTAGCCGCTGACCAGCCCAGCTGGAAGCCGCAGACAGCCAAGCCGGAACCCCCATCAAGACCGCGAAGGTGCCTGCTCATGCGCCATCCTCGCCAGCTCAACCCGCGAGTTGATCCCCAACTTCCGAAAAATCCCCCGCAGGTGGTAGTTCACCGTGTGCGGCGACAGGAACAGCTGCTTCGCCACCTGCCGGTTCGTCAACCCCGCCCCCACCAGCATCGCGATGTCCTGCTCGGGCTCGGACAACCGCTCCCACTCCCCCACCGCCCCACCCGCGTCCTCCACAACCCCGCTCCGCGCCACCAACCGCGCGACCTCGGCCTCAGCCCCCATCCGCTCGAAGATCCGCCGCGCCACGGCCAGATGGGTCTCCCCGTCCTCCCCCCTCTCCCCGTACAACGCCACCAGATCCGCGTTCGCGCACCCCTTCGCCCACGGATGCCGATGCCGCCCGGCCGCGACCAGCAACGCGTCCACGTCCCGATCCACCAACGCCCGCGCATGGGCCGCCGACACCGACACCGACCCGTACCCCGGGTTGTTGGCCGCCAGATCGTCGGCAGCCACCAGCACCGCCGTGGCCAACCGGCTGTCCCCCACCGTCAAAGCCAACCGCACCAACCAAGGCGCGGCCCCCGGTTCCTCGATCAGCATCCGCCGCAACGAGTTCTGGTCCGCCACCCGTTCCCGCGCCAACTCCGCCGCCCGCGCCGGACCACCCTGGGCGAACGCCAGCAACAGCTCCACCCAGTCGTACTGCCCGGAGTGCAGCACGGCTTCCCCGCCCGCCAGGTCACCCCGGTACCGCCGCACGTGCTCGGCCGCCACCTCGTACTCGCCGCGGTGGATCGCCACGGTCCCCAGCACCGTCGACGCCAACGGCACCAACAGCCGCAGCCCGCGGTCGTGCGCCATCGCCAGCCCGGCCCGCGCCGAGGCGTGCGCCTCGGTCAACCGCCCGGCCTGCACCAGCACCCGTGACCGCGCGATCAACCGCGCCGCCCGCGCCCCGCTCGTCACGGCGTCGTCGGTGTCCGGGCCGTCGCCCGCGACCAGCTCCTCGGCGTCGTCGAAATCGCCCAGCGCCGCCAGTTTCAACGCGTACGCGACCGGCGTTTGGGAGAACCACCACGCCGACGGCCCGGTCGGCTGCCACTTCACCGACTCGCGGCCCCAGTAGACGCCTTCCGCGAGGTTCCCCGCGTTCCACTCCAGGCACGAGTGCACGGTCGCCGCCATCACCGCGTCCGCGTCGCTGGGGTCGCGGTCGCGGATCGTCAGCAACGACAGCGCGTGCTCGCGGACCCGGCTGCCCGTCGCGAAGTACAGCGACAGCAGCCGACCCGCGCTCGCCAACCCGCGCAGCGGGCCGGTGAGCGACGGGATCGTCAACGCGTGGTCGGTCTCGATGACGGCGTCACCCGGACGGCCGTCGGCGAGCAGGATGCCCGCCAGCACGCAGTGCAGTTCCGCCGCGACGGTCGGGGACACCCGCTGCGCCAGTGTCTCCCGCGCCAGCGCGATGGCGGAGCCGAGCCGTCCACCCGCGGCCAGCGTGCGCACGCCCTGCACGACATCGGATCCCGCGTCGCCGGGCAGCGGCGCGTGCGCGGTCGGCTCGACGGTGAACGGCGGGCGCAGCACGGCGACGTCGTGGCGCAGCGCGTGCAGGATCGAGCGCGGGATGGACTCCACGACCGCGCGCCGCACCAGGTCGCTGGGGAACTCCAGCCGGTCGTGCACGGGCACCAGCAGGCCGGACCGGAGGACCTCGTCGACGGCCAGCAGCAGGGACGCGGTGGTCTCGCTCATCATCGTGGCCACGTCGTGCAGCAGGAACGAGCGCCCGACGACGGCCGCGACCCGCAGCAACTGGGTCGCTTTCGCCGACAGCACGTCGACCCGGTCGCGGACGAGCGCCGCGACCCGTTGCGGCAGCCAGCCGCCGCGCACGTGCGCGACACCGCCGCGGAACTCCAGCTGCCCCTCCTCGCGCAGGCCCTCGATCAGCTCGGTGATCAGCCGCGGGTTGCCGCCCGCGCCCGCGATCAGCGCGCGCAGGTCGGCGTGCGGGGTCGCGCCGAGCAGCCGGTGGGCGATCCCGTCGACCACGGTGTCGTCCACCGGGCCCACGACGACGACCTCGGCGAGCGCCGCGACGGCCCGGTGGACGTCGGGTCCGGCGGCGGTGCCGTTCATCGCCATCAGCACGGACAGCGGCCGGTCGCGCAGCCTCGGCAGCAGCGCGAGGACGCCTGCCGGGTCGAGGTGGGCGTGGTCGACGGCGAGCAGCACCGGGTGGTCGGCGACGAGGGCGGCGTCCGCGTCGGTGGACCCGCCGAGCAGGTCACCGGTGGTGGCGGCGACGTGGACCACGGGAAGCCCGTGTTCACGGGCGAGTCGCACGGCCTCGTGCAGGAGCAGGGTCTTGCCGGACACGGGCGGGCCGTCGATGACGAGCACGCCACCGGCACGGGTATCGGCGGCCTGGACGAAACGGCGCACCGAATCCCACTCGCGCGCACGCCCGGAGACCATCGACACGGTGCAGCCTGCATCGCCCGTCGGGCGCGTGTCAATTCGGCTGGAATGAATACTTCTAATGGCCGAACGCGCCGGTCAGAGCGGGTCCACTTCGGCCGGAACCGATCAGGGCAAGATCATCGGACCCGGTCGAGCGCGGCCAGCACCGGCTCCGGGCCGCCCTCGGGCACGATCAGGACCCCGGCGGATCGCAGCGTCGCCAGGTGCCCCGCCCACGCCGGGTGCCGCCGCTGCGCCTCGTTCGACTGCGGCTGGACGACCACCGGGACGTCCGGCAGACCGAGCGCCTCGCACAGCACGGTGAGGGCCTGGTTGTCCGAGATGCCGAGCGCCAGCTTCACCACGGAGTTGGCCGTGGCTGGCGCGAACACGAAGCAGTCCGGCGGCGGGTGCGGCTTGGGTTCGCTGGGCAGCCGGGACGTCCAGCGCACCGGCAGGTCCGTCAACGCCGCCAGCGGGTCCAGCTCACCGGCCTCGCCGAGCCAGCGGGCGGCCGTCGGCGTGAGGGTGACGGCCAGCCGCCAGCCGCGGTCGGCCGCGGGCGCGGCGAGGCCGGTGCGGAACCACCGCTCGACCCCGCCCGCGCCCGACGTGACCAGGCCGAGCACCCGACTCACTCGGCAGGCCGCCGCAGCAGCGCGCAGAACATCGCGTCCGTGCCGTGCAGGTGCGGCCACAGCTGGACGTTGTGCGGGTCGGTCAGGTTCGGCACGCCGGGGAAGAACTCCTTGGTGTCCAACCGCTCCGCGCCCGTCCGCCGGGCCACGTCCGCCACGATGCCGACCGTCTCGGACAGGTGCGGCGAGCACACGACGTACGCCACGACCCCGCCCGGCCGGACCAGCTTCAGCGCCTTGGTCAGCAGCTCGCGCTGCAACCGGGTCAGCGGGGCCACGTCCGACGGCTGCCGCCGCCACCGCGCCTCGGGCCTGCGGCGCAGCGCGCCCAGACCGGTGCACGGGGCGTCGACCAGCACGCGGTCGAAGCCGCCCTCGGGCAGGTCCGTCTCGCGGGCGTCGCCGACGTGGACGGTGATCGGCAGGCCCTTGGTGGCCTTGCGGACCAGTTCCGCGCGGTGCGGGGCCAGTTCGACGGCGTCCAGCGTGCCGCCGTTCAACGCGGCCAGCGCGCCCAGCATCACGGCCTTGCCGCCGGGGCCCGCGCACAGGTCGAGCCAGCGCTCGTCCGAGCCCTCGACCGGCACGTTGGTCAGCGCCACCGCGCACAGCTGGCTGCCCTCGTCCTGCACGACGGCCAGGTGCTCGCGCAGCGGGTCGAGGTCGCCGGGGTCGCCGGAGCCGGACTCCAGGTGCACGCCGTACGGCGAGTACGGGGCGACCTCGCCGCCGGTCATGGCGGCCAACTCCTCGGCGCTCACCTCGCCCGGTCGGGCGGCGAGGTGCACCTCGGGGCGGGTGTCGTCGGCCGCGAGCGCGTCGCGCAACGGCTCGTCCCGGCTGCCCAGCGCCTCCGCGAACGCTTGCGCGATCCACCGCGGGTGCGCGTTGGCCAGCGCGACGTGGCCGATCGGGTCGGTGTCCGGGTCCGGGGCCAGCTCGTCGACCCAGGACGCCTCGTCCTGCTCGGTGATCCGGCGCAGCACGGCGTTCACGAAGCCCGCCGCGCCGGAGCCCTGCCCGGCGCGTACGAGGTCCACAGTGGACGCCACGGCGGCGTGCGCCGGGATCCTGGTGCGCAGCAACTGGTACGCGCCCAGCCGCAGCGCGTCCAGCAGCAGGCCGTCCACATCGGACAGCGGGCGGTCGGAGCAGGCGCCGATCACCGCGTCCAGCAGCCCCTGAGCGCGCGCCGAGCCGTACGCGAGTTCGGTCGCCAATGCCGCGTCGCGGCCGGTGATCCGCCGCTCGCGCAGCAGCTTGGGCAGCACGAGGTTCGCGTACGCGTCGCGCTGGCGCACGGCGCGCAGCGTGTCGAGCGCGGCGAGCCGTGCCGGGTCCTCGACCGGAGGGCGCTCCGGGCCCACGCGCCGACGCGGCGGCGCGGGCTTGCGCGGCCGTGAGGGCCGAGAGGGTCGGGAGGAGGAATTGCCGTTCATGAGATCCGCTCCCCTGCCTCGACCCGGACGCCGCGCGCCCAGTCGGTCGCGGCCATTCGCTTCTTGCCCGGTGCCTGCACGTCGCCCAGCGCCACCGGGGTGGTCGCGGTGCCGACGAGCACCTGCTTGCGCTGCACCAGGAGTTCTCCCGGCGCCAACTTCTCCTCGGTCACAACGGGCGTGACGGGCCCGAGCTTGAGGCGTTCGCCGCGGAACTCGGCCCACGCCCCCGGATCGGGCGTCACGGCGCGCGCCAGCCGGTCGACCGCGACGGCGGGCGCGGTGAAGTCCAGCCGCGCGTCCTCGACGGTGATCTTGGGCGCGTAGCTGACGCCCTCGGCGGGCTGCTCGACCGCGCGCAGCGTGCCGTCCTCGATGCCGTCGATGGTGGCCAGCAGCAGCCCCGCGCCGCGCTCGGCGAACCGGGCCAGCAGCTCACCGGCGGTGTCGCGCGGGCGGGCCTCCTCGGTGATCGTGCCGAACACCGGGCCCGCGTCGAGCGGCTTGACGATGCGGAACGTGGACGCGCCGACGACGTCGTCGCCGTTGCGCACGGCCGCCTGCACCGGTGCCGCGCCGCGCCAGGCGGGCAGCAGCGAGAAGTGCAGGTTCACCCAACCGTGGACCGGGATGTCCAGCGCGGACTGCGGCAGCAGCGCGCCGTAGGCGACCACGGGGCACGCGTCCGGCGCGAGCTCGCGCAGCCGCGCCTGGAAGTCGGGGTCGCTCGCCTTGGCGGGCGTGAGCACCTCGATGCCGTGCTCGTCGGCCAGCGCGCCCACGGGTGAGCGTTCGAGGTGGCGGCCGCGGCCCGCCGGGGCGTCCGGGCGGGTGACCACCGCGACGACCTCGTGGCGCGCGGACTCGATGAAGGCCTTGAGGGACGGCAGCGCCGGTTCGGGCGTGCCCGCGAAGACCAGGCGCACGGCTAGTGCCCCCCGAACAGCGGGTGCGGGCTCTGCTTGAGGATCGGGACCCCTCCGTCGAACCACTCGGCCTGGCGGATCTCGCGCATCGCCTGCTTGCGGGTCTCGGCGTCGAGCCGGTCCAGGAACAGCACGCCGTCCAGGTGGTCGGTCTCGTGCTGGATGCAGCGGGCGAGGGTGTTCGTGCCCTCGACCTCGACCGGCTCGCCGTGCATGTTCCAGCCCTTGGCCACGACGTTCAGGTGCCTGCGGCAGTCCCAGCGCAGCTCGGGGATGGACAGGCAGCCCTCGGGGCCGTCCTGGAACTCCTCGCCGACGACGGTCCACGTGGGGTTGACCAGGTGTCCGGCGAAGCCGTCGACGTGGTAGGTGAACACCCGTAGGCCCACACCCAGCTGGGGCGCGGCCAGGCCGGCGCCGCCCGCCTCGCTCATCGTGTCCCACAGGTCCTTGACCAGGATGCGCAGCTCGGCGTCGAAGTCGGTGACCTCGGCGGCAGCCGTGCGCAGCACCGGGTCGCCGAACAGCCGGATGGGTTGGACGGTCACGCACTCTCCTAGCACTGGGTGGACGGCCAGTCTAGGAGAGTCCTCGCGGCTCAGTGGTCGAGGCCGGTCCCGAGGAGGACGACGCCGAGCAGCGCGAGCAGGAAGTGGCCCAGGAAGCGGGCGGCGGTGACGACGCCGCGGGCCGCCGTGACGACGACGGCGGGGACGTGCGGGGTGGCGATCGTGGTGGTGGCCATGTCGGGCTCCTCTTCTTCGGTGGTGCCACGATCTCCCGATGGCCTGTGCGCGCGCGTCCACTTGGAGTAGTGGTCTCCGGTCATCCCCAGGTCGTAGGCCCGGAGGCAACACCCCGAGGGGTCGTGGACACGTACGGGTCATGAGGCTGAAGCACGGAGGTGACGACCTTGGTCGACAGACCTGACACGACCATCGCGCGCACCGACGGCCAACTGTGGGCACGAGGGGACGAGGCGGCGTTCGCCGAGCTGTACGACCGGCACGCCGAGGCGGTGTGGAACCACGCGTACCGGCTGACGGCGTCGTGGGCGACCGCGGAGGACCTGACGTCCAGCACGTTCCTGACGGCGTGGCGACGGCGGCACGAGGTCACGCTGGTGCGGGACAGCGCGCTGCCGTGGCTCTTCCAGGTGGCCGGGAACCTCGCGCACGGCGAGTTCCGGCGCAGGACGCGGTTCCGGCGGCTGCTGCGCCGGGTGCCGGTCGACGACGCCGTCCACGACCACGCGGACCACGTGGCCGACTCCCTGGACGGCGACCGGCGGCTGCGGGCGGTGCTGCGGGCGGTGGCGATGCTGCCGGTGTCGGAACGCGAGGCCGTGGAACTGGTGCTGATCGGGGAACTGCCGGTCGCCGAGGCGGCCGCGGTGCTGGGACTGGCCGAGTCGAGCGTCCGCTCCCGGATCTCGCGGGCCCGGAGCAAGCTGCGACTCACGGTGGAGGAGACGAGATGAACGACACCGGACTGCCCCTGCCTCCTCGCCGGGCGCTGCCGCCGGACGTGCGGGAGCGGATGCGCCGCCGGGTGCTGGCCGAGGCTCCCGCCCGCCGTCGGGGGCCGGTCGTCGTGGCGGCCGCGGCGGCCGTGGTGCTGCTCGCCGGGGGTGGCGTCGTCTACCTCACGCGAGGCGGCGAGAGCGACCCGGAGGTCGTCACCCCCGCCCGACCCGACCCGACGAAGGTCGCCACGACCTACGGCAAGCCCGCCGACTCGGACGTCGCCAAGTGCGACGGGATGGCGTCCACCCTCTCGGTCACCATGCCCGGCAGGCGGATCCTGCTCGGCGACGGCCGGTTCTGCGAGATCACCTACACCAGGGTGTCGGTGTCGAAGGCGGGCGTGGAGCCGACGCCGTTCGGCGACGGCGGCGCGGCCGTGCTGTGGAAGTCGCCGACCGGCGTGGTCGTGGGCCGGGCTCCCCAGGGCACCGAGGCGATGACCGTGGCGTCGAACCCGGCCTCCATCAGCGACGTGCCGAAGATCGCCGAACTGCTGCCGGGCGGCCTGTTCGTGCTCAGGACGGTCTACCCGGCCGACGTGCTCTCGTTCCGCTCCGGCGACACGACCACGACCGCGCGGCTGGTGGAGGCCGACGTGCCCGCGCCGGAACCGGCGGCCTCGAAGGACGTGTGGCCGAGCGGCATGAACGACCCGACCCACCCGGACAACCTGGTCGCGCGGTGCTTCGACCTGTGGTTGACCGACGGTCCACCGTTCCCCCGCGGGGCCCCCGCGTCGTTCGACGGCCCGACCGGGTGGCAGCCGAGCGTGCTGGTCGGGAAGGCCGACGCCGCGGGCGTGCTGGTGGTCTACCGGGACTCCGACACGGCCTACTGCGGGCTGCGCGACGGCGTCCTGACCGACTTCCACTGGCCGACCGCGCGGGGCCGGTCCGGGCTGCCGTTCACGCTGGGGTTCGTGTCGGACGCGCCCGAGTCGGGCCTCACGGTGCTCGCGGGAGCCGTGAACCCGAAAGCCGTGACGCGGCTGGAGTTCACCGGTCCCGGCGGCGCGCACGCCGAGGCCGAACTGGGCGTCGGGGCGTTCGCCGTGAACCTGCCGGGCGTGTTCGGCCTGCCGGACATCACCGTGAAGGCGGTCGGGCGAGGCGGGGACGTGCTGTACGAGGGTCCGCTCGGATGAGCCGTCAGCCGCGCGAGCGCATGATCAGCGCGGCGACGTAGTAGGCGCACGGCTCGTCGCCGCCGTTGGCGAACCCGTGGACCTGGTCGGCCTCGAAGTAGGCGGAATCGCCCGCTTCGAGGTCGACCACCCGGCCGTCCACGGTGAGCCGCAGGACGCCGTCCTCGACCACGACGTACTCGTGCGATCCCCTGGCGTACGAGGGGAACTCGCCCGCGTCGCACCCGGTCGGCAGGACGACCCGGATCAGCTCGAAGCCGACCCCGGCCACCACCGGCGACACCACGGCCTTCTCCCACCCGCCGGGGTGGGTCGACCGGTCCTGCTCGACCCGCCGCCGCACCACCAGGCGGCGCTCGTCGTCGTCCTCCAGCAGGGCGACCAGCGACACCCCCAGCCCGTCCGCGATCCGCGCGAGCACCACCACCGTCGGCGCCTTCTCCGCGCGTTCGACCGCGGACAGCATGCTGACGCTCACCGCGCAGCGGTCGGCCAGCGCCGCGAGCGTCAGCCCGCGCTCGTCGCGGAGCCGGTGGACGCGCCTCGCCAGTCCTGCCAGGTCGAACATGGCGCTATAGTAGAACTGTGAGCACTATAGAGGAAATCGGGGGCGGTCCGGTCATCCGCGACGCTCGGCCGGACGACCTGGCGGCGGTGGCCGCGATCTACGCGGACTACGTCGAGCACACCACCGTCACGTTCGCCGAGACCGCCCCCTCCGTGGCCGAGTGGCAGGATCGCTTGGCCACGGGCTTGCCGTTCCTCGTCGCCGCGCTGGCAGGCGAGGTCGTCGGGATGGCGTACTGCTCGCCGTGGAAGGCGAAGGCCGCCTACCGCCACACGGTCGAGAGCACCGTCTACCTCAGCCCGTCGGCCGCGGGCCGGGGCATCGGCACGGCGGTGCTCACCGCCCTGCTCGACCGCTGCGCCGCGGCGGGCTTCCACCAGGTGATCGCCGTCATCGCCGACAACGGCAACGCGGCGTCCGAACGCCTCCACGAACGCTGCGGCTTCGTCCACGCCGGACGGCTGAGGGGCGTGGGCGTGAAGCACGGCAAGACCCTCGACACCGTGCTGCTCCAGCGCGACCTCACGTGATGGTGTGCAGGAACACGACCTCGTCGACCTGGCCCAGCAGGGTGTCGTCGATCGGGAAGTACCGGTAGGTGGGGGCCTTCCGCACCGCGAGTCCTTCCTGGAGGGTCCGCAACGCCGATGCGTCGAAGAGGTGGTTCCCCGGCGGTAGACCGTCGTGGAGGACGCCTTCGACGGTGTCCGCGGGCGGCGCGGGCACGTCCAGGTGGACGGCCTCGCCGAGCGCGGTCGCGACGACGCGGTAGTCCGGGCCCGCGACGTGGGCCCCGGCGGGGTTCCAGTGCAGGGTGGTCCGGACCGTCTCGCCGAACGGCATCTCGGCGACCCCGGTGCGCAGGTGCAGGTTGTGGCCGAACACGAGCGTCCGGCCGCGCTCGGCGATGGCCCGCAGGTTCTCGGCCATCATCTCGTCGCGCAGGGCGGAGAGGCGCTGCCAGCGGTGTTCGGTGTCCTTCGCCATCGCCGAGTGGTACGCGAGCAGGCCCGCGGCCGTGCGGCCCGCGAGCGGGGCCTCGCCGAGGTTGTCGCGCGGGATCTCGCAGGCGAGGATCCGGCGCAGGTCGTCGGTGATCGCGCGCAACTCGTGGACCCGCGGCTGCGAGCCGATCGACCGGGCGGGCTCGCGCGCCGCGGCGGGCTCGACCCACGGGTCGTCGGGGCCGAGCAGCCGGTCGATGTCGTCCCAGTGCGGGAGGTCGCCCACCTCGTGCTCGAGCAGGAAGTCGTGCAACGTCCGGAGGGCTTCGCGCGGGCTGGGCGCGGCGGCCATCTCGGTGGGGGCGTCGAACCCGGCGAACCGCAGCCGGTCGGCGGGCGCGCGGTGCCGGTTCCGCTCGCGCAGCCACCGGACCAGTTCGCGGTTGGCGGCCGACGCGCCGAAGTCGTGGGTGAAGCCCGTGGCCATGACCTCGTCCTCGTCGCCGTCCGCGCCACCGACGTAGGCGTCGACGACCCGCCCGTGCCAGACGCTGGACTCGAGCGCGATGGACGTGAAGCCCGCCCGGTCCACGAGAGCGGCGAAGACGGCGTTGCGCAGGCGGCCGAACTCGTCCTCGCCGTGCGTGGGCTCACCGAACCCGAGCAGCCGCGGCGGGTGCGGGAGGGCCGCGATCCGGGCGGCGAAGGCGTCGGCGAACGCCTCGCGGTCACCGCTGAGCAGAGGGGTGGGGATGGTCATGAGCCGGTCCTTCCGTGGTCGGTTGACCAGCTCAACCGTATCGTTGAACATTCGGTTGAGACTTTCTCCGGCGTTCGTCGCCGGTGATGTCGACCAACCTTCAACACGGGGATGAACCTGATGCGTCCGGTCGACCTGGCGCGACGCCACGGCCTGTCCACCCAGGCGGTCCGCAACTACGAGGAAGCGGGCCTCCTCCCACCCGCCGACCGCTCCGACGCGGGCTACCGCCAGTACACCCCACGCCACGCCCTGGCCCTGGACGCGTTCCTGGCCCTGGTCCCCGGTCACGGCCACGCCGTGGCGAGCGCGATCATGGTCGCCCTCAACACCGGCAGGACCGCGGATGCCCTGGACCTGATCGACCGCAGCCACGCGGGCCTGGTCCAGGCACGCGCGATCGTCGACACGGTGGAAACGAGCCTGAGGGACATCACGGTCCACGCGTGGGACGGCCCCCCACTCCCGATCGGCCCCCTGTCCCACCGCCTGCGCCTACGCCCGGCAACCCTGCGCCGCTGGGAACACCACGGCCTCCTGCAACCGAACCGCGACCCCCAGGGCCACCGCCGCTACACGGCGACCGACGTCCGCGACGCCCACCTCATCGCCCAACTCCGCAAAGCGGGCCACCCGATCCCCGACATCCGCCGCCTGCTAGACGAACTCCAGGACACCCACGACCCGGCCAGGATCACCGAAGCACTCGCAACCCGCAGACACACCCTGAACACCCGCTCCCGCGCGATGCTGACGGGCGCAGCGGCCCTGACCCGCTACCTGGACACCTGATCTGGGGGCCGCCGCAGGCAGGCGTGTACGAGGTCGCCGGGGGGCGAGGTTGTCTGTCTCGACAACGGCAGCCGGGGATGGCCGTTCGGAAGGCGAGAACGGCTGATCGCGGGGCGGGGAAGCCACCCCGCGAGATTAGCCACTCACTGACACAGCCCTTCCAGCCCAGCCCAGACCTCCCAGCCCAGCCCAGACCTCCCAGCCCAGACCTCCCAG
>Ga0247771_1000111_pt1 | contig 31813 bp, 25 predicted proteins | sample UWRJL197509C6_FD_179948 | JGI IMG/M metagenome (GOLD analysis project Ga0247771, IMG submission 179948) | Plant litter microbial communities from Arlington Agricultural Research Station in Wisconsin, United States - UWRJ-L197-509C-6 | ecosystem: Environmental > Terrestrial > Plant litter >... | reverse complement strand
CACGGCGCCGCGCACGGCGCTGCACTCGGTGCTGCTGCGCGAGCGCGACGTGGCCGAGAAGGAGGGCCGGCCGCCGGCCTACCGCAAGCGCGCCATCGCCGACGAGTTCTTCGGCTTCATGCTGGCCGGCCACGACACCAGCGCCACCACGCTGGCCTGGGGCGTCAAGCTGCTGGCCGACCACCCGGCCGCCCAGGCCCGCCTCCGCGCCGACCTGCGCGCCGCCCTCCCCGGCGCCGTGGCCGGCCGCCGCGCCCCTACGTACCAGGAGCTGGCCCGCGCCGCCGTGCCCTACCTCGACGCCGTCGTCGACGAGGTACTGCGCCACGCCAACACCATTGCCTTCGTGGTGCGCCGCGCCCAGGTCGACGCCACCGTGCTCGGCCGCCGCATCCCCAAGGGCACCGACGTCTTCCTCATGGCCAACGGCGCCGGCTACCTCGAGCCCAACATGCGCCTGCCCGACGACGTGCGCAGTCCCGGCGCCCGCCGCGGCGGCGGAGACGTCAATCCGGGCTCGGCGGCCGGCCCGAGGGCCGGCCTGACGGACGCCTGGGCTGACGCGGACATCGCGGCTTTCAAGCCCGAGCGGTGGCTCAAGCCCGCCGACGGCGAGGCGGGCGGCGAGGTGTTCGACCCCATGGCCGGCCCGTCGCTGGCCTTCGGCTTGGGCCCGCGGTCGTGCTTCGGCCGGCGCTTCGCCCTGCACGGGCTGAAGATCCAGTTCGCGCTGATCGTGTGGCACTTCCACCTGCTCAAGACGCCCGACAGCCTGAGCGGCTACGACTCGGTGCAGCGCTTCGCCCGCGAGCCGACGCAGTGCTACGTGCGCCTGAGCAACGCAAACGTCGAGACTACCGAGTGACGTGGGGAGCCAGGGGCTCTTCGCGGATTCGTCGCCCTCAACCTTGCACGTGCCTTTTCTATGTACCACGAAACCTGTGACTACTAGGCTTAATAACTACCTACCTTCAATCTGCGGTCGATAACATCTAAAATCATGGCCATGGGCCGTCTCTCCGTATCCGGGTAGGCAGTGACCTCGACAAGCAAAGCAATCCCACCGGCGGCTTTGATGAGAATTCCCAAATGCAGAACCCGCCGCCACGTTGAGGCTCCGCCGCCGCTCTTGCGCATTGATGCCAGTAACCAAAAGATCCATGTCCGCGGCAAGCACCGGCTTTGTGTCTTGTCTTGGATCTTTACCCTAAGATCGTGCACCGACCAGCGTCATTGTCACGAGGGCAAATGTACGACCCTGTAGACTATCGGGACAAAAGCGACTATTCACCCCCACAGGCTCCTTACTCTCTCTTACCTACCCTCCGGGTTTCGTTTACGCATCCTTTTATTCCGCTTCATCGTGGTAGGTCAAATACGTAAGTGTGGTACCCAAGGTACTTTAACGACCTAATAACACCTGCCTACCTGAGCGCATCACCACAATTCTGGCCATGCTCGATCCCAATTGACTTACGCATCCCGTTACAGATAGACTGGGTCAGAGGAGCGAAAACGAGGCAAACCCGACACTGGCACCGACTCTTTAGAGGCTATTTATCAACATGACACTCGCGAAAAACGACACCAAGGAGATATCAACGGGCTGCTCTGAAGGGCCTCTTGAACGGTGCCGTGCGCGACGACTGATGGCTAGGTTGGGTAGCTAGGAGAAGGATGTAGACAGGTAGTGGTGCGGTTGGACATCTGTGATGGATGAGACTCGATCCCTCTCCTACTTCCGCAGCGCTGACAAGTCAGCTCCGGGTTCTGGGCTGGTAGCACAACGACGTCGGTCGAATTCCCTACTTTGCTTTCCTCCGGCGCTGTCATGGTTCTGACCTCTCGGGGCGAGGCCGTCGGCTTAGGCTCAGGCAAAGACCCCTACTCCCCTCCCGTGGAAACGAACCACGACGCGTCCCGGCGTCCTTCGGAAGCGGCCGAAGAGCAGGCCTGAATTTAGAGATGACACTATCACGTAATTAGGCTCCCCGTTGGCTCCGGTTGCCAACCCTTGTGTAACACATGTTGGCCGCCCGGCCCGAGAGTTGGGCTGGGCTGGGGGTGCTCCCACAACCACTCAAGAACGGCACGCCCCGTTCCCCACGGGTATGGCATCATCTCACGTACGGCAGAGTAAAGACGCTGCTTCCGACGCAGGTTTCCGACGAGTGTGACGAACACCCGGCGAACGTAAAGCTGCCCCAAAAGCACGTTTGGCCGCTGCACCCCGTTCATTGGCGTGCTGCCTGCCACGACACCTGACCTCGGCAGCCAGTTGGGCGTACCGCTAAGGAGGCTCGGGCGGGGACGACAGCGCGCCACGAGATGCCAGCTCCGTCTGCAGTTCCTACGCATTACGCGAACCCTGTTGGGCCGGTATGTCGCGGGTGCTATCACGGCCTTGCTCGCGGCCTCCTGTCACCTACCCGAGCTCGGTCCCACGACAGTAGGCCTTCACCACAAACGCGTATCGGACCGGTATAACGCTTCCGAGAAACCAACCTGGGAATCGGATCACCCTTGGTCCTTCTCCCTTGTCAAGGTGACGCTCCCATTGTCCCCTGTCAATACCGCCTTGTTCCGGTGAACAACTCCTCCCTCCCAGGACTATATATGGCCGCGTTCTTCTCAACAGTCCGCCCTCGACCTCAACAGCACCCACATCTTCGACTCTCCCGACTGCATCGTATTCTACAGACGCTGAAGAGCCAGAAGAAGCCATCAGCCCTCTCGGGAAACCCGCCTCCACCAAAACAATCACGAAGATGTCGGGCCAGGGCTGGAAGTGCTGCAAGTGCAAGGGCAACGGCAGCGAGGTCATCAACTCGTACCAGAAGGGAGAATGCCGCTCATGCAGCCACACTCGCTGCTGGGAGTGCGAGACGACGGTCATGTGAGACCCTAGGTCCGGCGCCACCGCAGCGGATTCGAAACGATGGGAGAATACGAGGAACAGGGAGTAGGAGTGTTCGGAAGAAGCCGAGGTGCAGCGCTCAACACTCCTGCTAGGTAGTATCGATGAAGTTTTGGAAGAGATGAATATGCTCAGAATGCGAGTTGGCTTTTTAATCTGCCTGCCCCTTACCCCTTCGTTGTGACTTGACTCGGCTCCATCCCCATCCCGAGATATGATACTCAGATCTGTGCCAGTAGAAAGAGCCCCGTAGAAAGAGCCCCAGCTTATCTGCAATCTACCCTGCGAGGCTTCGAATCCAGGGAAAGCTACCTTCCCCTCGAACCCCGGGACTTCGGTACCTCACTGACCACTTCACACCCGGAACCGAGATACGACGGGTATAATAAGTCTTGATTCTATGTCGATGCCTCCCAGCATCTAAGACATAAGAGCGAGCGACCCAAGCCTAACCATCTAGCCATAGGAGGAAAGAATCTTCGAGAAGAGAGAAAGGGAAAATGAAGCCAAGCTCTTCCTGACCCCAGTTCCCAACGATCTAAAGGAAAGAACCCTCGGAGCCCGAAGGCACGAGGACAGAGAAAGAAGAGAAGAAAAAGCGGGGTATAAGTTGCAAAACGACCGTAGTCGAAACGAAAAAGTCCTCCCAAGGTTGGCCGACAGTGACGCCTTCCGGTGCTCAAGCCCAGATGTCCCAAGAGGTTCCTCCCAACTCCTTGCTCACGTATCCTAACAGCTTATCGTTGTCCTATTAGACTCCCTAGCGGGGAAGAAGAGGTAGTGGTGGTGGTTATTAGATGCCGCCCCGGGGGCCTGACGCGCCACCGGGACGTCACGAGTCGAAGATGGCGCCGTAGGCCCGTACACCGCGGCTCTCGAGGCCGTAGACCACCTTGCGCGTCACCTTCTGGTTGGAAATGATGACGACGGCCTGGCATTGACCCAGCGGCTTGCGCGGCTTGCCGTCGGTCGACGACCTGCCGGCTCTGCCGAGGGCGAACTCGCGCGGGCCCTCGTACTTGCTGGCCTCCCACATGCGGTACGCGATGCTGACGAGGTCCGGGCGGCCCGTCTTGCGCGTGTCGATGACGACGGCGTTGGGGTCGGCGCGCAGCACGGCGTCCATGACGCCCTGCCCGAACGTCTCCAGCGGGCTGGGGGCGGACCAGATGATGCGGACCGGGTGGTCGGGCTTCTCGACGAAGAGGGACAGGCACGGCGCGATGCCCGAGCCCGTGGCCATGACGATCACGGGCTCGAACATGCCCGCCACCCGCAGGACGCCGTACTGCGGGACGCCGCGCGTGTACATCTTGGTGGGGGGGTTCTTGATGATCTTGGAGGTCCAGTCGCCCGCGTTGGAGATGACGACCGAAAAGCCCTTCTTGCCGCCGTTGGACAGGCCTTTGGGCTTGGCGAGCTCCTCCTTCTCGTGCTCGGTGCACGAGCAGCCGCCACAGTGCGTGTGCTCCAGGGGCGGCGCCGGCGGGTTGGGGATTGTGGCGAAGGCGTGCGTCTCGCGCAGCGGCGAGTCGGCGAGCTTGATGGCCTGGCCGTAGTGGGCATTGCGGTAGTTGAAATTGAGCTTGATGCAGTGGTCCGACAGCTGCTCGGCCTCCACGTCGCGGCAGCGGAGGCGGCTCCAGGGGTAGACGACGAGGAGCGTGATGCACACGAGCATCCAGAAGACGGGGCTGACGGCGAGGGCCATGCCGAAGGCGGTGTTGGCGCCCGAGGAGGCGTCGGCGGCCATGAGCAGGACCTGGGCCCAGAAGAAGAGGACGACGGTCCAGCCCAAAAAGCGGTGAACGCCCTCGAACCAATTGTGCATGACAACGCGCATGCGGGGGTGCGCAAAGATGAGGATCATTACCAAAAGCAGAATGATGCCGTACGACGCCAGGAAGACATAACCGCGGACCGCGGTCAACTCATCGCTGACATACTCGCGCGTGAGGAGGATGAGAAAAGCGAGATACCAGAACGTCGCGGCGACGGCGCAGCCGCTGTGGATTCCGCCGTACGAGTAGACCTTGGCACAGAGGTGACGCAGGGGAAGCGGAAGCCGCCTCGGCCAGGTGCCGAAGACGGCGAACATGACATTGACGACGTGCTCGTTCCGGATGAGCATGGCCGCCAGGAGGTTGGCCGACACCGCGTAGGAGGCGGTGTTGTACGTCATGTGTGGGCCGCCGGCGAGGCTCCTAATGACGAGGAAGGCCAGGACACCAATGTTGCCCAAGAAGGCCAGGGAAAAGATGCGGCGGTAGACCGAGCCGAAGTTCCAGCGAACGTAGCGGTAGGCGCGATTGCCCTTCTTTGAAGGAATGGGACCGTTGGTGCGGAGGGGATGCCTCGTCGGCAGGGCCGGCTGCCCCCTCCCGGGCAGAGCTTTCTCGCTCAAGTCGACGAGTGTCGACGATGACGAGGCCTTGGTCTCATAGAGACCCTCCTCGAGCTTTCGAGGATCGATGATCTGGCTCTGGCGGCAACCGAGGAAGAAGGCCTTGATGGGCTGTGAGAGCCTCACATCTCGGATGCTGGCATACTCCGACTCGTCCGAGTCGGAGAGGTCATCGACGTCCGGGAGAGGAAGTGTGACGAAACTGTCGTTCGAGGTCGGCCTTTCTGAGGAAGAAGCCATGGCTGGCGGCTGGGGAGAGACGAGGGGGGGGAACTGGCCACCCATCAGACGGATACGGGGAGAGGCGGTGTGCGCGGGAACGTACCGATGCGAGCGAGGAGGGGATCTCGAGGCGCGAGTATATCACGGTCGGCTTGGAGAGGCGCGGGCACCCTGACAGAGTCGAGGGAGGCGGGCCGAGATCTATGGTCTATCCAACAAAAGAACCATACCAAGCAAACAGCAAAGGGAAGGCGGGCGATCCCGGGAGAGCTGCTTGATGTCTGCCGTTCATGAGGAGAAATGGGGTAGAAAGCGGGGGTGAGGGTGTCGATACTTATACGAGCGCCCTTTGCATCGCCGTCCATCCCACTCGAGGAAAGATCAGACGGGGTGAGCCGTCCGCAGTGGGGTCTCAGCTCGAACCCAGCTCAAGACGGCATACTCATGGTTGCATCGGGAAGAATAGAAGCCCAGCATTGGCTGCTTGGAGATAAGGCCACTGGCCTGAACGTGGGTCGGGGGTCGGTTCCTCGTCCCGACTTAGGACAAGCGGGCGGGGAGGGTCGAGCCTGGCTTTCGTGCGTGTCTCGGGTCCTCCAGCACTCCATGTCCATCCCCTTCTGGAAATAGCGCAGCGCGGACATGCATACCATAGTAGTAGGCCAAGACGAAGGGTGTTGACCAGGAAAGCTTTAACGATGCTGTGGGCTCCCCGGCGGCCGATGATTGGTCGTCCGGGGGAGAGGCGGGCCCGCATGAGAGGGGGCCAACTGCGTCTCGGCTGTCGTCGACGAAGAACCAAGAGACGAGGCTCATGGGCAACGGCCTCGCGAACGGACTCCGCCGGGCATATGGCCTCCCCTGGTCCGATATTATTTGGAGAGGCGGGTCGCCAAAGTAGGGTGCATCAGGGATGGAAGGTTGTATGGCGATAGCATGGGCCGGTAACGCGGCCGTAGATTGACGGCGGGACGGGTATGGACCCGTCGGGGAGTTTTCAGTGGTACTTCCACAAAAGCGAAATGCGAGCCGCGGATTGGGAAGCGCTGACAAGCGAGGGCCAAGAATCGGACGATGAACCACGACGACCGGTGTACCAAAGCGAGAGAAAACTGGGCGAACATACCGAGCGCGCCCCGCGCCCCTCCCCCGGGCGAGACCTGCGGGGAAGTCGGCGAGGTCGGGTCGGGCATGCAGTTCCAAGCGGCGCAGCCGCCGGCACCGCTGGCGGAGGGGGGGCGACGGCGGCAGAAGGGCGACCGCGACCGGACGACCCTCAGAGAGAGCATGCCGTCCGAGGGCCTCCTCGAATGCAGGCTTCTGCAGGCCGTGGGCCGCGGGTCAACCAACCCGCCGCGCCATCCCGCGGTCCGGATGCCTGGCGCAGACGATGACGCGCCGAGACCAGGCAAGCGCCGGAAGACGTGACGTGAGGGCTGTGGCGGGCTTTCCAGCCTCAACTGGCCAGAGATAATGTCGCAGCTGTTGCCCGGGCTTGCTCAGGGAGGGTTGCCGTTCGTTATTTTTGGCCCGCGGTTCGGCCGAGGACCCCGGGTCCCGCTCCGTCTGGAAGGCCGTCGAAAGAAGGTCGGGCGGCGGCAGAGGCGCCGTCGTCGCAACAGCCGCGGCGGTTCAGGCGGAGGACCACAGTCGCGGTCCGTTGGAACCGCGCGTTGATTGCCGTCGTCGCGGGTAGATGCGTCTCTGGCGTTGGAGATGCCGTCGCGGGAGCACCAACACATGACATCTGCCTTGTCGATCGTGGCATGAGGGGGGCAGCGGACCGCCGGAGATCCAGATCCGCTGTTGGCCGTCCTCTGCAGATGATCCGCGCAAGGGAGCCGGCGACGGCCAGTCAGCGGCCGCGACGCGCCGTGGGGTGGAGGGCGGCGGGAGGGCGACGGGCGACGGGGCGCCGCTGGCATCTGCCCGTGGGATGTCGTCAGCCGCTGCTTTGGGCCAAGGCCCGCGCCGGAAGCGCCTTGCGGCAGCCGCGCATCGCTAGGGCGGGCGCCTGCCCGCCTGGCGCGAGAGCGGTGAGGGCTCGCCGAGGAGTGACATGCGGCCGCTGCGAAGACGGCAGCGGCGCGAGGTATTTTGCGTGCTTTCGGCGTCCCAGGGCCCGTGACGTGTCGTCGCGCCAAAAAGTGTTGGGCGTGCGGAGGCAGCCTTGGCGGGTCGACGTTCAATTAGAGTGTGGGGGCCCTATTCTTAGTGCAGCGGAGGTTCTGGGGAAATTGAGACTAATTAGGCCCCTTCCAGCTAGTGCCGCTCCGTGATTGGCAAGCAGGACGTCGGTGAGGCTCCAGCCCAAAAATACCCCGACCTCTCGCTTTCCCGTCATTCGCCCGCCAACCTTGCCCGACCTCCCTGGCCCCCGCCAGCCATGGGCGAGTCTCCGCTGTTCGGCGGACGATGCCACCCAAGCTTCGTAGTATATGGTTCTATCTTCAGCAGCTGGGCGGCGCGGCTCTCTCCCTCGTCTGCCTCCTCGCGACGAATTCGGCGCGCCGGCGGCTCCACGGTGACACCCTACGGGCACCTCGAGGCTTTGTCAGAGCTCGGTAACCCCGAAAGAGACGGCTCCCGGCCCCTCGTCGCGGAGCTCGACGAAAGCGGTCCTGCGTCTCAGCGGCGGAGCCGCCCCCCTTCCCACGACATCCATGGCAACAGCTTATCTGGGCGGCAGGCACCGATCCCTGCGCAACGTGCCCGCTGACGCCGTTCCTGTCACGCAACCCCGTGCATTGCCGTCTCGGAACCACATCAGACGCGGGAGGAGTGCCGTGGTGACCGTCCCGACCGGTCGGCTTGACGCCGTAGACGCGCCTGAACCCAGTTCCGCATTTAGCAGGAAAGGACTCTTTATATATCTCCCGAAGAAGCTTAATTCTCGCTTCCAGAACTCACCCATGCCGTCCGGTACTCTCCGCCTGCTCTTCCCCTTCGCATTGGCTCTCGAGATCACCCTCATCAAGCCATATATGAGGATTGACGTCCCGTCCGCGGCCGCTCAACTCGGGCTCCCGGCCATAGAATCGAGCTGGTTCCCGGCCGAACCATGGAACGCCCACATTCGCCTTGTTCGCCTTATCTCCTCGCAGTTCTATATCGAGGTCGGTCTCGGCCTGACTGGCGCGGTCTGCCGCTTCCGTGGCGTTCGATGTCGCCGTCGAGACGCCGCGATATCGACCGAGTGAAGACCAACGGGGAGACCGTCGCGTCGTGCCGCAACAATACGTCTTTCCGTGCTCGCAGAAACTTCCCTTGTCGGTGTTGCTCGTCAGCTCTCGGCCGTTATCTGCTTCTCAGCCGTCTCGAACGAGGTGACACAGTGACGCGCCGAGCGGTTGCCTCCCATGCAACATCATCGCGAGTCAGCGCTTCTCTCCTTGCGTCCCTCTCCGCGATTTGGTTAGTATCTCGTTAGGCTGCAACGAGACGTGGTACCGGTTGTCATGCGGGTCGGCTGCCTGGCCGCAGCGTTTTCACGCTTGTCTCTATTCAGTCCAGCGAAGCGAGCTTTGTGCGAAGTCGTCGCCGGCGACCACTCGTATCAACATTGCTGCGTCGTCGTCCGAGGAAGTCGGCACGGATTCGCCGCCGCGGCCCAGCAGATCGATAATCCCTGGGCGCCGCAGTCCCTCCGAATAACCGACGCAGTACTCGGTGCCATGTGGCCCCTCCCGCGGTCCGCACAATCCTCCGGTCAAGTACCGTGAGGCGGACCGCCAACGAGGCCGCCGTGCTGCTGCACCACAGGCCCGCAGCACGTCGCCGGCCTGGTCCCTTCGGTGGGCTGTCATGGCCCAGCTATGTGCAATGCCGAGGATTTCGCAAAACGATTAGTTACGCACTCACGGTCTGGTCATCCCTCGGCGAGAGCCCGTCCATTTGTTTCTGGCCCCTTCCACAATCCCCGGCCGGTTTACCCCTGAGCGGGCAGAAAGTACCACACCACCAGGTGCCGTGGGTTAGGCGACATTCCCGTCCCTCCAGCGTCGGCTGCCCGGCATGCCGGTAATCAAGGCCATATTGCCCACACCCAAAATAACCGCCGGTCGCGTCTATCGCGGCCGAATAGAGTGCGGAGTGCGTTAACCTGCCCGCTGCTTCAGGGCATGTTGCCTCCGGATTGCCTTGCCGTTGTCTGCCCGGTTGTTTATCGTGGGTCTCCCCCTGGGCCAACACCGGGATGCCATCGTGGCTCCTAGATCAAGCAGGCACTCTGTGCGTGTGGCGGGTAAGCGCATTTATGCCGGCCGTTGTATGCAAGGGGACCGTTGGCGTGTAATTGAGACTTGGGCAAAAAGTTCGTCTGGCGTGGGTGTTGACCGTCGTTGTCCATCGCCCGGCTGCGTTCAGAGGATTGATAGGGGCGCAGGGTCGGGATCCTGCGGGTCCCAGGGAGGTTTCCCCCCAGAATCCTCTTCGGACTCTTCCCTCGAGATTTGGGAATCGAAGTACAGAGCAATCGCTTGCAATATGGAGGAGGCCTCTCTGGCTGGCGCTCGCGGCACTGTCAGCAATTGCAGCCCTATATCCGAGTCAGAAAAGCTTTATGAGGCCCGCGAGCTGTCCATACGCTCGAGTACAGCATGCCGTTGTTTCTTCTAGCGTGGTGCGCAGGAATAGAAGCAACGAGACGATTTGGACTGAATGTCGCAATCCCAACTATCCCCGAGAAATGGCGCGACCACCGTAGATTCCGCCCTTCTTAGGAGTCAAAGTGGGCAGCCACGTGGTGCGCGACAGCCGCCTCGTCGCCTTCGAAATCGCCGCAAACCGGGCACTTCACCGTGTCTGTCGTCGGAACCGGCGGTTGTTGTACTGAGCGCTCGCTCGGATCGTCATCTCGCACGTCGCCCTCCGCCGTTCCACGGCCAGTCCTCCCGCCGCGCTGCTTCTGTTTCCTGCCAGGCTTGATGTATGCATCCAGGCCGACCGATTCCTGAGGAAGAACTTCGTCCCGCCCCATGACACCCCATCCCCCTTCGCGTTGACGATGCGGTTCCTCAACCCTCGCAAGAACCGCCGGCGATGCGTCGTCTCCCATCCGCTGCACCCTCCCGACCCTACCGTCCGCCAAGCGGACCTTGATACCGCGTGGGTGGTTCCCGCGCGTCAGGACCTGGCCGACCGTCCCTGAAACGGTGCGGCCGGTCGACTGGTCGGCCTTGAGAACAATATACACGTGGGCACCAGGAAGCACCTGAGAAATGTTCGGTACGGCCATGTTCGTCGACAAGCCGGAGGATGGACACTTGATGTCGCAGGGAAAAGATGTTCTGCCATTCAAGTGCGGAATGGGGATGATGGTCTGTGCGTTCAGAGCCGCTTCAAGGGTTCCGAGGTCGTCAGCTTCAGAGCCGTCTCGCCCAAAGGTGAGTTCGCCAGAGTCGCATTCGCCAGGATATGTGAGCGGGCTGTTCGGGGTGGTCACTCCAGCCTAGAATTATCACGGTTCTGTACATCTCTTCCTCTAAAGGGTATCACATCTCCAGGCGTATGAAGGTATCGCCGTCCGTTCCACCGTTCGGCGCGCCTTCCGCTTCTAGCTGTACCATGTTCCTTTCTTTCCAGCGTCGAGGCTGTACAGTATCCTACACTTCTCCGTCTGGCACACCTTGTGCCTATCTAGATGCTTGAACTTGGGCCCCCGCGGCCCCGTGACATAGTGATACTGACCGAATAGCCGCCACTGCCTCTTGTCTCTAAGGGCGAGTAGCTTGTCGCCCCAGGAGCCGGCAAAGTGGAACCACGATGTCGCGGCATCCGGGTTGGATGCTGCCGGCGTCAGACTCGCCGGCTCGCTCTCTCCAGACCGAGATTCCTCCCTGTCGAGGAGATAGTCGAAGAAATACGCGTAGTTGTTTCGGGCGGGGTCCCACAGCGGGCCCTCATCCGTGACGTCCCGGAGCATCTTGAAGGGGAGAACGTATGGGTGTACTCCGGGCAGCGCGTACATAGCATGGCTGCCGACGGCGGAATAGATGACGGGTCGCTCTGTTCCGGGAAGTCCACCTCTTCCGGGCACACGGCGCTTCTCCAGCGCCTCCCAGGCGTAAGCCTGTCCGCCTTCGTGCTCGCTGAGGAACATGGCGCGCGGGACGCCGCTCTCGAAGCGGACCATGCAGTGCTCCCAGTCGCCGACATGGTTGCCGTAGCGAACACCGAGGACCGTCTGGCCGAGGTTGTAGCTGTAAAAGAAGAACCAAAAGGCATCAAGTATATCTGAGCCCTTGTCCACCATGACGAGCACCGCTGGTGCCTTGGAAAGGCCGTCGTCCTCCGTCTTGTTGGTGATTGATCCGAAAGTGCCGTCCACCGGGCGCTGACGGGCGTTCCGCCTTTGCGCTCGACCGGTGATCAGACCTCGTCCTTTGCCATGGACCCGCCGCGGGTCCGATATCCGACGAAGGGGATGGTCCTTGTCAACATCGAACCATGTAGTACCGTCGCGTAGAGGTGGGCCGCCCCCCTTTCCGTACGCCTGTTTCTTGGCTTCCGCGTCATCGTCGACGAACTCTAGCGGTATCCCATACCGACTGTGCAGCCAGTCCGGTCGATCCTCCACGTCGTCGTCGCTGGTCAGAAACACATCCAGCGCTCGGTTGTCGAGCTCATGCAGACGGTCCAGGCTGAGGGGCAGCGTCGTATTGAGGACGGTATCGTTCGCGAACGGTGTCATATATTGGATGTGCTCGGCAATGTCCGACGGCCAGAAGTACTCACCCGAATAGAGATGGACCAGCGGCGCGTGCGCCAGCACGAACTCTGGTATCTCCTCGAGCTCTGGTCTTTCTCGCTGCGCATTTCGACGCTTTTGCTCTCTCGTCGCCTTCCCAGCGGTTTCCCAGGCCTCGGCCGGCCGTGGTCCCCAGGGCGAGCGCAGCTCGAGCCTCCTCTGGTCATCACCGTCGCGACGGCCCGAGTTGTCCGCGGCTGGTAGCGCCGGGGGGTCCCGTCTCAGATGATGAAGCCCGCACAGGCTCAGCCACCGACACGCCTGCCGATCAACCCAGTAAGGGCTGGTGTCCACCCATTCTCGATCGCGGCGACGCTCTTCGGGCGACGGTGGGGTCGGGTTCAGGACTCGGGGCAAAACCGAAGCGGCGACGATGAAGACGGCGAGACAGATCGCGAAGATGACGAGGCGCCGAAGGTGGTACATGGGGTCTTGGTCTGGCGTGCAGTCGGCCGCGAGAAGGGGGCGAGGACGAGAACAGGTTTTGATCGAGGAACAAACGTTCGGCGAGAACAGAAGTGTCGGCGAGAGGAGAAGCGGTGAGGAAAAGCCTCCCTTAAGACGAGGTCGGGAATGAAGTACCAGCTGATGCGAAAATAGGCCCTAGGAACGCCAGCCGTGCCCTGAGTCGGCGCCTTCGAAGGATGATGTCGAGGGACGAGTCGCTGATGGTCCGACTCTGGCGCCTGAAGCTGATCCCAACGCGTCCCGACGTCGTCGTCATGGGGAGCTGCAGGGGTCCCCGCATTGCCCACCCATGACCAAACAGGCGCCCGCATTGCCCCACGAGGTGCCGACATGAGCCCCTGTCACATGAAGACGTTTGCTTCAGGGATTGAAACCTCGAATCAGAGTATCTACAGGGTATACATCGCCCTCCGTTGCCATAGATATCTTGGATACCATCGGGCAAGAGAGCCTCATGGAGGTAGCGGCCAGGGCAGCCTCGAGGCCTAGATACTTCTACGTCTCTCAGCCTCCGGTTCCGTGGCTTGAACCCCCCCGAGAGGCGTTCACCATACCCCTCAGCGTGGCTGGCGTAGGTACCGATTCGCCTGTTTGGGCTCTCGCGCCGCTGAGGGACCCAATCCACCTTTGGGCCCTGCCACGCCTCCGCCTCCCCTTCTCCGCGGGGGGGTGGAGCGCGGCCCAGCGCTCTCTGCTTCTGGCCTGGTCCTTCTTTCGCTTGCGCCGCCGCGCCTCTTCGACGGGGTCGTCCAACACCATGTCGTGGCGCGAATCGACCGCCTTGACCGTCACGAGGTCGGTCTCGCCGTGGACGGCCTTGATGGCCATCAGGCGTTCCAAGAAAGCGGCCTGCGGCTGGCGGGATCCTGACACGTCACTGTGGACGGGGATCGCGAAGCCGTTCTGTGCCCGCGCCGCCTGTAGTTTGTCATCGACCTCCTGCGGACGCGGCCAAAGCTCGGCCGGGATGCAAGTGATCCGCGCCGCTGAGATGCCGAGGAGGTCCGTCTCCTCGGAGAGCTTGCGTAGGACTGGCAGGTCTTCCCGCGAACTGTGGGACGTGAAGAGCAGCTCCGTTCCGATGTTGGCCGACCACTCGCCGGTGAAGACTCGACCTCGGTATCCGACGATGGGCTTGCTGGAATGAAGGTCGAGTATCTGGATATCCTTTGCGTCGTCTTGCTCCGCCCCCCCTGCTGAAGTCTCGTTTGCGGTAGCCACGCCCTGGCCCTCTTTGGGCCCTTGACCTGTCTTGTCCAGCATCCCGTCTTCCTCATCGTCCTCGTCCTCGTCATCGTTGATGCTAAGGGGCTGCGGCTCTTCCTCGTCGGCGCCTTGCTTGTTGCCTTCGGGGTCCTGGTAGGGGTTGTGCCAGTTACGATACCCAGAACGAGTCGAGTGGATAATCAGATGGTCCTGGCGGTCCACGAAATCGGGAATAGACATATCGACGTTGATGAAGTGCGTCTGGACGACTTGTAAGCAAAGTTTCGGAGAGAGCACGAAACGCACGGGCACAGCCCACAAACCTCGGTCTCTGTGGTCGAATACTCGTACTCCCACTCGGCGTCGTCCTGTTCGTTCTGTTGCGGTTGGGCGAGCTTCGCGATCCGAATTTCCATGAAGGGGTCGCCTTTGGAGGTCTTGACCCGGCTCAACACCGTCTGCTCAGCCGTCTGGCTCGCCATTTTGATCGAGATACCACATGAAGCTCTTCCAACGCATCAGAAGTGCCGAGCTGGCGTCGAGGGTTGGTGTTGTCTTGAACCTGTGATTATACCTGGGTTGGTGAAGTGCAGAGTCAAGCGAACCTGGGAGGCATGGAGCGGAGCTTCAGTGAGATGAGCGTCACTAAAAATTTAGTGGTCGGGGGTGCCTTATCCTGGTCAACTGCGGCAGAGCTACACCCCGCCATCCGTGCCGGTCCCCACCTTCGACGGCCGGCTTCGCTGCCCAGCGATTGACTCAACCCCCCTTCGAGCTGGTGAGGATTTGTGGACTTGCTGGTGCCATTTCACAGGTGTCGGGCCAAGTTCTGTGACGGCTGCTTGCGGCGCCCTAGAATCGCTATGCCCACAGTTCACCTCCTCGACTACGTCGCAGGCAACATCCGGAGTCTCGTCAACGCTATCGAGAAGCTTGGCTACGAGGTCGAGTGGATAAGGAGCCCCGAGCAGCTTGCCGATGCCGAGGCAGGTCTCCCCCGCCCTCGCTCCCATATGGCCACCAACGCGCTGACGGTATGGATATAGAAGCTGATTCTCCCTGGCGTCGGCCACTTTGGCCACTGCCTCTCGCAGTTGGCTTCTGCCGACTACCTTCCTGCCATCAGCGCGCATATCGCGGCCGGGAAGCCGTTTTTAGGGATATGCGTAGGATTGCAGGCCCTGTTCGCCGGCTCCGCCGAGGACCCAGACTGCCCCGGCCTCGGCCTCATCAACAGCTCTCTCGACCGCTTCCGTGACACCGACAAGTCGGTACCTCATATTGGCTGGAACAACGCCCACACCACCTCGGCCGGCGCGTCGTTCTACGGCCTCAGGCAGGGGTCCAAATACTATTACGTCCATTCGTACAAGTATCCGTACAACAAGGGGGAACTAGAGGACCAGGGATGGTCCGTGGCTACGGCGACGTATGGGGACGAGACGTTCGTCGGTGCTGTGGCTAAGGGAAACGTGTTGGCGACCCAATTTCACCCCGAGAAGAGCGGTGTTGCGGGCCTGAGGGTCATCAAGGCCTTCCTCGATGGCGAGAGGTCGACGGGGTCAACGGAAGGGGCCGTCCCTGAGTCGGTTTCCAGCGGAGACGGCCTCACGCGGAGGATAATAGCCTGCCTCGACGTGCGGGCCAACGACGCCGGCGACCTGGTGGTCACCAAGGGCGACCAATACGACGTGCGGGAGAAGACGGAAGGCCGCAGTGTGCGAAACTTGGGCAAGCCCGTCGAGCTGGCCAAACGGTACTACGAGCAGGGCGCCGACGAGGTGACCTTCCTCAACATCACCTCGTTCCGCGACTGCCCCCTCGCCGACCTCCCCATGTTGGAGATCCTGCGGCGGACGTCGGAGACGGTTTTCGTGCCGCTGACCATCGGCGGCGGCATCCGCGACACGGTCGACACGGACGGGACCAAGGTCTCGGCCCTCGAGATCGCGACCATGTACTTCAAGTCAGGCGCCGACAAGGTCAGCATCGGCTCCGATGCCGTCCTGGCCGCCGAGGAGTACTACCGCGGCGGCAGCAAGCTATACGGCAACACGGCCATCGAGCAGATCTCCAAGGCATACGGCAACCAGGCCGTCGTGGTCAGCGTGGATCCGAAGCGGGTGTACGTGCCCAAGCTGGACGCCACGCGCCACCACACGGTCCGCACCGCGCTTCCGGGGCCGAAGGGCGAGGAGTACTGCTGGTACGCGTGCACCGTCAAGGGCGGGCGCGAGACGCGCGATATGGACGTCGTGGAGCTCTCGCAGGCCGTCGAGGCGATGGGGGCTGGCGAGATTCTGCTTAACTGCATCGACAAGGACGGCACAAACAGCGGGTTCGACCTAGAGCTCATCCGCCAGGTCAAGGCGGCCATACGGATACCGGTGATTGCATCCAGCGGCGCGGGGCAGCCCAGTCACTTCGAGGACGTCTTCAAGAAAACGACAACGGATGCGGCTTTGGGCGCCGGCATGTTCCATCGCGGCGAGTACACTGTCCAGCAGGTAAAGGACTTCCTGGCGGAAAATGGCCTTGTGGTACGGCAGTTTGAGGGCCATCTGTGATCAGGACGTGTACATTCGCCAAACACCGAGATACCACTGCCAGATTGGAGGCGAAGATGTTCTAGAGTGAGCGAGACTATATGACTGCTTGCAGCTTTCAATCTTAATGCCGTGCCTAGTTTTCAACTCCACTGTATGTGAGGATGCAAGAAATAGAGATTGCCAGAAGGCATGAGACAAAAAACGAGCGTAGCCCATCGCAAGATGAATCGTGATAAAGATGCAGAGCTCACACCTCCAACCCCATGAAAAGCCACTTGCTGCTAGTCACGTCGACGCCCCCGTCAGTCCAGAAGTCCAAGGTCGTCAGCGAGAAGCCGGCCCAACCCAGTCCCTTCGTCAACGACTTGACGTGCTCTTCGGTCATAGCGCGGGAAATGCCGATGACAACCTGAGCGCAGCTGATGGAATCCGTGAGCGTGATTAGGGCCACAAGGCTGGGGTCATATTAGCGCGGTGCTGGCTGCGGGGGCGCCGGTGGAACTTACGCCTTCTTCAAGTCTCGTCCAAGGACGCCAGGGTCGAAAAAGGCAAACAACGATTTCTCGCCGTTGACCTCTGCGATGAAACCCCGGAAGCTCGCGCCGCCGACATAGTCCCAGACCTCGAGCCAAGAATGAATGTCTGCGCCACGGCTGCTGTCAACTCCGTTCGACGGGACAGTCGCCTCGTGGGGTTCGTCCACGAAGGGATAGTCGTCGCGAGGCGGCGTGTTGAGTTGGCCGTTGGCGCCGTAGTGGATGTTGTTGACACCGTTCGTCAGGATGGAGCCCGAGCGAGCCACGTTCTTATCACCATAGAACGCAGCCGTCATGGTCTCGCAGAAGAATCTCTCACATTCTTCCCTGATTCGCAGTGTTGCCCCCCCTCGGGCACGGTTGTTGCCACCGCCGGTGTGACTGGTGCTGGACCGCTTCTTGGGCGTGACGGCCAGCCGGTTGTCGGCGGTGAATGCGGCGAGGGGGGGACTTGAGGGTGGGGAGGGGAGTCCTGAGGAAGGGACCTCAGGTATACCACTCTGCCCCTGCGGGAGAAAAGACGGTCAGCGGGGGGCGAAGGGGTCGGGGAAAGGGGCCATACCGTGACCGCTCGTAGTGCAGTAGTGGAGCCCTTGAAGCTGGCCGGCGGAGTCGACGAGGTAGCAACTGGCAAGGACGTCGGCCTTTCGGACAACATCCTCGCCATAGTTACTACTACTCCGTTTGTTATTGGTTTCTTTCATTGGCGCCATTGCTCTTGATGTCTGCCACTTCGATGTCTTGATGGATTTGTGGGTTTGGGTTGGACTGGGACACGGGAGGTTGAGAAGCGGGGGTTCGAGGAGCGGTCGGTTCGGCGGTGAGGCTTTTTGCGAGCTGGGATGATCTGGAACGTGGATCGCGGTTGACGGGTTGCGGTTGAGCAGTTGAGAGTGACTCGGTGCGAGCGTTGGACTTCTGTCGGGGAGATGAACTCGACGGTCGATGGCGACTAGAACAGACGGTGCTTCGTAGAACTTATGGAAAGTTGAAAGTAGGAGGTAGAGGAGATGGAACTGGACCCTTGACTTCCAGGTTACAACAAAGCCAATCCGGTTCTCCACTGCGGAGTGGCGTCGGCTTTCGTCGCCATCACGTGGCGTTGTGATCCAGTGTTCTGCCGCTCTGGGCATTGGTCAGCCAAGGATGGCCGCTTTCGGGGCTTTGGCCTGGAACATTCCCGGGAACGAACCCGAATTTGCCAGCCCGGAATCACCGCATGGATATGTGAGAAGGCGCAATGTACTGTAGGTAGTCTACGGCCAAGGCATGCTCAGTCACGGTCCCGGGATGGCGCGGGTGACCTCGACATCAGGGCTCTACCCATCATTTTGGGCCATCTCCCAACGCTGGGCCAACAACCTTCTTCAGAGCGTCTCCACTGCTAGGTGGGTACGTGTAGGTATCAAGGAAAACCGAGCCCTCGAGGTGCTGGCTTTCCATCGCTGTCGAACACTCTACCTTCTCCCACGGTCTTTCCCTAAAGGGGGACCTAAGGTACCTTGAAACGGGTAGGGAGGGTAGATGGACCCCGACCCCGCCATCTGAACCCCTACGTTGTTGAAGCTCGTGATGTGCCCCGCTTTGGCATCAACTGCCGGTATCGATAAGCACCCCCGCCGCAGTCCAACGGAGCTCCGGGCTTTCATGTTGGCAACGTTTGGGTACGATTTGCGTCCCAGGGCCGTCTCTGCCCCAAGTGACCCTCGAGGCCCCGTTGTCTAACTACCGGCGCTTAGCCCGCTTTGCGACAGGAGCTTGTCCCCATGATCTGACTCTCCGCGCGATCCGTCATTTGGTCGGACCAATGCGGGGTCGTGTTGGCGACGCCCCGAGGGCAGCGTGACATGACTGATCACCACCGCTCCGCCTGAGCTCAGCGATCCCTTCCGGCGGCTCCGGGAGCAGGAGCCAGGATCCCAGGGGATCATATTTGAGACGCGACGATCCTCCGCTCCCCGGCGATCTTCCCCCAAGGCCGCTCTTCACCCTTCGGTCTCGACATTCCGAGAGCTGCGAACGCTGGGCCGTAACCGCACCCAACAGCATCGACTTCCGATATCCAGAGCCCACGATGTTCGGGAGCAACGACGGCTCCAAGCCGGCCGGGCCCGTCTTTCCGACCTTCCTGCTCCCGAGCATCCCGATCCCCTTCCGGCGGCGCAAGCCCTGGTCCCCGGCCTCGCCGCCCTCGAGCCCGGCCGGCCCGATCCCGTCGTACGGCTTCAGCTACCGCTCCGATTCGAACAACTCGGGCTCCCACGGTTCCACACCGCCGTCGCTCTGCACGTCCCCTTCGTCTTCCGTCTCCACGGCGCCGAGCAGCCCGACAAGCCCCGCCTCGCCCTCCTACTTCCCGCGCTTCGCGGCGGCCCTGACGGCCGAGCCCGAGGAACAGCTCGGAAGCGAGGCCGATTTTCACCTCCCCCCTCCGCCCGCCGCGGAGACGGCGCTCGCCCGCGCCCTCCCCGACACCCTCCGCTGCAGCACCTGCTCGGCCGACGTTGCGTACGGCGCGCAGATCGTCTCCAAGGGCTTCACGGGCCGCCACGGGCGTGCCTACCTCGTCTCGCCGCCGCCACCGCCGCCAACCTCGCCGTTGTCGTCCCTCCAGGTCTCCGGCCTGCCACTCTTCCCGCTCTCCCTACCCCTGCACCGGCCCTCGCGGTCGTCGGGCGGCAAGCTCACCAAGGCCGCCCCGAAGAACAGCGACGGCGGGCCGGCGGCGGCGGACCTCGTCAACATCCGCGTCGGCCGCCCCGAGAACCGCCAGCTGGTGACGGGCGCCCACGTCGTGGCCGACATCAGCTGTGCCGTTTGCGGCGCCAAGCTGGGCTGGAAGTACGTCGACGCGCGAGAGCCCGCGCAGCGCTACAAGGTGGGCAAGTTCATCCTCGAGACGGCGCGCGTCGTGGCCTTTCGCGGCTGGGAGGACGTGCCCGCCCCCCGTCCCGCTCCTTCGCCGAGGTCGGGCAAAAACAAAGAGAAGGCCCGCTGGGCGAGAGGCGACGGGGACGGTCGGCCCCACGCGTGGGAAGATGACGGGCAGCGCCGGCGACCGGACAGCCGGGGCGCGTATGGCCACGGGGACGAGGTAGCGGGCGTCGAGGAAGAGGACCAGGAGGTCTTATTCGACTCGGATGACGAGGACGAGTGCGAAGACATCTTTGCCGGAACCTGGGATGCCGAGGCCGTCGCCCGGCGGAGGAGGAGCAGGACCGTGGTGCCAAGAAAGAAGAGCAGCGGTCTCTGATGGTTCACCGGCAGCGGGGATCCTCGATATGGCTCAAGGGTGGCGTTTGATCTTAGACTTGCTGATTGCGATACCCGTGTTCAGTTCCGATGAGGCTTGATTTCGGCGTGCGGCAGGGCCGGCCACGACGAGGGCATGGTAATACCCGGAATAGGGGCGTGAGGACACTCCGAGCTAGGTACCTAGTTATGTCCAGATTTACCGAAGAGAGGGTCGTCCTGAGATTTTGTGAGTGGTTGTTCCGCCGTCAACAACGCATAACTATTGGTGTTGTCCATTAGTGTCACGGGTCATGCCCGGTGTTGGAAGGCATGCTTTGCGGCAGGGTGCCCAGTCCTACATTCAAGACTAGCAGATACTATGTTTACATCCACTCTCCAGGCGGTGCATGCGTTCTTGTTGGTATCATTGTCAAGAAATGGGATGACGTGCACAAGAGACAGGTCGACGGGCCTGGGCCGAACCGGGGCCTTCCTACTCCATGGGCTCCTCTGCAACATAGTGCAGGTACGCGCCCAGCAGCTTAATCCCTTCGATGTAATTCCGCTTGTCGAGCTTCTCGTTGATCGAGTGCGCACCATCTGTCGAACTGCCCATCGGTAGCAACAGCACGTTCTTGCCGGTCGCCTGCTCAAAGGTCAAGGTCACGGGAATGCTACCATGGGTCAGCTCCGGCCTTCCTATCTCTGTTTCGCCGAGTGGCTCACCTTCCGCCCTCCCTCGTGAAGTCGGGCTTCGTGCCCCACACCCGCTCGACAGCCTTGGCGGCGGCCGAGAAGTTCCAGTGCTTGGGGCTGGCAACCCACCACATTCCCGTGTGGATCGCGTCGACCTTGAGCGTGTTCTTGCTACCCAGCTTGGCAAATTGCCCCTTGACGTACTTGAAGACCGCCTCGTTGGTCCTGTCGATTTCCATGTTGGGCACCGTCCGGACGGAGAACTTGCCGATGACCTTGGCCGGGATAACCGTCTTGGCGCCGGGGGAAGAGAAGGCGCCCTCGATACCGTGCACCGAAAGCGACGGATACCGCCAGCGGGCCATCAGCGTGGGCTTCTTCTCGCCGAAGATGGTCGTCTTGCTGCCCATGGCCGCGTGCAGCGTCTCGACGGTGAAGGCGATGTCGTCGTAGAGGGTGTCCTCCTCCTCGGTGACGGGGGCTACCTGCTCCGCGATCCCGGGGATCTGGATCTTGCCGTGCGTGTCGACGAGGGTGCCCAGCACGCGCACGAGGTCCGTCATGGGCTCCTGGGCGCTGCCCCCAAAGACACCGCTATGGAGGTCCTGGCCGGGGCCCGAGATCTCGACCGAATAGTAGTTGCAGCCCCGGAGACCGTACGTTAGGCACGGCTTCTCGGTGCCGAGCCAGTAGTTGTCCGAGATGCAGACGGCCTGGGCGTCGGCGAAGAACTTCTTGGCCTCCTCCTTGATGAGGTCGTCCAGGCCCTCGGAGCCGTACTCCTCCATGCCCTCGAAGCACATGAGCAGGTTGACGGGGAAGTCCACGCCGGCCTTCTGGTGAGCCTCGATGGCGTTGAGCCAGCCCAGCACGGGGCCCTTGTCGTCGGTCGACCCGCGACCGAACATGCGACCGTCGTCGGCGACGCTCAGCTCGAACGGCTCCGTGGCCCAGCCGTCCGACTTCTCGGCGGGCTGGACATCGTAGTGGCCGTACACGAGGATGGTCCTCTTGCTCTTGTCATTGCCGTAGCGTGCCAACACGACGGGCGGCAGCTTCGTGCCCGGGTGGTCGGGCTGCTCGCCCAGCTCTCGAAGCTCGACCTCGGCGCCGAGCGCCCTGAGCTCCTTCTCGAGGAATTGACCCATGCGGACGACATCGGGGCGGCGCGAGATGTCGGCAGAGACGGAGGGGATGGCAACCGCCTCGGCAAGGCGGTCGATGAAGCGAGGCGTCAGGTCGTCGACCTGCTTGAAGAAGCCATCGAGCTGCGGGGCCATCTTGCGGGCTTGGTGGGCGACAAGGGTCGATGTCAGGTAAGACCGGACTTGAATTGGCCTTGGAAAGAGAAAGGCGGGGATCGCCTGAGGTTTGTGAACAAGAAATGAAGCTCCAAGAGTGTGACCCGGCCGCGTCAATCGGGAAGGTCGAAGGATATGTGTGCGGGGCATCAGGAGCTTTCTGCCTGCGGTGGGATCACCACGACGGCGCTGCCGAGGGAAGCCGTGTCCACAGTGCCGTTGGTAGTACGAGTACCCCGAGTAAGTAAGATGCCTTCACGGCAACGCCTCCTGAAGCCTCTGTCCCAAGGACAGCCTGGGCAACGAATGATAGTACGTACCCGCTCGGTCGGAAAACACTGCAGTAATCATCCGTACCGGGGCGGTTTCGCGTTACTCTTGTCCCTTTTGGCAGGACTACAGCATGTACGTCGTCAGGTACTCGAACCGGGGAGGAGAGAGAGCTCTGAGCCTCGGCACACAATGGACCGTTTTTAGACGCCAGGCGGCGCTAACCGCAAAGAGCCCCGTCCGAGATAAGACGGAAAGTAAGATGACCTCGGCGAAACACATCGTGAGCACTGCCCGTCCGCATGTCTTTCTCGCCGTTGTCCGGCTCCGTCCTCGCCAAGTGCGGCAGCACCCTCCTCTGCTACCTCCGCGCCGCGCCCCTGTGGCTCTTCGTTATCCTGGTTCTGGTCGGCGGCGCCCTCCGGCAGCGCCTCGTCCCACGCGGTCCCCCTCCTCCCCGGCCGGACAAGAAGAGCTGACGCGGCGTCTGCCATGGCCTCGGCGGTCGCCAGCGCGCGGACGCTCGTCCCCGCCTTCGGTATCGCCAGCCTCGCCACAACGGCCTACTACACCAACAAGGCGGCGCGGTCCGACTGGCGCAAGCATCTGAGGGACTACTTCACCGGCCCGGGACGCATCAGCCGGATCCTGCTGCTGTTCCTCGTCTTGACCAACCTCAAGAGCCTGCCATTCGCATGGACCGTACGCATTCCCATGCCCGCGGCCCCGTCGCTCGTCTCCCTCTTCTCGTAGCTCTCTCGCTGACCCGACGGAACGCCCCCAGTTCCGCATCTTCGGCGGCATGATCCGCCACCGGATCCGCATGCGCCGCGCGCTGCCCCCGCAGGCCATCTTCCACTACTCCATCTCGACGAGCCGCACCTCGCTCCTGGAGACCGACTACAACTTCCACAAGTCGAACAGCACCTACTTCGCCGACCTCGACGCAAGCCGCACGCACCTGATGATGCATCTGCTGGGCTCGGGCTTCAAGCTCGCCGAGGACAACGCGCGGAGCCGGCTCGTGCGCGACAAGGAGGGCAGGGTGGTCGCCGGCCCCTTCGGCGTCGGCCTCGGCGCCGTCTTCTGCTCCTTCCGCAAGGAGATCCTGCCGCTGCAGGGCTACGAGATGTGGTCGCGCGTCCTCGCCTGGGACCGCAAGTGGGTTTTCATCCTCACGCACTTTGTCGTCAAGGGCAAGGTCAAGCCGCGGAGCTGGGACGGGGGCAGCACCTGGGGCCAGCACGGCGGGCTGAGGCGCCCCGGCGCGGCCGACGCGGGCGAGGAGGAACTGCAGAAGCACGTCATCGCGACGGCCATCAGCAAGTACGTCTTCAAGCTCGGCCGCTTCACCGTGCATCCCGCCTACATCCTCGAGTCGAGCGGCGTCTTGCCCCAACGGCCCGGCGAGGGGTGGATGGGCGGCGAGACGGGCATCGGGACCCCGGACGAACTTGGCGAAGTGGACGAGACGGACGGCGTGTGGGACTGGAAGAGGGTCGAGTGGGAGAGGAGAAAAGGCATGCGCTGGGCCGAGCAGTTCGCGGCCCTGGACGGGACGAACGGGCTGTTTGACGGGGGCAAAGACGGCGCGTTGGGGAGGTTCGCCCCGGGCTAGAGTTCGATTGCCAGCCTTGGTTCTTTAGAGCCGGATATCGCTTCGGGGGCGTATTAGAGAGGGTTATCGGGGAGTTGTGCTTCTCTCCTTTCTGCTGGAGCAGTCCAGGAATGGCTTGTCCGCCACAGACTCGATAGAGTAGAGGCCGCCGTCCAGCGCGCCGATGCGTCTTAGAATTGAGACTATGATTCCAAACGACAGAGGCCGGGCCGGCTTGATGGACCCTCGACCTCGATATCTCGAGTCTCTGAACCCCGAAAAGGGGGGCCACTCCAGAGATTCCACGCCGAGGCAGGATAGTTAGACAGGCGGAATGTCTTGTAACTCTGTATCGGTCCGCAGTGTAGACGATCCGGTAGATATAGCGACCATCGAGTGGGAGACGTCTCTTGCTTGTCCAACCCAATGCCCGCTTTTCGAGGCTGTTGTAGAACCTCAAGATAGGGCGCTACAATGCGCAGCAGTAGAAATCTCAGTATTCAAGCGGTGTTGCAAATTGCTTCAAGCCTCCGGCCCATTGTCAAGGCCCAAGAGGAGAATACAGGGTAAGCGGCCGCGCCGGACGAATCCCGGGGTCTGCCTGACACTGGGAGCAGTGAAACGTTTCGGCCTCGCACTGCACATTGCGGAGAAGGCCGTTGATACCTAGGCGCTCTGTGAACGGAACACAACAGTGTCAAAGACAAACCACGTGGGCTTCGCAGCTCTGGTCAGTGTAAGACACGAACCCACAGGACCCATGGTGCAGTGCTTGCATGGCTTCGGTTGCACGGCTTCGGTTGGAAAGGACTGTCTAGTAGATAACGGAAAACCGAAGAATGGTCAACGCCCCATTCTTGTCAGCCAAGACACTCCTACATGACTACCTGATAGACTCCACCGACAGTGCCCTCAGTGTCCTGGAAGAAGCGGTAAAGGCCCGATTTGCCCTCCTTCTGCGCGTCGGTGAGCATCTTCCCCCCGGCCTCCTCGATGACAGGACCAATCTTCCCAACATCTTCGACCAGCCAGTACACGACAACCCCAGCCACACCGGGCTTCATCACTCCCGTCGGCTCGGGCACCTTCTGGATGCCGCCGCTGAGCTCCACGTCTGGACGGAAGTCCATCATCCGGAGGTCAGACTCGGGGTGCTCCTCGAGGCTCTGAGGCTCCTTGAACGTCCAGTTGAAGACGGTCGAGTAAAACTTGTGAGCTGGATGCGAGTTAGCACAGGTCGGGGGGAAGGGGGCGGCGGGCCTACCTCGCGCGACATCCGTGGCGGGGATGCCCACCCAGCAGGGCGAGCCGAACTTGGGAGGCTTCCAGTCAGCCATGGTCAATACTTGCGCAATTGAGGCGAATTGGTATCGGTGAGGTGGCTAGATGAAGGAATCGTGGAAGGCTTGGGAGACTCGGGAGGAGGGAGAAACATGCCTCAGGAGACGAGGGAATGCCTCAACTTTATCCTCCCCAGGAGCTCATGGAATGAGTCATTTCTCGACCGGTCGAGCGGGGTCAATGCAAGACGAAAACGCCGGCGTGAGCATGGCTCGAACGTGGCTTTCAAGGCGGACGGGGATACGTCGCGTCGTCGGGGGGGCGTTTCACCCCTCACCGCGCTCGGTTCCGCGACAGCCGACGCGCTGTCACGTGGCCTATCGGCACCTTATCGAGGTCCCTCGGGCTCGAGCGTCTGCGGTAAGAGGCATGCTCGAGCTCCCCTGAAGGTGCACGCTACGGTTCGTCGACGCAACAATGGCCGACCAGATATCCGTCCTCTTCTGCTGCATGGGCAATATCTGCCGCTCAACCATGGCCGAAGGCGTGTTCCAATCGCTCGTCTCGAAAGAGCCGTACAAGAGCCTGGTCTCCCAGGTCGACTCGTGCGGGACCAGTACGGCGTGGAATATCTCGGGGAACGAGGACGCTGCTGATGCCGGTCTAGTTGCGTACCACACGGGTGACGACCCCGACGACCGAACCATGTCCACGCTCGAGGCGAACGGTATTACCGACTACAAGCACCAAGCGAGAAAGGTCGGCTCTCCGCGCACCTCCCCAGGCCGAAGCCCAAACGCTGACGGCGGCAGATCGCGACGTCCGACTTTGACAAGTTCGACTACATATTCGCCATGGACGGCTCCAACCTGTCCGACCTCCGACGGCTGCAGAGGAACCGGCCGAACAGCAAGGCAAAAGTCATGCTCTTCGGCGAGTATTCTGGGACGGGCAAGGCCGAGGTCATCGTCGATCCCTACTACGGCGCCCTGAACGGGTTCGCCGTCGCATTCGAGCAGACGACGCGGTTCTCCACGAACTTCCTAAAGGACGTCTTTCCGGACGTCACCCCGCCAGAGTGACGAGAGAGACAAGGGTGCTATCTGGCGTCTGGGGACCGACGGCATACGCATAGAGGTTGCCGCAGGCGGGCACCGGGAGTCGCTCGCGCAGCAGGGGAGAGCAGAGCCCGCAGCATCGAGGGGATGCACATGTCAGCATCGCATTGCGTGGCTTTGCGAGGTCTTGCTGGAGCTCGGCCTCGGACCAATGACGTGCCAGAGCCGCAACGTCTGTCAGCCCTACGGATATCACCGCGCAGGGCCCCGAACGCGGGACTCGCGGACTCCATCGTCTTGGGCCGTACCCGGTCCCCAATGGAACTGAAAAGTGCTGGTGGTGGGCCGCGTTGTCAACTGCCGTCGGTCCATGGGGACGGACAAGCGGCGGTCTGGCGCTGACAGAGCTCTGGCGGCCTTGGGGTCCCGAGCTGCGCCACCCTTGCTCCGTATACCGGTATCCCGAGGGGTGTCCGGCTTGACCCAACCCCCAACTGCCCCCGAACAAGCCGCCACAGCCGGCCAACACGGCGAGGTGCGCTTGCGGCTATTTGGCGTCTCCTTTCGCTTCGTGGGCCACGGAACCGGTCGCAGCGCGTCGGCGGCCCTCGATCGGGACAAGAGGAATGCAAATCCGGCCTGTTCCTGGGCCGCGGAACGCTGGAAGGCGTGGTGCCAAGAATGTCAGGTGGCGGCGTGGTCGAGTTATCGCGCGGCTACATCGAGGCCGCAGCAAATCAGGAGACGGGGCGTGCGTCCGCAGGTACTCCTTCCGCCAGGATTTGCTGCGAGCTACCTGGGGCGGGCTGCGGATCACCAACCGCAGAAAGACGGGAGCGCGGGGTCGGGTTCGGGGGCCATCTTTGGGTCTTTCAGCCCCTCCCTGTCATCATTGCCCTCCCGACGTTTAAATATCACGGCCGCCACCCGCCCGCGCCGCCTTCTTCGGATCCGCCATCTCGGTTTTCCATCATCCCGCTGGCCGCTGCCCCACGCTGACCGGCGCTGCTGAAGTCGAGCGACGACGTCGTGCTGCCCTCGCCCGCGCCCGAGACTCGCCGCAAACCCCGCGCCTCCGCTGTGTCGCTGCCCCGTGCCGCGTCTCCCCGACTCCCCTCGGCCTTTGACCGCGTGTCGTCGCACTCGACGGGCCGACCGACCAATCTGCCCACCATGGCTGCTCTGGCGGGCCGCAAGATCTTCAAGGCGTACAACCAGGACTTCATCGTCGACGAGCGCTGGACCGTCGACAAGGAGCTGGGCCAGGGCGCTTACGGCATCGTCTGGTAGGCCCCCCGTCTCGGCGCCCGGCAGTAATCGCGCGTGCTGACTCCTCGTTGCGCAGCTCGGTCGTCGAGACCGACAAGGGGCCCAACGAGCCCAAGCAGAAGCTCGCCATCAAGAAGGTCACCAATGTCTTCAGCAAGAAGATCCTGGCCAAGCGCGCCCTGCGCGAGATCAAGCTGCTGCAGCACTTCCGGGGCCACAGAAACGTGCGTTGCCCCGCCCCTCGGCCCGCCGCCCAACCGCCGGCGTTCGTCGGCAACATCGTGAACCTCCGGGCCATCGGATCTCGCTGCTGACACGATGCGGGTGCATTACAGATCACCTGTCTGTACGACATGGACATTCCCCGGCCCGAGAACTTTAACGAGACATATCTCTACGAAGGTGCGCCCCTTGCGCCCCTCGTTCCGCCCCGCCCCTTTTCGTGGCCCCTGACGGCGCAGACCGCTAACGCCGCGGCTCCGTCGCAGAGCTGATGGAGTGCGACTTGGCCGCCATCATCCGCTCCGGCCAACCGCTCACCGACGCCCACTTCCAGTCGTTCATCTACCAGATCCTGTGCGGCCTCAAGTACATCCACTCGGCCAACGTGCTGCACCGCGACCTGAAGCCGGGCAACCTCCTGGTCAACGCCGACTGCGAGCTCAAGATCTGCGACTTCGGCCTCGCGCGGGGCTTCTCGGTCGATCCCGAGGAGAACGCCGGCTACATGACCGAGTACGTGGCCACGCGGTGGTACCGCGCCCCCGAGATCATGTTGAGCTTCCAGAGCTACACCAAAGCCAGTACGTCCACGTCCACCCTCTGTATTGCCCGCTCGAATGACCGAGACACACTGACACGTGGGCCTAGTTGACGTCTGGTCCGTGGGCTGCATTCTGGCCGAGCTCCTGGGCGGGCGCCCCTTCTTCAAGGGCCGCGACTACGTCGACCAGCTCAACCAGATCCTGCACATCCTGGGCACGCCGAACGAGGAGACGCTGTCGCGCATCGGGTCGCCGCGGGCCCAGGAGTACGTCCGCAACCTGCCCTTCATGGCCAAGAAGCCGTTCCCGAGCCTGTTCCCGCACGCCAACCCCGACGCCCTCGACCTGCTGGACCGCATGCTGGCCTTCGACCCGAGCAGCCGCATCTCGGTGGCGCAGGCGCTGGAGCACCCGTACCTGCACATCTGGCACGACCCCACGGACGAGCCCGACTGCCCGACCACGTTCAACTTCGACTTCGAGGTCATCGACGAGGTGGGCGAGATGCGCAAGATGATCCTCGAGGAGGTCTACCGCTTCCGCCAGCTGGTGCGCACCGTGCCCGAGGCCGCCCAGGGCCACGCCGGCTACGCCCAGCAGACCGGCCAGGTGCCCATCCCCGCCGGTGACGGCCACGAGTGGAAGACGGACGAGCCCCGGCCGCAGGAGTACGGCGGCTACGGCGGCGGCCTGGAGCAGGACCTCGCCGTCGGCCTCGACGGGCGGAGGTAGAGGGACCCGTCCGGCAGCGTCCGCCCGCTCTGGGAGTGGTGGTTCCCGGGCGAAGGGGGCGACAACGCGGAGCAGTGGTGACGGGGGAAAGGGAGGCGGTTCTCGTCAAAAGCGGTCACGGTCACGACGGGGCGTGTCGGGTGCGGTTCGTTCGTTCCCTGGATCGTCGTTCAGAATATCAGCGAAACCACAGATACAAGAACACTTGGATAGGGGCCGACGAAAGGTTATCGCCTCGGCAGAGGCGACGAAGCGGTGGACGAGTGGCGAGACGAGGAGACGAAACGTAGCCCCGGATAATGAGACTTTCCTCTTTCTACGGACCCTGCATGTCCTCCGGTCTCGTTGGCAACGGCAGACGAACGCCGAGCGGCTCATCCGGGGAGGTGTACGGAAGGCTGAGAACGGTACCGTCGACTAGGACGGTCGGCTGTGGGATACGACGGCGCAAAGACGAGGCGGCCACCGTTCCACACACGCCGTCGGTTGCCATTTCGACCAAGAGGTAGGGGGGAACCGGCACACCAGCCATCGCCCCTTGTCGCGGGCGCGGCGAGGAGTCGACCTCGAGGCAGACAGCAACCTCACTGGCTCGTCTTTGACTGTCACGAGAACAAAAGGCAGAGAGCGCCTCACGAGACACGATCGTCTCGCTCGCTCCTAGCCAGCACTCGTACTCTGTAGACCAACGCCCAGTGCACCCAGTACGATGGGCTCTCTCTCCAGGGACGAGTCTCACAGCCGCACGAGCAGCCGCACGCCTCGGACTGACCAGGGCCCGTCCACTTACACGGCCGGATCGTGCGGCCGGCCTCTGGGCCGGACAGGGCCGCAGCGAGGCATGCGACGCCGACCGAACGGTGCGGGTCGCAGTAGCCGCCGGCGCTCCCCTCCACCCTCACCCCCCGTTCAACGGCTGCCACGCCCACCTGCGCTCCCCCGGCGACGCCTCCTTCGGCGGGCCGCGCCAGCGGGCCATGTCATTTCCTAGCCCCGAATTTCCAAGCCCCGGGCGGCGCGGTAGCGAGAGGACTGGAAATTCCGGCGTCTCCCGTGGCGAGGCGCCCTTGGTATTGGCTTGGGCACGGTCAGGTCAGTTCCAGAGAGGACATCTGGCTCGGCGGACGACATTTTTGGCCGTGGCGGGTCGTCGTCCTTAGGAGACCTTGTGCGTTTATTTCAGGCACGGCTGACTTGGGCGCTCGAGGGCCACGAGGTCTGAGGCTCGGTGAGAAGCCAGCCGGCGTCAGCTCCCGGCGTTCCTCTGGTAGGCTTAGATACCCAAGTCCCTTCGGGGGCACCGGAGTGAGGTGAGATGCGATCCGTCCTCATCCGACGCCCGGTAGCTCAGACAAGAGCACACATTGTCCTCTGTCCTCCGTGGGCTCGCGTTCTTGACCGCTCTCCTGATCCGAAGGATGTCGGGTAGCGCCCGGAGCCGGTTCAACATTGACAAGCCACTACTCAGGAGAATCAAGCAGGAGCAATAGCTTCTTTTGACCAAATTATCGCACTAGTGTATCTAGAGGTCGATGGTCTCGTACCAAGATTTCATCAGGTCCTAGAGTCCCAGATCATGTTCGTCACGAGTAGTCTTTCGCGTGCAGTGGATTTTCTCGCCCAACCACCATGGTGTACCATTAGATATGGGTTGTCCTCTTCCTCGTAGCGTTCTTTCCCTCCAAGAGCCAGATCTCTAGATCGACCCTGGTGTTTTGTGGTCCTCCGGCTGTCATCCCGAGGGGCCATGAAATAGGTATGTGCCTCCCATTCGTCCGGGAGGTCGACAAAAAAAAGATGTAAAAAACCAAAGGATGTAGTTAGGCGGGGGTATATCCGACCCATGCAAGATGCTGGTACTGGTACAACGAAGCGAATGATGTGAACTGAATGCAGGTATGCCTCCTGGGACTCCCCCAAAGCCCCAACACCGTGCGAGCAAACCAAAAACAGACGGACCGGCGAGACGGGCGGTGCCCTCTACAGGCCGTAGAACCAGTAGAAGGCCGTGTACGGCACGCTCCCCTTGGGCGCGGCCAGGTCGGCGCACTTCTGGCTCACGCCGCCGGCCGTGATGACGCGGTAGACGAAGCTCACGCCGCGGCTGATGCCCTTGCCGTTGTCCTTGAGCTGGAGCCAGTCGACGGCACCGGTGCCCAGGATACCCTTGTCGGCCGTGGCCGGCGCCTTGCAACCGCCGCTTTTTCCGACCGATGCCAGCAGGTTGGCCGTCGTGAGGTCGAACGTCGGGGCGCCGGCGGCATCGAAGTAGTGGCGGCCCAGGAACGGGACCGTCAGGCTGCCGAGCTTCAGGTCTGCCGGCGGGATCCAAGGGTTCTCGACGACGCCGCCGTAGTTGGCCTGGGTGGCGGTGTTGGGGTGGTCAGGCGTGCCCGGGGCCGCGCCGCCGGGGTTCTGCAGGTTCAGGGGTATGTCCTGCGTCCAGAGGACCGTCGTGGCGAGGCTGTTGAAGGCCTCGGCGGGAAGGCCGGAGCCCCTGGTGCCGGGGTAGAGGGACGTGACGTCGTAGAGGACGGCGAGGGCGCCGGCCGAGGCGGGGG
>Ga0247771_1000110_pt1 | contig 31892 bp, 30 predicted proteins | sample UWRJL197509C6_FD_179948 | JGI IMG/M metagenome (GOLD analysis project Ga0247771, IMG submission 179948) | Plant litter microbial communities from Arlington Agricultural Research Station in Wisconsin, United States - UWRJ-L197-509C-6 | ecosystem: Environmental > Terrestrial > Plant litter >... | reverse complement strand
CTGGAAGAAAGGCTGAACAAGCCGGCCTTCGGCGTGCGCAACGAGGTGGCCCGCAACTTTTTCGATAAAGTGCCGATGGGCTGGCTCTGATTAATAAATTATATAATTAATATAAATATTTTAAATACTCAACGCGGATGAAAACACAGAACAATATCAAGGTGCGCCAAAGCCCCGACGACTACGAATACCTCATCGAAAAGCTGGGCCGCCCCTGGGATGATATCTACCTCGAACGCCTCCACACCGAGCTTCAGCCCGAAAACAGGACAGGTCTCATGCTCGATGTGGGCATCGGCACCGGCCTTATACCGCGCGAGATGGCCCGCATGAAGGCATACGCCGGCTACCGCATCATCGGCCTCGATTATTATGAAGACATGGTGGAAACCTGCCGTGAGAAGATCGCGGAGGAAGGCCTTGAAGACCGCCTCGAAGTGGTACAGGGCGACGCCGCCGACCTGCCCTTCCCCGACAATTATTTCGACGTGGTGATGAGCCGCGCCACGCTCCACCACCTTTCCGATCCCACCCAGGCCTTGCGTGAAAAATACCGCGTGCTCAAGCCCGGCGGCATCTGCCTCATCCACGACATCCGCCGCGATGCGCCCGCCGAAACCCTCGAGCAGTTCACGCAGTTCCGCGCCAAGCTGAACATGCCGCCTACGATCATCGAAGAAAAATTTACCATGCCCGAAATGCAAGGCTTTATCGAAAGGGCCGGGCTCAAAGGCATCGCCAAGCTGGTAAGCCCCGACTCGGGTCTCGGATCTTTAGGCTTCGAGCTTTTCTTTTCAAAAGCTTAAGCCGGCCGCGTCTGCAAGGCACGTTTGCGCACGGTTGCGAAGGCCTCGCCGATGGCCGTCAGCTGCTCGTCGTTCAGGTCCACCGGCGCGGGCAGCGTGATGAGCTTCGGTGTGGTTTCGCGGCACTGCGGACAGTCTTCAGCGCGCACGAGGTTTTTATAGTCGGCCCACTGGTAGGGCGACTGATGCTGAAGAAGCGGCCAGTAGTGGTTGTTCTCCACAGGCAGGCCCTCTTCTTTCAAAAGCGATTCGATATCGGCAGTGGACCAGCCGCTCCATTGCGCGCCGGGTTGAAGCACGATGCGCCAGTACACGCGTTCGGCGCCCTCGGGCACGGCCTGCGGATGCAGACCTGTGGCGGCACACAGGACTTCTATGCGCTGACAGGTGTCTATCAGTTTTGCTTTTTTCTGCTCGAACCGTTTCAGTTGCGTCAGCGCGATCTCCATGGCCAGCACGTGCGGCCGCAATTTCAGTCCTACATTATTCCCTTCCCACATACCCGTTGCCAAGTCGAAAGGCGAGCGGTTGGTATGACCCAAAACGATCATGCGGTCGCGGTACTCAATACTATTGGTGACGGCGCAGCCAAGCTCGCCGCCGGTGATCAGCTTGCCCATGCCCAGCGAGTAACAGGCGATGTCGGCCCAGGCGCAGAGCGGCTTTCCGCGGTAGAGCGCTCCGTGCGCGTGCGAGGCATCGAGCACGATGGGCAGGGTAGTGGCTTCGCGGATCGCATCGAGCCGCGCGGGCACGCCCCAGGGATTGTGCACCAGCACGGCCTTTGTTTTTGGCGTGATCTTGCGCTTCAGGTCTTCGGGGTCCATCGTCAGCGTATGCGGATCCATATCGACGGGCACCATCACGGCACGCAGCGTAACGAGGGCGCCGGCCATGCCGATGAAACCGTAATCGCACACCAGCACCTCATCGCCGTCTTTTACACCCACGGCCCAAAGAGCGGAATAAAGCGCGGCCGTTCCGTTGTTGGTGGCGATGGCGTGCTCGGTGCCCGCGAACTTTGCATACACCTTTTCAAACCGCTTGATGATGCCGCCGTTGGCGATCGAGAGGGGCTGTGTTTCGAGTTGCTGCGCGATGCGCTGTATGTCTTCGGGCAGCAGGGTCTTCCAGTTATCCTGCCATTGCTTGTTGGGCTCCATCCTTATTGTTTTTGCTGGCTGCCGGCAGCCGTGTAAATGTCGTCGATCACTTCCACCACGTAGAGGGCTTCTTCCAATGTTGCGCCAAGCGCTTTGCCGTTGTTGATGCGGTTGATAAAATCGGCTGCCTGGTCGCGGTGCGAGATGCCATAGTAGGCAAGTCCGGGCGGCAGGCTTTGCGGATCGGGGAGGGCGGCCCGCAGGCGTTCGCGCCACTCCTTCATGCCGCGCTTGGAGCTCATCTCGAAGCGGTGCAGTCCGTTGGGAAAATTTATGTCGAAGGCAACAAGTCCTTTCTCGCAGATGATCTCTATATATGATGACCAGGCGCTGCCGCCCGCGCCGCAAACGCTGAGGCTTCCCACGGCGCGGTTGCGGAACTGCAGGGTGATGCCGATCGTGTCTTCGGTCTCCATGATGTCTTCCTGGAAGGTGGTCATGGCGGCCACCACGCGCGATACGGGCCCGCCGAAGTAAAGCAGCAGGTCGAGCAGGTGATAGGCCTGGTTGATAAGCACCGAGCCGCCCTCGCGCGCCTTCGATCCGCGCCAGTCGCTATCGCTGTAATAGCCCGGCGGGCGCAGGCATTCGAGGTGGCCGCGCAGGTAGCGCAGTCCGCCCATCTCGCCCGAATCGAGCAGGCTTTTTATCTCGCGGACGATGGGATCGTAGCGGTGCTGGGCCACGGGCAATACCGTAAGACCCGCAGTGGTGGCGGCTTTCAACAGCTCGTGTCCTTGTGCCGGATCGATCACCAGGGGCTTTTCGATCAGTACGTGCTTGCCGGCCGCAACCGCCTGCAAGGCCATGGGACCGTGCAGGTCGTGGGGCACGGCGAGCGATACGGAGTGAAGGTCTTCGTCCTTTAAAATTTCTTCGTAGCTGGTGCCGGTGTTGGGGATCGAGAACTTCTCCGCCAGCGCTTTTGCTTTTTGCTCATCGAGGTCGATGGCATATTTAAGCTGCACGCCGTCGAGGCGCGCGAAGGCATCTGCGTGGTTCTCGGCAATGCGCCCGCAACCGATTATCGCGTGTTGAATCATACCGGTATCTTTTTGTCCGGACGCGCGGGTCTTAATTTAACCACGGCATCCATGCCGATTAAATGTAGGCCTAATTTATCGATCATCTCACGTATGCCCGACTGTATAAATACGGATAGCTCGCTTTCCCGTTCCACCGTATAGCTGCTGATGGCCGCAAGTTCCGGCGATGAATAGCCGGGGTGACACGAAAGCTCCAGCACCGCATCGTCTCCGTGCTTTTGAATGGCTGCCACAAGCACCGATTCAAGCTTTTGCATATCGAGGCCAGAACCAAAAAAATCGAGCAGCGTGCAGTCGGGCGTGGAGCAACCCTGGTAGCGCAGCATCTTCACCGTTGCCGGGAGGCCGCCGCGGACGGGCAATTGCAGCTCGTTCGCCAGCGAAGCCATTACCGGAAGCAATTGTGTTCGCAGGTGTACGTGGTGGTGCGTGTCGAGGTAGGCCGGTTGCAGTCCCCACTGCCGGAGCCTTGCCAGCTGGGCCTTCCATTCGCGCAGCACCTCATCGGCGTTCATCGTCCAGGGCAGGGCGGTCTTTGAAAAGAAATTGCCGTTGCCATCCACGAGCGAAGGAACTTCTTCAGGTGCGCATACGGGTCGGCCATCGGTCAGTTGCAGGTGGGCGCCGATAACGCCGGGCGTGTTGTGAAGGAAGGCGCGCAGATGCTCTTCCGCGCCGGGCACGCAGGCCATGGCGGAGGTGCTGGTAACGATGCCCTTGGTCATGGCTTCGTGTATGCCGCGGGTAACGCCTTCGGTCATTCCAAAATCATCAGCATTGATGGTGAGGTAGGCCATGATCGCCAGCGTTTATGATTGGTTTATAATTTTGTCAACCTTTGTTCTTGCCAATTGTACGAGGCATTCAGCCGCACGATGCGCGCCGTCAAACCTAAGCCCCGCCTGCCTTTCAGCGTGCGGCCTGTCGATCAGCTCATCGATCGCGGTTTCGAGACGGCCGCTTAAATCTTCAGCCGTAGGGTCGATGGTGATGATGTTTTCGAGGGCCGACAGGTTTTGTGCGCGGATCATTTGCTCATCGCCGGGTTGCTCGCCATAGGGAATAAATATTAACGGGAGGTTGGTGCGTACGAGCGTGGCCGCCGTATTGTAACCGCAGCGCGAAATAACGAGCCGCGCATCTTCTACTGCTTCTTCGACCGTCAGCACCGATACCAGCTCGAAGTTTTTTTCTCCGCCCGCTTGCGCCTGCATTTCCGCTATATCGGCCAGAGGCCCTACTACAAAACGCACGGTATAACCCTCGGTCCTTAACCGCTCCGTCGCACGGATCAGCGGCTGCAGCAATGGCGTGCTGACCGTTCCGCCACCACCCAAAGCCAGCACCACTTTAGATTCCGCACGAACCTTCGGCGGCGGACCGGCAACGATACCCACCTTGTCGAGCGGGAAGGGAAAGGAACTATAAGCCGTTTCGTCCTCATCATCGTTATAGATCATTCCATGCCGATAGGCCGAGAAAGCGGCGCGGTCGCGGCTGCTTTTAAAAATGTCTTCAAGTGCGGGAACGGGGTAGGGCAGACCCAGCACGCAAAGGGCCGATACCGTATTAATACGTATGAGCTCCAGCACCTCGCGCAGCTCGTTGCGATAGCCGAGCGGCAGCGTATCGACCACCAGCATATCGGGCCGGACGTCGAGCATAAAGTCCCTGATCTGTTTTGCGCGTTCGCCCAGCACGCGGTACTGCGCGGGATCGAAGCGGTCGGCGGGAATGGGCGTAAGGGCGTGAACATCCACGCCGGTCGGCAGGTGCAGGGTATCGAGCGCGCGGCAGCCCGTAAGCAGTATGGGCTTGAAAAGACCCGTCGCGGCCAGCGCTTCGGCAATCCGGATCGAGCGGATGATATGTCCGAGGCCGTCGCGGTTGTGGCAATAGAGCGCCACCGACAGCCTCTTTTCTCCCGGCGCGGTCGGCATGCCTAAAGCGGTTTCGGTTCCTGGCTTACGAGGTCCTTGTTCGCATCGATGAAGTCGACGAGCTCGCCCACCGTCAGCTCGTTGCGGTAAGTGCCGTTCACGAGGATCAGCTTTTCGAAGGGATGCTTTTTGGCGAGGTTCATGTCGATGACCGCGAGGAAATGGAGCATGTCCACGGATGAAAAGCAAAGGTCTTCGTTGAAACGTGTCTCGGGTGTGATGGTTTCGTCGAGGCCCCAGTCCTGGATAAATTCGTTGAGCCAGCTGATGACCTGGCCGGTCAGTTCTTCTTGCGTCATGTTATGGGTTTATGCCGGTTCGGCGGTTTTTATATTTGTTTTGATACGGTCGGCAACGGCTTCGGGCACGAGGCACCAGGCCAGTATGCGGCCGGCGCTGCGTTCCAACCGCACTTCCAGCTCGTCGCCCTGCGCATCGATCAGCACCGTGCTGCCGACGTAGCTTTTTATCTTCCACAATTTCATTCGGCCCAGAAAGCCCGTCCCTACTGCTTTTGAGGCCGCCTCCTTAGCACAGGTGAGGGCATAAAGATCGGTGGCCGCACGGGTGCCCAGCTTTTCCAGCTCCTCATCGCCGAAAGCTATGCGCAGTCGTTCGTTCAGCTCCGGCGAATCCTTGCCCGGGTCATCCCCGAAATACTCAAGGTCAACGCCTATGCGGTGGCCGGCATTCGTTGCCAACGCTATGGCTTGCGGACCGCTGTGCGTAATGGATATATCGGGCAGAGGACCCAATCGCTCCAGTTCGGGACAAACCGCAAAGGGCCGTCCGTCCTCATCATACACGATGCCTATATCCGGACATAATATATATATAAAATGGTAATGAAGCGCCCATTTGCGCACGATCTCTTTCGCGGCTATGCGGCCCAGCAGCCACTGCTCGCGGCGCCAGCCCTTCGAAGGCAGTGCATTCCATTCTTGTTTTTCTTTCGGGTTGCAGAACATGTGCACGAGCGATCGCAGCCAGAGTCCGCCGCTTTGGTTTAGAAAATCACGGCTCAGGCTCTGCGCCTCGAAGCCGATCACGTCGGGGTGATCCACAGCAAGCTCGTTCGAGTAATACGTATGTGCGCTGGTCCAGTAATGACTTTTGAGGAAGGACGATTCAAAACGATAGTACACGAGCTTGAGGTCGGAGATCTTCATCAGCACCGAGCCGTCCGGTTGCAATAGCTCGAAGCTGCTGTCGATGAGGGTGCCGCTGATGCGGTTCCGGCCACGCCCCGTAAGGCTTTGGTGCGGTGCGGGCGGCGGACCGAAAAAATCGATGCGGCCGATAAAGAAAGGGAAGGTGCCGAACAGGCGATCGCCCATCTCCACCTGCCAGTAGGCGGTGCCGTGGCCGGGCACGTCGAGCAGCTGCGCGGGCGTGAGGAACTGCGGTGCCGCATCGCCGGCAAAGAGCATGTTTTTTTCGGGCACGGAAAGCTTCAGCTCGATCTCCTCGCTGCCGATGCGCAGCAGCTTGTCCATGCACGAAAAAGCTTCGCCGTGAAAAAGGCATTGCTCGAAAAAGCTCTCGGCATCCCAGGCCACCGTCTCGGGCACCGATGCCTCGAAGGGCAGGGGCGACGGCGCGGCCGGGTAGGCTGACTGCAGGATAACGGTTGCGGTGCAATAAGGCTCATCTTCGGCACCTTCTTCGAGCACCTGTACTTCTACGGTATGGCGGCCGGCGGCATCGTGTTCCTTCAAGGTCGATTCGAGCAGCAACGAAAGGCTCTCGTCATCGACGGTGAGCCAACGCAGGGCTTTGAGATCCGTAATAGCGCTCACCACAAAACCCTGCGGCGCGAGGAGGCTTGCCGCCTCTGCCAGCATTTCTATGGTCATGGCCAGCGGCATCACGGGCAGGGGCGCCGCTTCCTTCGGCTTTTTCAGAATGAAGCGGCCGAGGGTATGGTGCTGTAAAAAAAGATCGGTGGCCCGCGCAAGCACCCGGCGACTAGTACAGCTATGCGCCGTGCGCGATACGATCGAATCGATCAAGGGCAACGATAGAGTAGACGGCACCATCGGCGCGGGCACGGGTCGTGCTGAAGGCCTGCGGCTTCGACCCACCACACCCGCCAGCAGCCTCGATTCCATGGCGAGGTATTCGTTCATGAAGGCCATGTGCTCCTGCACCAGCGCCGCGCGCACGGCCTGTGAATTGCGCATAGGCATGGCCGTTATATTCGTTGCGGCCGGTGGCCCGGCCTCTATTTGTTGGATTATGATCACACTTTTATCTTCTTCGAACAGCTTGCCGAGGTCGGGGTTCACGCCTTCCACAAAGAGGTTGGCGAGCACGTTTAGGAACTGCACATAGCCGTCGTGGCCTTCCTGGTCCAGCGGCAAGGCCTTGTGCGGGCGGCTGTTCAGCGTATTATCGACAAAGCCGCTCAGCACGCCGCCGGGGCCGATCTCGAGAAAGAATTGTATGCCTTCCTCGGAAAGCTGCTGGCAGGCTTCGCGGAAACGCACGCAGTGCGTCCAGTTCAGGCAGGCCCATTCCTTCATCGCTTCGGCATCGTGGGGAAAATTGCCTAACCGTATGCAGTTGAAGACGGGCACGCGCGGCGGCCGCAGGTGAAAGGAATCGTACACCGCGCGGATCGACGGCATCTCCACTTCAAACAGTTCGGTATGATAGGCACGGTCGAAATAAAGCGGCAGGCAGATCGCGCCCAGCGACACGAGCTCGCGGTGGAGGCGGTCGTAGCTTTCGTCGGTAAAAAATACTACGCGCTGCTGCGGGCAGTTGTCCATGGCCAGGTAGGCTTCGCCCTTGTGCCGGTCGATAAACCCTTCGAGAAGGGATTCGTCGGGGGTGGTCACCGCGAGGAATTTGCCTTTGGGTATCTCACCGCGGGCATCGCCTTCAGCGCCTTTGTGGTTGATGGACCTGATGGTATCGAAGAGCTCCTGCCGCGTATCGAAATGCAGCGCGCCGCTGATGATCATGGCCGATATCTCACCGCTGGAATGGCCTACCAGCACGTCCGGTACGCAACCGAAGCTGCCGAGCAGGTCGTTCAATGCTATGCTCGATACAATCACGGCCGCGCTGCCGCCCTCCTGGCTGTAAAGGTTGCGCAGCAATTGCTCGCGCTGCTCCGGATCGGGACCTTCGTCGGGAGGGAAGAGGGTGAGGCTGGGCAGGATGCCGCTCACCGGAAGCAGGGCCGTTTCGAGGTCGTCGAACCAGCTGCGCACGGCGGGGAAGTGGATGCAGAGGTCGCGCAGCATGCCCGTTCGCTGTGCGCCCTGACCCGGCAGCACGCCCGCTATGCGCGGCTGCATAGTGCCGGAAACATTCCACACAAGATTGTATTTGAATCGTGCCGGCGACCTTGGCGTTTTGGCGATTCCGGTCACGGCTTTTTGCAAGCGCTCGGAAAGTTCCTGGGCATTTGCGGCTACGATGGCCACGCGGCAGGCGCCGGGCGATTGTGCCGCCAGCGTACGCGCGAGCGCAGGCAGGTCGGGCGTTTCCACCTTCAGTCGGCTTATATAATTTTGAAGAAGACCCGATAGCTCAGCGGTGGTCGCTGCGGAAAAAGGAAAGAGGTAGGCTGTAGGCTCCATGCGGCGCGGCCTTTCGGTGGCCGACTCACGGATATGCACAACCGAAAATTGACCGCCGGACAGCAGGGTGCAGGAGGCCGCAGCGGATTGTCCGCCCCCGCAGATCCAGGGCTGGCGCTCCTTATATAATATATAGCCGGGTGGAATTGTGTAGTGATCGTCATGTTTGCGGCCCGCGGGCAGCACGCGCCGGTGTACCGATTGGGCCGTAAGGGCAATGGACCGCAGCCAGGCATGAAGGGCAGCACCGGGGCTATCCTCACGTCGGTCATCGATATTCAGGGCGCAGGCCGAGGCCAATGTCTTTTCATTATGGATCAGCGGCAGCAGGCTTTCCAGGCGGGCGGGTTCGTCGGCAAGGGTCCAGTGCTGGTATTGGCTGTGGGCGAAGGACTGGAGCTCGTCTGCCCGCAGGGCAAAGCCTTGCAGCGCGGCATAATGCGATTTACTATCAGTACTGCGACCCAAAAGCAGGCTGACGGTTTCCGGACGGCCATCATCGGCAAAGCCATGGGAGCGGAGCGGCAACTCAACAATACGACCCTCGAAAAGTGCAGCCAAGGCAGCGTGCAGGCTTTGAAGGAAGGCCCGGGCATCGCCGGTGGCGCTGTCGAAGATGAGCGAGCCAGGGGCAGCCGCGGCAGGCGGTCCGCCCGGCTCGATGGCCAGGTCGAGAATAAGCACCGGTGATTGTTCGGTCATAAAGTCCAGCTAGAGTTTACCCCGCTTAAAACAGGTAGTTACAAGCCGTAAAATAGAGGAAATTAATCTAATTTATATAAGAAAGAAGTCCGGTCCGCCGGGCAGATCACCCGTATTTATACTGGTCTTCGTGCGCAGTCGGCCGAAGGCCGCTTCCGGTGCGGATTCTGGCCAAACGGATCAAGCGGATGTTAAATGAAAAAGGGCTGAGCCTTCTATTTGTACTATTTAGTACAAATAGGCATAATTTTGCAAAATGGATACAGACGCAGGTCAGTTGAACAGGCAGGACGAACGTGCGACCCTCGAGCGAACCGTCCTCAGCGATTATAAATATGGCTTTATTACCGACATCGAAGCCGACGAAGCCCCCCGCGGACTTTCCGAAGATACCGTCCGCTTTATCTCCGCCAAAAAGAATGAACCCTCCTGGCTCCTCGACTGGCGCCTGAAGGCCTACCGCCACTGGCTGAACATGAAAGAACCGGCCTGGGCCAACATTCATTACCCGCCCATTGATTACCAGGACATCATCTATTATTCCGCGCCCAAACAGAAGGTAAGCCCCGAAAGCCTCGACCAGATCGACCCCGAGCTCCGCCGCACCTTTGAAAAGCTCGGCATCTCGCTCGACGAGCAAAAGCGCCTCAGCGGCGTGGCCGTCGATGCCGTGATCGACAGCGTGTCCATCGGCACCACTTTCAAGGCACAGCTCGGCGCCCTCGGCATCATCTTCTGCTCCATGAGCGAGGCGGTGCAGGAACATCCCGAGCTGATCAAAAAATACCTCGGCACCGTCGTGCCCATCACCGACAACTATTTCGCCGCCCTCAATGCCGCCGTTTTCAGCGACGGCTCCTTTTGCTTTATCCCCAAGGGCGTGCGCTGCCCGATGGAGCTGTCCACCTATTTCCGGATCAATGCCGGCAACACGGGTCAGTTCGAGCGCACCCTCATCGTGGCCGAGGACAGCAGCTATGTGAGCTATCTCGAAGGCTGCACGGCCCCCATGCGCGACGAGAACCAGCTCCACGCCGCCGTGGTGGAGCTCGTGGCCCTCGACCATGCCGAGATAAAATATTCGACCGTACAGAACTGGTACCCCGGCGACAAGGAAGGCCGCGGCGGCATCTATAATTTCGTGACCAAGCGCGGCATCTGCCGTGGCGACTACTCAAAAATTTCGTGGACGCAGGTCGAAACCGGCTCGGCCATCACCTGGAAATATCCGAGCGTCATCCTCAAGGGCGACAACTCCACCGGCGAGTTCTACTCCGTAGCCGTCACCAATAATTTTCAGCAGGCCGACACCGGCACCAAGATGCTGCACCTGGGCAGGAATACGCGCAGCCGCATCGTATCGAAGGGCATATCGGCGGGGCAGAGCAACAACAGCTACCGCGGTCTCGTACACGTGGGCCGCAACGCCGCCAACGCCCGCAATTTTTCGCAGTGCGACTCCTTGCTGCTCGGCGATAAATGCGGCGCACACACCTTTCCCTATATCGAAGCGCGTAATGCCTCGGCCCTCGTGGAGCACGAAGCCACCACGTCGAAGATCGGGGAGGACCAGATCTTTTACTGCAACCAGCGCGGCATCGATACCGAAACGGCCGTGGCCCTCATCATCAACGGCTTTGCCCGCGAGGTGATGAACCAGCTGCCTATGGAGTTCGCCATCGAAGCGCAAAAGCTGCTGGCCATCAGCCTCGAAGGCAGCGTGGGCTAGGAAATATATTACGATTGAAATTTATTATTTAAACAGACGATATACATGTTAAGTGTTCGGAATTTACACGCAGGCATCGAAGGCCGCGAGATACTGAAAGGCATCAACCTGGAAGTGAAGGCGGGCGAAGTGCATGCCATCATGGGCCCCAACGGATCGGGCAAGAGCACCTTCGCCTCCGTACTGGCCGGCCGCTCGGATTATGAAGTGCTCAGCGGCTCGGTAGAGTTTCTCGGCAAGGACCTCCTCGACCTGGCACCCGAAAAAAGGGCGGCCGAAGGACTCTTCCTCGCCTTCCAGTACCCCATCGAGATCGCAGGGCTCACCACCACCAATTTTATCAAGACCGCCGTCAACGAAGTGCGCAAGTACCGGGGCGAAGACCCGCTCGACGCCGTGCAGTTCCTGCGCATGATGAAGGAAAAGATGGCCATCATGAACATCGACCAGTCGCTGCTGAGCCGTCCCCTCAACGAAGGTTTTTCGGGCGGCGAGAAAAAGCGCAACGAGATCTTCCAGATGGCCATGCTGCAGCCCCGCCTCGCCATCCTCGACGAGACCGACTCCGGCCTCGACATCGACGCCATCCGCATCGTATCGGAAGGGGTGAACAAGCTGCGCAACAAGGACAACGCCGTGCTGGTGGTGACCCACTACCAGCGTCTGCTGGACTATATCGTGCCCGATTTCGTGCACGTGCTGTACCAGGGCCGCATCGTGAAATCGGGCACCAAGGAACTGGCGCTCGAGCTCGAGGAGCGGGGTTATGATTTTATCCGCGAAGAAGTAAAGGCCGGCGAACCCGCAGAACATAATTAAAATGACAATCGAACAGATCAGGGAAAAATTCAGCCGCCAGCCGCAGGGACCCCTGCACGCGCTGGCGCAGGCTGCCTTCGGCGAGTTCGACCGCCTGGGCATACCCACCACACGCAACGAAGAATGGAAGTATACGCGCCTCGGCCCGATATGGAATAAGGACTACCTCCTGACGCCCGCCGCACCTGCGCCGGGCCTGCCCGATTTCCAACGATTGCCCGGCAGCGCTGCCGCCAACGAGCTCTTTTTTATCAATGGCATCTACCAGCCGGGGCTGTCTTCCATCCGCTCCGGCGGACTGACCGTGCAAGCCCTGGAAACCGCTGCGGGCAACGATTTCAGCCCCCTCGTATCCGAGCACCTGGGCTACAGCAGCCAGTATGCAAAGGACGGCATTCATGCCCTGAACACGGCCTTCGCTCGTGGCGGCGCCTTCATCCATATTAAAAGAGGCGCACAGCTCGACCAGCCCGTCTACCTCTACCACATTGCCGATGCCCGCGAAGGCAATATGCTCGCACAGCCCCGCAGCCTTATCTACGTTTCCGAAGGATCGTCGGTGCAATTCGCGGAACATTGCGTAACGGCCGGTCCCTCGGACAGCTTTACCAACACGGTAGTGGAAGTAGTGCTGCAGCAGGACGCGCTGGTGGAATATTATAAAATTCAAAACGACGGGACGCAGGGCAGCCAGGTGAGCACAAACTTCTTCCGCCAGTGCGGCCGCAGCCACCTGCATTCGGTCACCATATCGCTCAGCGGCGGCACGGTGCGCAACAACCTGAACATCGCGCTGGAAGCCGAACGCTGCGAAACGCATTTATACGGTCTCTACTTCCTGCGCGGCAACAGCCATGTGGACAATCATACGCTGGTCGATCATATCGTGCCCAACTGCCCCAGCAACGAGCTGTATAAAGGTGTGATGGACGACGCTTCCACGGCGGTTTTCAACGGCAAGATCATGGTACGGCCGAAGGCCCAGAAGACCAATGCCTACCAGTCGAACAAGAATCTGCTGCTCTCCGACGACGCCAGCGTGAACACCAAGCCCCAGCTCGAGATCTTCGCCGATGACGTGAAGTGCTCGCACGGCTGCACGGTGGGCCAGCTCGACGAGGAAGGACTTTTTTATCTGCGCTCGCGCGGCATCACCGAAAAGACCGCCCGCGCCCTGCTGGTGCAGGCCTTCGCGGCCGACATACTCGAGCACATCAAGCTGCCCGCGCTGCGCACCTATGTGGACGAGCTCATTGTTCAACGACTTCAATTCGACGCATCATGATCACGGACGTAAAAGAAACCAGCCAGCTCGATCTCGCTGCCATACGGCAGCAGTTCCCCGCGCTGCACCGCGAAGTAAAGGGCCATCCGCTCGTGTACCTCGATAATGCCGCCACCGCTCAAAAGCCGCAGGCCGTGATCGATGCGCTGGTCGATTATTACTCGTCCTACAATGCCAACATTCACCGCGGCATCCATACGCTGGCCGAAGAAGCAACCGCCGCCTTCGAAGCCGCCCGCGATGCCGCGCAACGCTATATCAATGCCGCCGGCCGTGAAGAAATAATTTTTACCCGCGGCACCACCGAAGGCATCAACCTCGTGGCCCAGACCTGGGGCCGGCAGCAGCTTTCAGCCGGCGACGAGGTAATCATCTCGGGCATGGAGCACCACTCCAACCTCGTGCCCTGGTATCTTATCTGCCAGGAAAAAGGTGCCCGTCTCCGCGTCATTCCCATCACGCCCGAAGGCGAGCTGGACCTCGATGCCTTTACCGGACTATTGAACGAACGGACCAAGCTGGTCGCCATCACGCATGCCTCCAATGCGCTCGGCACCATCAACCCCGTTGCCGATATTATCAGGCAGGCGCACGCCGCCGGTGCCAAGGTGCTGATCGACGGCGCGCAATCGGCCGTGCACCTCGACATCGACGTGCAGGCGCTCGACTGCGATTTCTTTGCCTTCTCCTCGCACAAGGTCTACGGCCCTACGGGCGTAGGCGTGCTCTATGGCAAAAGATCCCTCCTCGAATCCATGCCCGTATTTCATGGCGGCGGCGAGATGATCAAGGAAGTGAGCTTCGAAAATATCACCTTCAACGACCTCCCGTATAAATACGAGGCGGGTACGCCCAACATTGCCGACGTGATCGCCTTTGGCGCAGCCCTCGCTTTTGTGGAAACTACGGGTCGCGAGAAGATCCGCCACCACGAGAACGAGCTGCTGAAATACGCCACCGCACAGCTTTCCGGCCTGCCCGGCGTACGCTTCATCGGCACGGCGCCCGAAAAAGTAAGTGTGCTTTCCTTTGTAGTGGAAGGCGTGCATCCGCAGGACCTCGGCATATTGCTCGATAACCGCGGCATCGCCGTACGCACGGGCCACCACTGCGCCCAGCCGCTGATGGACCGCTTCTGCATTCCCGGCACCACGCGCGCATCCTTCGCGCTCTACAATACTTTCGGCGAAGTGGACGCCCTGGCCGCCGGCCTTCAACGCGCGATCAAACTACTGGCATGAAGACCATTGCAGACATAGAAGCCGAAATTATCGACGAGTTTTCCCTGTTCGACAGCTGGGACGACAAGTATGAATACATCATCGACCTCGGTAAAAAGCTGCCGCCGCTGCCGCCGCAGTACAAGACCGACGAGAACCGCGTGCGGGGCTGCCAGTCGAGCGTATGGCTTATTGCGGAGTACCGCGACGGCGGCGTACACTATCAGGCCGACAGCGATGCCGTGATCGTAAAAGGGTTGATCAGCATGCTGATCCGCGTGCTTTCGGGCCAGTCGCCCGACGACATTGTGGAGGCGCGCCTCGACTTTATCAATGCCATCGGCATGATGGGCCACCTGGCGCAGACCCGCTCGAACGGACTGCTGGCGATGGTGAAGCAGATGAAAAATTATGCGCTGGCCTTTAAATTAAAACACACAGGTTAACTATGAACCCCGAAGAGATAAAGGAGAAAGCGATCGAGCTCCTGCAAACCATTTACGACCCCGAGATACCGGTGAACATCTACGAGATGGGGCTGATCTATGAAGTATCGGTGCTGCCGATCAGCAACCTGCAGGTGGTGATGACGCTGACCGCGCCGGGCTGTCCCGCCGCGCAGTCGCTGCCGCTGGAAGTGGAGCAGAAGCTGAGCGCCATCGAGGGTGTGAACGACGTGCACGTATCGGTGACCTGGGACCCGCCGTGGGACAAGAGCATGATGTCGGAAGCGGCCCAGCTGGAGCTGGGTATGCTGTAGCCTAAAAATCTGGACATGAAAATTACCGCACAGGAAGAATACGGCTTGCGCCTCCTCATACGCATCGCGAGCTGCCACGACCGCGAGGGCATGAGCATTCCGCAGCTGAGCGAGGCCGAGGGGCTGACCCCGCACTACGTGGCCAAGCTGACGCGCATACTGCGGCTGGCGGGCTTCGTCAACAGCACGCCGGGCAGCAAGGGCGGCTATGTGCTTGCCTTGCCGGCCGATGCCATCGTCATCAACCGCGTGCTGAAGGCCCTGGGCGGCGCCCTCTTCGACAAGGAATTTTGCGAATCGCACTCCGGCAGCATGCAGCTCTGCACCCGCTCGGTCGACTGCTCCTCGCGCTCGCTCTGGCATATGGTGCAGCTCATCGTCGACCAGTTCCTCGACAAGGTTACGCTCCACGACCTCGTCAACAACGAAAAAGACTCCGCCCGGATTTTTCAGGAAATGCTGACCCGGTTGAATGCCGGTTAAGTTTCGATTTGCCAACCTGCGGTGAGGTTTCGGGGGGCGCAGCCCGCCTTCGCTAAGGCTTCGGCGGGCGCAGCAAAAAGCCGGGACGGATCCCGGCTCTTCTTCCATCAACCTAAATGTGCTGGTAACGGGGCATCGTGTGTTACTTGCCAGCCACCCGGCCCCGCCCAGCTGAATGGCTATTTCACCATAAGCTTTTTCGTACCGCCCCCGGCGGCGGCTGTTATACGGTCAGGAAAGACTGAACGTCCTTTCCTTCAGAACGCTAGATTACGACATGCGTATGAGTAATAAAAAGAATAAATTGTTTTTATTACTCATTTACAGGCAAATGCTTAAAGATCACCCATGGTTCACTTCGCTGGAAACAATGTTTTCATATAGAGATAAAGTTTTCATATACATTCGTATGTATGTTTTTATTTATTAATTCTTTTAGATCGACCCGGCGACCTTTCCGGCCTTATGTTTTGCAATTGCGCGCGCAGGCGAACGCGTAAAGCCTGAAGCTATGCGTGCGGATCCGTTCGCCAAGGGGCGATCAGGTAAATGTAAGAAAGGGCGGGGTTCACCGAAACGGCAGAGGTTACGGAGAGGGAAGGAGTTGCCGGAAGAATGTATAGCCAGGGTCGGAAAACTTTACCAGCCGGCCTTGTTGATGAACTGGATCAGCGCAGCGGCATTCTTGATCTTGAGCTTTTTGAGGATGTTGTGGCGGTGCACCTCGACGGTTTGCGGGGTGATAAAGAGGAGCGCTCCGATCTCGCGGGAAGAAAGCCCCTGGCGGATATAGCCGATGATCTCGAGCTCGCGCTCGGAAAGCAGGTTGATGCTCGCCGTCGGCTCGCCGGGCGCCGACTCGGCCTTGCTCTTTACGATGTCCTGCACTTCCTTGCAGAGATAGGAGCGGCCCGCCATCACTTCCTCGATGGCGAACAGGAGCTCGACGCGCGAGGAGTTTTTGGTAACATAACCCCGCGCGCCCTCGCGCAGGAGCTTGCGGGCATAAGCCGGCTGCGAGTACATGGAAACGCCGATCACGCGCGAGGCCGGTGCATATTTGCGGATCTGCGCCAGCACCTCGAAGCCGGTCATGGGCGACATGTTTATATCGAGCAGGATGAGCTGCGGGCGTTTCTCACGCGCAATTTCGATAGCCTGGGGACCATCGCCGGTGATGGCGATGACTTCAAAACGTTCGTCAAGGCTTAGCGCCTTTGCCCAAATTTCCCGTGTCAACGTATGATCGTCGACAATCATTACGGTATATCGTTGCATAATGTTTTATTAGCCATCAGCACCGGACGGTCAGGCTATTTACTGTGTAAGCCCTACAAAACTATTTATGGCACAGGCGATCCAATCGCTTAGTAGCGTCGAATAGTTGCGATATCCGGTCAGGAAACCCGTCGTTCTTATAGGAATACACTTAGCCCGCCGACATAAGACGACTTACAGCCATTATCGCTTTTCAAACGTGTACTTCGGAAGAACAGATTCAATAGCTTTGGCGAAAAAAATAGATATAATTAATAATAATATATTTGATGGTGATTGTATTTGCCTTTAATGGATCCGACGATTCATTTACCAGCTTCGCGGCATCCGTACAGGGTGATCTTGAAGGAAATTTGATCTATATCAATACCCCGCAGCTTTGGGGTGAAGTACGCCGCGCCGACCTTGACCAGGGCCTGTGCGTGATCCATTGGACCCTCCAAACACGCGAGGCCGTTACCTTCCGCAACCTCCATACGCCGGTCGAGCACCAGCCTTCCTTTCTCTTTACCTATTATTTCGAACCCGACCAAGCCGCGATCACCTTCAACAGCGGCAGCCGCCAGTCCTTTGTCAACAGCGTGCCCGGACTGCTCGTGCTCTCGCGTCCTGCCGAGGTGGACATCACTTACGCACCCGGCACGTCCATCCGCTGCGTATCGCTCGTGTTCACCGAAAGCTGGCTTTTGCAGCAGACCTCCGGCCTCCGCGACCAGCACCCCATCGGCGACTACATGATCAAGTCCATCGAAAGCACCACCTACCGCCCCCTGTCGAAAGGCGAGCTGTTTTTTTCGAAAGAGCTGTACCACGAGTTCAGCGGCAGCGCCAACAGCCTCCTCATCCGCGCCCACGTATACAACCTCCTCGCCGTGCTTTACCGCCAGATATCCGTGCAGGCCCGCCACGTAGAGCGCCGCCGCGACAATCCCATCATCTGGCAGGTGGAAAAAGAGCTGCTTCAGCACATCAACAACACCCCGCCCGGCATCGAAGAGCTGGCCCGCAAGTTCTTCATGAGCCCCTCCACGCTCCAGCGCCATTTCAAATCGGTCTTCGGCATGAACGCCTACGAGTATTATCTCCGCAAAAAAATGGAGGAAGCCAAAAAGCTCCTGCGCACCGGCCAGAGCGTCAACACCGTATCGTATACGCTGGGTTACGAAAGCGTGAGCCATTTTATCCGCATCTTCCGCAAGATCGTGGGGGAAAACCCCGGCCGCTTCAAGAAAACCGACAGTCTGCACGGCGGATAATTCTAGTATTTTTTTCACGTTTTCCGGCGCTCTCTTTGCACAGGGAGGGCATCACCATGAGAAATCATCTTCTTATCCTGCTGGCCTTTGGGCTGGCGCTATCGTCCTGCAGCTCCGGACTGCACGGCATCTTCGATAAAAAAACCCCGCACGAGCAGTACGCCGACAAGCTCGACGACAAGGGGCTCGAAAAAACACCGGCCGGTCAGGCCTGGCTGGCCGCTTCCAAGGCCGCGCTCGACCAACCCGTAACGGTAAAGCTGCCCTACCAGCAGCAGGGTTATTTCCCCTCCGACAAGTCGCGGGCCCTCGGCCTGCTCTTCTCCGCGCACCGCGGGGAGCGCCTCACCTTCACCCTTGAAAAAAATACGGGCGAGCGCCTGCCGCTTTATGCCGACCTGTTCCAGCAAACGGCCTCTGCACCTAACCAGCTCCATGCCGCTGATACGGCTGAAAGCGCTTTCAGCGTCGATATCGAGGAGACGGGCAATTATATCCTTCGCCTTCAGCCGCAACTATATGATGGCGGCCGCTACCAGCTTTCCGTATCGGTAGGGCCTTCGCTGGGCTACCCGGTTTCGGGCAACAAGACGAGGGCCGGCAGCTTCTGGGGCGATGACCGCGACGGCGGCAAGCGCCTGCACGAGGGCGTGGACCTTTTTGCACCGAAGCGCACGCCCGTAATAGCGGCCGCGGATGGCTATGTTACCGGCGTGCGCGAGGGTGGCCTCGGCGGCAAGGTGGTGTGGTTGCGACCGGCCGGCAAGAATTACACATTATATTATGCGCATCTGGACGAGCAATCGGTGCAGGAAGGACAGGAAGTAAAGAAGGGCGATGTGCTCGGCCTCGTGGGTAATACCGGCAACGCCCAAAACACCCCGTCGCACCTGCACTTCGGCATTTATACAAATGCCGGTGCGGTGAATCCTTATCCGTTTATTGACCCGGCAGTAAAGACGGCCGCCCCGGCGCCGCGCAAGGACCTGACGGCGACCCTGCGCGTGACCGCTACCCGTAAAAATACCGGCACCGATGCGCTGAAGGCCAATACGCTGCTGGTGCCGCTGGCCGTGAGCACGCAGGGCTATATTGCCGAGCTGCCGGGCGGCGGGCTGATCCTGGCGCCGATCACCGCGGTGCAGCCGGTCAAAAATGCCGCGACCAGCAAGGACAAGCCGGCATAAGCAGGGGCTGAAACCCGCTGACAGCGGGCCGGCAGGGCAGGAGAGGAGCGAAAAAAAACGGCGATCCGGGGAAAAACACCTGATCTATTTTTGGCGATAATGCCCGAACTTCAAGGTAGAAATTAATCAAAACGGTATGGCAAAATCGAAAGAAACATACGGTAAAAAGGAAAAGGAAAAAAAGCGCATGAAAGAGCGCCAGGAAAAGCAGGAAAAAATGGAAGAGCGCAAGGCCAACGCCCGCAAAGGCAAGTCGCTGGACGAGATGCTGGCCTATATTGACGAGAACGGTAATATTTCGGCCACCCCGCCCGACCCCAACAAGAAAAAGGTTTTTAACCAGGAAGATATCCAGATCGGCGTGCCCCGCTACGAAGCAACGGACGAAGACCCGACCCGCATCGGTACCGTTTCCTTCTTCGACCACTCCAAGGGCTTCGGCTTTATCAACGACCAGCAAACAAAGGAAAGGGTTTTCGTACACGTGAACCAGCTGTCGGCTCCCATAGAGGAAGGCAACCGCGTGAGCTACGAGGTGGAAAGCGGCCCCAAGGGCCCCATCGCCCTCAATGTAAAAAAGGTTTAACAGATCACGGCCGATCCTCAGCCGCAGAGCAGCAGAATTTATATATTATTTTCATAACATCTTTAGCCGGCCCGTTGCCGGCTTTTTCAGCTGTGTGCGGTAACGGCGTCGATGGCGCAGGCGCCCTTGCGCAGGGTCTTGCGGATGCGCGTGCCGGCCGTCACCGGCTCGATGATGTCGAGGCTGTAGCGGCAGCCCTCCCTTTTTGATTTTACGATCCAGACCACCGCGTACTCCTGGTTGCGGTCGAAGGGAACCTCGAGGGTGGCGGAGGGGTTATTATCGTTGAGCTCCAGCGTGGCGATGATGCCATGCTGCGCGGTGTTGCGCACATCGATCGTCATGATCCCCCCTTCGATAGATGCTTCGAGACTCAGGTATGCCAGCATGAAAACAGTTTAATAGGAAGCGGCCCAGGGCCACCGGCAAAGCTCCGGTCGCGGCCCTGCACGGACAATGTTTCAAAGACGGTAAAAATGGCGGGGTAAACAACAGGGCCGCCATCCGTGAAAACACCGAAATTAAAAACGACCAGCCTTGATAGTCAATCTGATGGACCGGCGAACAGGCTTCGGATAAGGATGCGCCCCGGGTGCGACCCTACCTTGAATGTTTACCCATTACAAAAGATTTTATATGTTTATCAAGGAAACGACAGGCACGGGTCCGCGGAAAGTTATCCAGTTCAATACCATCGTGCGCATGATCCAGAATTTTGTGGACCGGACTTATAAGCTGCAGGACTCGGGGGCAGTAACGAAAGTGACCAAAGACATGGACGCCCACGCCGTAACCTTTTCCATGACCGACGTGATGACGTTCTTCCGCGACAACGGCATCGACCCGGCCAATCCCGACCCCAGCTACGGCCTGCGCATCTACCTCGGCCTGCACCGCCATACGCCCGAGGAAGATGCCGACATGCCGGACCGGCCGGAGAGCTTCATCAACCAGCACACGGTCGTGCTGGTATGCACGCAGAACGGCGAAGACCTGCTGAGCAATCCGCCTACCTTTGCCGGAGGCGCCGGCATGGGACTGGACGAGGGCCAGCTTTGCCCGCCGCCCGCCTGCGGAGCGATAGACGCGCTATTAACATCTTGACTATGTCAATAACGAGCATCATGGAGTGGTTTGCCCTGGGATGCAGCCTGTTCCTGCTCCATCCCAGGGCAAGCGGCAATATCATCCTGCTGCTGCCGATGATGCTGGTCGTCGTGATCGTGGAAACTGCGGGCTACTACTTGCGCATCGCCCACCATGCCAACCAGCCCTACTATAATATTTCCACTCCGCTCAATATCGTGCTGCTGCTCCTGCTGCTGCGCCGCAACCTCGAGGCCGGCGCGGCGCGGGGCGTGGTCAGCCGGATGATACCCGTATATATACTGTTCTGCCTCCTCAACTGTTTCGGGCCTTTTTCCTTTGCGCAGCACTTCCAGAACTTTTGCAGCTACAACTATATCGCGGGCGCCTTCTGCCTTACGGTAGCGTGCAGCGTCTACCTCTACCAGTTCATCAAAAAACCCGAAGAGCAGGTGATCCATACCGACGAGGTCTTCTGGATCACCGTAGCCGTTATGTGCCTCTACGCGCCCAAGTCGGTGCTCTTTGCGATCTTTCCCTATTTTACGCAGGTCCGCCTGTCGGATTACAGCTTCAACGAGACATGGCATTTGATCACAGATTCCTTAAATATGATTTTTTATGGTATCTTAAGCTATGCCTGCGTATGTCGGTTGATATTTCGAAAATAAATGGGGCCCTCGTTATCATTTGCAGCCTGATGCTTTTTCTCGTGATGCTGCTTTTTTTCTTTGTGGTGCTGTACCGCAAGCGGCATAACTATTTCCTGAAGCAGGAAGAGCTGATGAAGGCCCGCTACGAGCATGCCATCCTTCAGGCCCAGCTCGAGATACAGGAATCGACCCTCACCCGCATCAGCGAGGAGATACACGACAACATCGGCCAGGTGCTCAGCCTCGTGCGCCTCAACCTCAATACCCTCAAGACGAACGACGACCAAGAAAAGCTCGACTCGATGGACCAGCAGCTCGGCAGCGCCATTCAGGATATGCGCAACCTCAGCCACCTACTCAATACCAACTTTATCGGCGCCTCGGGTCTCGAGCTGGTCCTGCGCCAGCTGATGGCCCACCTGCAGCGCACCGGAAAATTCCAGACCTCCGTCAACGGCGACTTTCCCTTTCTTAACGAAGAGCGCTCGATCATCGTTTACCGTATCGTGCAGGAGCTGGTGACCAATATCCTCCGCCATGCGGGCGCGAGCCAGGTGAGCATCACCGCCAACGGCCTCAGAAAAGAAATTGCAGTGCGCGACGACGGCCGCGGCTTTATCGTGGACCAGCCGGCCGGCGCGGGTCTCGGCCTGTCGAACGTGCGCAACCGGGCGCGCCTGATCTCCGCGTCCATTACGATCCAGAGCAAGCCGGGCGCGGGCACCGAGGTCACCATACATTTATAACCTTATGACCAACACCACCTATATCGCTCTTGTCGACGATCATGTATTGCTGCGGGCCGCGCTGGCCGCGCTCATCAACTCTTTCGACGGTTACCGCGTGCTCTTCGAAGCCGACCACGGCGCGCATTTCATCGAGCAATTAAAGCCGCGGCAGGCGCCCGACATCATCCTGCTCGACATCACCATGCCCATCATGAACGGCTACGAGACGGCCAGCTGGATCCGCCAGAACCTTCCCCACGCAAAAGTGGTCGTACTGAGCATGATGGAAAACGATGCGGCCATCATCCGCATGCTGAAGGCCGGCGCGAAAGGCTACCTGCTGAAAGATACCAAGCCCACGATCCTGCTGCAGGCCCTCAACCAGGTCCGCGACGAAGGCTTCTACCTCAATGAGCTCATCTCGAACAAAATGCTGTATTACATGAATAGCCAGGGTGGCCGCCAGGCCGACCAGCTGCCCGTGCAGTTGAGCGACCGCGAGCTGCAGTTCCTGCGTTATGTATGTACGGAAAAAACATATAAGGAAATCGCCGCCGAAATGTTCGTAAGCCCGCGCACGGTGGACAGCTACCGCGACGGGCTCTTCGAAAAGCTGGGGCTCACCTCGCGCATCGGGCTGGTGCTCTATGCCATCAAGAACGGACTGGTGATGGTAACGTAGTTATACGGTAGCAGCCTCGCGCTGGTAGCGGCTTCTGTATTGCACGGGCGACAATCCGGTGATGCGCTTGAAGGTGGTGCGAAAGGCCTTGGCATCGGTATAGCCCACCTGATACATGACCTCATTTACATTCTCGCGCGAGGATTCAAAACTCATCTTGGCGGCTTCCACCTTCACACGCTGTATGTACTCGACAACGGTGTTGGCCGTGGCCTTCTTGAAGCGGCGCTCGAGGTTGCGGCGGCCGATGCAGAGCATGGACGCCAGCTGGTCTACCGTAATGCGATCGCCTACATTGGCTTCGATAAATTCCTGCGCCTTGCGGATGGCATCGTCCTCATGGTCTTTCTGCGCGGTGAACATGGTAAAGGGCGACTGGCTGTCGCGCTGAATGTCGATCTGGAAGGCCTTGGAGCAGAGGATGGCCATGTCGCGCCCCGCAAATTTTTCAACGAGGTAGAGAATGAGGTTGAGCGAAGAATAGGCGCCGCCGCTGGAGTAGATGCCCAGCTCGTCGGTGATGATCTTGTCGGGCACGAGCTCCACGTCGGGGAAGCGGCTGCGGAAATCGTTGGCGGCGATCCAGTGCGTGGCGCATTTGCGGCCCTTGAGCAGGCCCGTAGATGCGAGCAGGAAGGAGCCGATGCATAGGCTGGCCACCGAAGCGCCGCCTTCATATTGTCGGATGATCCAGGGTATGAAATCCTTGTTCTGCTCGAGGGATTGGCTCATGTTGCCCTGCAGGGCGGGTATGATGATCAGGTCCGTATGATCGACCTCGCTGATGAGGGCCTCGGGGTGAATGCTGAACAATCCCTTCTTCATGCGGCTCTGCGCATTCAGTCCCACGAGCTGCACCTCGAAGAGCGGCGGCTTGCCGGCCTGCGACAGGAAGGTGTTGACCTGCGTGAAGATCTGGTGCGTTCCTTCAATATTCGTCAGGCTGCTGTCGCCCTCGGGCACTACGATGGAGATATGCTTCATACGCCAAATCTAGTGATTCCCGCTGTCGCGATCAACCCCCGATTTGTCATTTTTACACCCCCAGAAATCCATTTTGTACGAGTAAGTTTGTGTTTCAGAAATAACATCGACTAAACCTCACGTATATGCGCAAACTGATCCTCTCTATCAACACATCGATCGACGGCTTTATCTCGGGACCCAACGGTGAGCTGGACTGGCACTTCGCCCACTTCGGCGAGGACCTGGGAAAGTTCGTATTTGCGCAGCTGGGCACGATGGACACGATTATCGCCGGGCGCGTTACGTACCTGAGCATGTTCAACCACTTCTCCACGCTCAACGACGATTTCGCCAATATGATGAACGGCTATGCCAAGATCGTTTTTTCCAGCACCCTTACAACGGGCGAATGGAACAACTCGCGGATCATCAGTGATCATATCGCCGAGGAGATCGGGCAATTGAAAGAGCAGCCCGGCAAGGACATCATCACCTGGGGCGGTGCACGCACCGTCAATACGTTGGTCCGGCATAACCTGATCGACGAGTACCGCATCTTTGTAGCGCCCGTGGTGCTGGGCAAGGGCGTTCCCCTCTTCGCCGACGTGCCCGCGCGCTTCGACCTGGAACACGTATCCAGTCAGTCTTTCGACAAAGGTGTCGTCTTGAACACATACGCAAAACAAAAATAAATACCATGATACGCCGACTCTTCTCCACGCGCTACCAGCGCCTCGACCTCGACCTCCTGCTACTGCTTATCCGCCTCGTATTCGGTTATGGCTTCATCGTTGCAGGCTGGCCCAAGATCCAGCACCCCACCATCTGGATGGGCAACCACGATCTTATTCCCGCGGCCTTTCAGGTGCTTGCGGCTATCGCTGAATTTATCGGCGGCATCGCCCTCATGCTCGGCTTTCTTACACGCCTCGGGGCCTTCGGCATCGCATGCACGATGATTGTGGCTTCGGCGCTCCTTCGCTTTACCTGGAATGCTCCTTACTTCACCCCCGCAACCGGCGGGCCTTCATACATATTACCCGTGATGCTCCTGCTCATAGCATTGGTGTTCCTGGTGAATGGGCCGGGCCGCTTCTCGCTCGACCGGGTGGTCTTCGGCGAGCGCCGCAACGCAACGCTTCATCCTTGACCGCGTTCGAGAAAGCGGGCGAGGTAGGGCGCGGTCTTGCTCTTTTTCGCGGCGGCAATCACGTCCGGCGTTCCGGCCGCCACTACATGACCCCCTTCTTCGCCGGCACCCGGACCGATGTCGATCACCCAATCGCTTGCGGCCACCACGCGCATATCATGCTCCACGACGATGACGGTATTGCCCGCTTCCACGAGGCTGTTCAGCTGGATGACGAGCTTCTCCACATCGGAGGGATGCAGGCCGGTCGTAGGTTCGTCGAGCACATAAAGAGAATTGCCGCGGCCGATGCGCTGCAGCTCGGAGGCCAGCTTGATGCGCTGCGCTTCGCCACCCGACAGCTCGGTGGCCGGCTGGCCCAAGCGCAGGTAGCCGAGACCTACCTGCCGAAGCACGTCCAGCGCGCGGTTCACGGCGCCTTCCTCCGCAAAAAAATCATAGGCTTCATCGACGGTCATGCGCAGCACGTCGGCGATGTTGCGGTCGCGGTATAAAATTTCAAGGGTCTTGGCATTGTAGCGTGCGCCGCCGCAGACGGGGCAGGGCGCATATACGCTGGGCAGGAAAAGCAGCTCCACCATCACGAAGCCTTCGCCCTCGCAGTTTTCGCAGCGGCCCTTGCCCACGTTGAAAGAAAAGCGGCCGGCATCGTAGCGGCGTGCCTTGGCCATCTTCGTCTGCGCAAATATCTGGCGTACATGATCGAAAAGGCCGGTGTAGGTGGCGAGGTTGGAGCGCGGCGTGCGGCCGATCGGTTTCTGATCCACGCGCACCAGCCGCCTGATACCTTCCATGCCCGCAGTGATGGCTCCTCCGACGGGTACCGTATTTATACGTTCGAGCGATTCGCTCTCGTCTTCCTCCACCGGCAGCTCATGACCGAGCGCGCCGGCCACGAGCTCCACCAGCACCTGGCTTACAAGGCTCGACTTGCCCGAGCCCGACACACCCGCAACGCTTGTAAGCACGCCCAGGGGAAATTCCACATCGAGGCCGTGCAGGTTGTTGCGCACCACGCCGGACAGGCGCAGCCAGCCTTTCGGCACACGATGGTCGCGCACCTCGGGCCGCTCGTCGCCAAAAAGATAATGACGCGTTTGCGAACCTTCAATCTCCTTCAGTCCTTCGGGTGCGCCGCTGTAAAGTATCTCGCCGCCGCGCTCGCCCGCCGCAGGTCCTACATCGACGATCCAGTCGGCTTGTCGGATCACATCGAGGTCGTGCTCCACAACGAATAAAGTATTGCCCGAAGCCTTCAGCTTGGCGAGCGCGGACAGGAGGGCTTCCGTATCGGCGGGGTGAAGACCGGCCGAAGGCTCATCGAGCACATACACCACACCGAAAAGATGCGAGCGTACCTGTGTTGCCAGCCTTAACCGTTGCAATTCGCCCGGTGATAAAGTAGGCGTGCTGCGGTCTATCGACAGATAACCGAGGCCGAGGTCGAGGAGGACGGAGAGGCGGGCGGCGAGGTCCTGCGTGATTCGCTGCACCACAACGGCTTTTTCCGCGGGCTGCTTTTTTGCGCCGGCCGGTCCCTTGCCTTGCGCATAAGGCTCCACCAACTCGAATAAACGTTTGAGCGGAAGACGCGAGAGGTCGGCGATATCGAGGCCGGCAAAAGTGATGGAGAGCGATTCGGGACGCAGGCGCTTGCCGCTGCACACGGGGCATTCGCTGCTGAGCATGTATTGCGCCACGCGCTTTTTCATCATCGCGCTTTGCGTATTGGCAAAAGTGTGGAGCACATGGCGGCGTGCGCCGGTAAAAGTGCCCATGTAGCTCGGCTCATCCTTGCGCTTGAGGGCGCGCCGCGCCTCGGTAGGCGTGAGGCCGGCATATACGGGCACGGTCGGCTGCTCGTCGGTGAAGAGGATCCAGTCGCGTTCTTTTTTGGGGAGGTCGCGCCAGGGCTTGTCCACATCATAGCCGAGGGTTACGAGTATGTCGCGCAGGTTCTGGCCCTGCCAGGCGGTGGGCCATGCGGCTACGGCGCGCTCGCGGATGGTGAGCGAATCGTCAGGCACCATCGATTGCTCGGTCACTTCGTATACGCGGCCTAGGCCGTGGCAGTTGGGACAGGCGCCTTCGGGTGTGTTGGGCGAGAACGATTCGGCATAGAGCAGGGGCTGGCCTGGGGGGTATTCGCCCGCACGCGAGTAGAGCATCCGCAAGAGGTTAGACAGGGTAGTGACGCTGCCCACCGACGAGCGCGTAGTGGCGGCGCCGCGCTGCTGCTGCAGGGCCACGGCGGGCGGCAGTCCTTCCACCTCATCCACCTCGGGCACGGGCATCTGGTGAAACAGCCGGCGGGCATAGGGCGATACCGATTCAAGGTAGCGGCGCTGCGCCTCGGCATAGAGGGTGCCGAAGGCCAGCGAGGATTTGCCCGAACCCGACACGCCGGTAAAGACCACGAGGGCGTCACGCGGGATCTCGAGGTCCACGTTTTTCAAGTTATGCTCGCGGGCGCCCCGCACCCGCACAAAGCCGCTGAATGAGTTCGACGATTTCTGCTCCATGCCTTAGCCGCACAAACATTGTGCCCCGGCAGCAGGCTAACGGCCATGGCTATGCGAAAAACGAATCATTGCGCCTGACGCTGCGAGGATTCGCGGATGATGAGGCGGGGCTCGATGCGTACGTCCTCGAAGGTAGCGTGCTCACCGCACAGCCGGCTGATCAGCAATTCCGCCGCGGCCCGGCCCATGCGGAAGGCGGGCTGGTCAATACTCGAGATGCTGGGCACGAGCAGGTCGGTGAGGGGTTCGTTGTTGAAGCCTATGAGGGCGATGTCGTGCGGCATGGTCAGTCCTTTTTCGCGGATGGCCAGCATGGCACCGATGGCGATGCGGTCACTGACGGCAAAGATACCGTCGGGTGCAGGGCCCTTGCTCAGCAGCTCGAGCGTGGAAAGATAGCCCTGTTCCTTGCTGAAGGAGCCGTGTACGATTAGGTCGGGATCGGGGTGATGGCCGTGCTGCTCGAGGGCGGCGCGGTAGCCGTCGAAGCGCTGGTTGCTGATGGAGAGGCTGGGCGGTCCGCCGAGAAAGGCGATGCGGCGGCAGCCCTGCCGCAGCAGGTGGTCGGTGGCGAGGAAGCCGCCGTGGCGGTTGTTGAGAAGCACGCGGGGGGCGGAGGTGTCGGCCGTGTCGCGGTCGAAAAAAACAATGGGCGTACCGCGGGTGGAGAGGCGTTGAAGATGAGCGGTATTGCGGGTTTCGCTCGACACGGAAACGATCAGTCCATCCACGCGGCTCTCGTGCAGGCGGCGCGTGTTGATGAGCTCACGCTCGTAGGATTCGTTGCTCTGGCAGACCATGACCGTATAACCGTGCTTCAATGCTTCTTCATCAATGCCCTTGACGGCGGTGGCAAAGAAGTAGTCGAGGTTGGGCAAGAGCACGCCGATGGTTTGCGAGTGGCGGCCGACGAGGTTGAGCGCGGCCTTGTTGGGGCAGTAGTCCATCTCTTCGGCAAGCGCCAGTACGGCCTTCTTGGTATCGGGGTGAATATCGGGCTGGCCGCGCAGCGCCCGCGACACCGTGGAGATGGAAACCTTGAGAGCTTGCGCGATGTCTTTTATGGTGGCGGAGCGATCCATTTTTTCTTCAGTCAATTTAAAACAAAATCGCTTGCGGGCCTTTCGAAAACTCCGGCACCGATGCCGGCAACGATACCGGAAGCGTTACCGGAACACTTTAATCTTTTTCTGAATTAACGGGCTAATATTGATCAGGCACCGGCCGCATAAAACTTGTCGCCGTACCGCCTCAACGCTTGCCATGAACCGGAGAAATTTTCCGGGCCGCCCTGCGGCCTTTATCCCTGCGCGCATCAACGATGCGACGATACCTGCGGCCGGTCGCGCCACGCTGTTTTTCCTCAACATACATACTCACCTCAAAAAAACCAGACAATGAAACAAAGACAAACGGCCTCAGGCCTGCGCGCTTTTATTTGGATCCTTTTGCTTTCCGTTGCCGCCTGCACCAAGAGCACGATGCGCGAACCCGCCACGAACGCGCTCACCGAGCCAAGCTCCGCTTCCGGCCTCGCCTCCGCAACGACGCTGGCTGCCGTCACCCTCGTCAATCCCGGCTTCGAGAGCGACAAGACCGGCTGGGGCGATGCCACGCTCTTCGCCATCTCCACCAGCGACAAGCACTCCGGCAGCAAGTCGGCCAAGCTCAGTGCTACCGGCGACCGCATCCAGCAGGCGGTATCGGTAAGCGCCAACACCGACTACACCCTCAGCGCCTGGATCCTAGGCAAGGGCACCATCGGCGCCAAGAACGGCTCCACGGTATTGAACAGCAAAGGCGGCACCTACTCCGCATGGACGCAGGTAAGCGTTGCGTTCAACAGCGGCAGCGCCACGTCCATCAACATTTACGGCGCCTATAATGCCGGCGAGGGCCGCTTCGACGACTTCACCCTCGACGAAGGCAGCGTCACTACGCCCACCGCGCCGGCCGCGCCTTCGGGCCTTGCGGCCACGGCCTCGGGCAGCGGCACGATCAATCTTTCGTGGACCGACAACAGCACCGACGAAACCGGATTCAAGGTGGAACGTAAGACCGGCGCAAGCGGCACCTGGAGCGAGATTGCGGGCGCGCTGGCGGCCAACACCACCACGTATGCAAGCACGGGACTGAGTGCGGGCACTACGTATTTCTACCGTATTCGCGCCTACAATGCCGTGGGCAACAGCAGCTACAGCAGTGAAGCCTCGGCCACTACGGCCAGCAGCGGGGGTAACTATCCCGCCGATGTGCTCAACCTCACCAACTGGAAGCTGAACCTGCCCGTGGATGCGAGCGGCGGCACCAGCGGCGTATCGCGCGAGGTAAAGCAGCCCGAGCTGGCGACCTTTATCATGAATCCCTTCTTTCACAACAATTCGGATAATACCGGCGTGATCTTCCAGGCCAACACGGGCGGCGCCACTACCAGCGGCTCGGGTTATCCGCGCACCGAGCTGCGCGAGATGACGAGCAACGGCACGGTGAACGCGAGCTGGTCGTCCACGTCGGGCACGCATACGATGGAGATCGACCAGGCCATCACGCACCTGCCGGTGGCTAAGCCCCACATCGTTGTCGGACAGATCCACGATGCCAATGACGACGTGATCGTCTTCCGGCTCGAAGGCTCAAAATTATTCATGGATCATAACGGCGCGGACGGCACCACGCTCACGACGAACTACGTGCTGGGCACGCGTTTCAAGGTAAAGTTCGTCGTGTCGGGCGGCAAGGTGATGAGCTATTACAACGGTACGCTGGTGGAGACGTATACGAAGAGCTTCTCGGGTGCTTACTTCAAGGCCGGGGCCTATGTGCAGTCCTCCTGCCATACGGTGTCAGGCGAATCGTGCAGCGCTTACGGCGAAGTGGTCATCTACAACGTGACCGTTACGCATCAGTAGACGCACGTATAAATACGTATGGAGAGACCGCGGCGATCGCGGTCTTTTTTTATGAGGTCAGTCGCGGCAGCGGAGGCCGTCCCAGCAAAGGTTGAAGAGGTTGTGGCGCGTGGCTTCGGAGAGGGTCTTGTGGGCGTAGTGGGCCTTCTTCACCACTTCGCTGATGCAGCCGATGACGAAGCCCATGAGCAGGTCGTTCTCGAGGTTCTTGATGCGTTTTTTTTCGCGGCCTTCGTCGAGGAGCTGGAAGAGGGGCTCGAGCGCCCTGAACGAATCCTTGCGCACCTGTCCGCTGATGAAGGGGGAGTGGTAGCACTGCTCGAGGAAGATGAACTTTTCGAAATGGAGCAGGCGGTAGTCCATGATATTATAAAAGATGGACCGGAAATTATCGTCGAAGGTGCCGGCGGGGTCGAAGTCCTTGAGGTAGTAGCGGGCCGATTCGGCGCGGCACTGGCCGAAGAAGGCATGCATCAGTTCCTCCTTGTTCCGGAAATAAATATAGAGGGTGCCGGTGGCGATGCCGGCCGATTTGGAAATATCGCACATGGTCACGCCCGAGAGGCCCTTCTCGAGCACCAGCTCCATCGTGGACTGGTAGATCTGTTCCGCCTTGCTTTCGTCTTTTTGCCGCACATCACAAAAATAACTGAATAATTATTCATTTTACTCTAATTTGCACCCTCGTTTCCAATCTTCCTTGTTCAACCTCTGCCTTCGATTGTCTTGCCATAGGTTTATTGTATTTCTTAACTGAACCGGGGTTCATGAAAAAAATCATTCCGCTATTTATTGCTATTGCCGCCATGCCGCTTGCAGCGCTGCACGCGCAGACCGGGAGCGACAGCCTTCTGCAATCCGCCTCCCTCAACGATTGCGTGCGCTACGCGCTGAAGCACCAGCCTTCGGTAGAGCAATTCCGCATCGATGAGGAGATCGCCGAGAACAATATCCGCAACCGCCTGGCCGACTGGTTCCCGCAGATAGGACTGGCCTACAGCCTTCAGCACAACATACAATTACCCACCGCCTTTCTGCCCGATGCCAACGGCAACAAGCGCGCCGTGACCACGGGCGTAAAGAACTCGTCGAACGTACAGCTCACCCTCTCGCAAAATATCTTCAGCCGCGACGTGCTGCTGGCCTCGCGCAGCGCCGAGACCGTACGTCAGGAATCGCGCCAGCTTTCTTCCGGCAACCGCATCGACGTGGCCGTGGCCGTGAGCAAAGCCTATTACGACCTGCTGGTAACGCAACAGCAGGTAAAGGTGCTGGATGAAAACATCGTGCGGCTCGAGCGCAGCCTCAAGGATGCCTATGATAAATACGAAGGCGGCATCGTG
>Ga0247771_1000109_pt1 | contig 32370 bp, 33 predicted proteins | sample UWRJL197509C6_FD_179948 | JGI IMG/M metagenome (GOLD analysis project Ga0247771, IMG submission 179948) | Plant litter microbial communities from Arlington Agricultural Research Station in Wisconsin, United States - UWRJ-L197-509C-6 | ecosystem: Environmental > Terrestrial > Plant litter >... | reverse complement strand
GAGCGTGTGACCGGTGCGGCGGTGCGGCGGTGCGGCGGTGCGGCGGTGCGGCGGTGCGGCGGTGCGGCGGTGCGGCGGTGCGGCGGTGCGCGGCCTCCGCTTCGCGCTGATCGGCGAGACCTTGTCGCAAGCCGCTGCGGTGCTGGTCGTCATTGGAAGGGTCATGATCGTTGGGGCGATCGTTTGACCGTTTGAGTTTCTTTTGAGCGAAGTATTGACTCGGTAGTGCTCAAGCGATCAGGATTTCGGTGTCCCGACGCTGAGCCCCAGGAGGCCAACCGATGCCCGGTCGACCCCGCGCGGCCCTCGCCATGTGGTTGGACTCGGCGGAGGCCGTGTTCGACCCGGACACCCTGGCCGCGCTCGGTGAGGTCGCGGACCTCGAACCGCGGGTGCTGACCGACTTCACCACCGACCACGCCCGTGCGGTGCTGGCCGACGTCGAGGTCCTGGTCACGGGGTGGGGCTGCCCGGAACTGACCGCGGCCGTGTTGGCGGACGCGCCCCGGCTCCGCGCGGTCGTGCACACCGGCGGCTCGGTGCGCGGTCACGTGACGCCCGCGTGCTGGGACCGCGGCGTCGAGGTGTCGTCGGCTGCCGCGGCCAACGCGCTCCCGGTCGCGGAGTACACCGTCGCGATGATCCTGCTGACCGGCAAGCGCGTGCTGGAGCGCTCCCGCGAGCACCGCGTCACCCGCCGCGAGGACGACTGGCTGCACACCTCCAAGACCATCGGCAACTTCGGCCGCACGATCGGTCTGCTGTCCGCGTCCACGATTGGCCGCCGGGTCGTGGACCTGTTGCGCCCCTTCGACTTACACGTCCTGCTGCACGACCCGTACGTCACCTCGGAAGAGGCCGAGGCGCTCGGCGTCGAACTGGTCGACCTGCCAGCCCTGTTCGCCCGCAGCGACCTCGTGAGCGTCCACACGCCCCTGCTGCCGGAGACCCGCGGGCTCGTCAGCCGCGAACTGATCGACGCCATGCCCCCGGACGCCGTGCTGCTCAACACCGCCCGCGGCGCGGTGGTCGACCAGGCCGCCCTCACCGACGCGCTGCTGGAGAACCGCATCCGAGCCGTCCTCGACGTCACCGACCCCGAGGTCCTCCCACCCGACCACCCGTTGTGGGACAACGACAACGTGCTCATCTCCCCGCACGTCGCGGGCTCGCAGGGCAACGAGTGGCGACGCCTCGCGCGCGCCGCCGTCGCCGAGGTCGAGCGGTGGGCCGCGGGCGAGGGTTTCGCCCACCCGGTCCGCCGCGAGCTGTTCGGGCAGCTCGCGTGATCGCCCTGCCGCCCGAGGACCGGGCCTTGAGCCCGCACACGGGGTACACCCGCGCGCACTGGGAAGCCACCGCGGACGGCCTGCTGGACGCCGCGTGGCGCTGGGCGAGCCCGCACGGCGCGCGGCTCGACCTGCCGGGACGGCCGTCGGCCAACGGGGCGGTGTCGGACGGGCTGGAGGGGTACGCCCGAACGTTCCTGGCCGCGGCGTTCCGGGTCGCGGGCGGCGGCGACCCGCGCGACTGGCTGGGCCGCTACGCGGAAGGCCTCGTGGCGGGCACCGAGGAAGGCCCCGAGGAGTGGCCGCCGATCCTGGACCACCACGACCGCGGCCAGCCGATGGTGGAGTCGGCGTCGATCGCGCTCGGCCTGCGCCTCACCCGACCCTGGCTGTGGGACCGGCTCGACGGCGGCGAGCAGGACCGCGTGGAGGACTGGCTGCGCGGCGCCCTGCGGCACGTCCCCGCGCCGAACAACTGGTACCTGTTCCCGTTCACCGTGGCGGGTTTCCTGGAGTCCGTCGGCCGCGGTGACGCCGAGACCGCCCGCGCCCGGACGCGAGCCCTGGACCTGCTGGAGGTCTGGTACCGCGGTCAGGGCTGGTACAGCGACGGCGACGGCCGCGCCTTCGACCACTACAACGGCTGGGCCCTGCACCTGTACCCCGTGCTGGACAACCACCTCTCCCAGGCAGGCACCCCGCACGACGACCGCCTGCGCGAGCACCTGGAGACCTTCTCCCGGCTGTTCGGCGACGACGGGGCCCCGCTGCACTTCGGCCGGTCGCTGACGTACCGCTTCGCCGCGGCCTCCGCCGTCGCGCTGGGCGCGGTCACCGGCCACACCCCGCTCGCGCCCGGCGTGTCCCGCCGCCTGCTCAGCGGGTCGCTGCGCTACTTCCTGGACCGCGGCGCGGTCGACGCGAACGGTCTGCTCACCCCCGGCTGGCACGGCCCGCACGAGCCGACGCTCCAGTTCTACTCCGGCCCGGCCTCCCCGTACTGGGCCTCCAAGGCGTTCGTCGGCCTGCTCGCGCCCGCCGACCATCCACTGTGGACCGAGACCGAGGGGGACACCCCCGGTGACGCGGTGTTCTCCTTGCCGAACACCGGTTTCCTGGTCCAGTCGGCGCACGGCGTGGTCCGCCTGCACAACCACGGCAGCGACCACGTCCGCCCGCACGAGGGCGAGTCGGCGGCCGACGACGACCCCCACTACGGCAGGCAGGCCTACTCCACGAGCACCGGACCGAGCTTCACGGTGGCGGACAACCACTTCGCCGTCGTGGTCGACGGGGTTCGCAGCGTCCGCCGCCGCATCCACCCCCTCGGCGCGGGCCACGGCGACGGCTGGGGCTGGGCCGCGTCGAGCCACCTCCCGGCGTTCACGCCCGGTCCACCGCTGGTGCCGGGCCTGCGGGTGGAGAGCGTCACCATCGCCGTCGGCCCGCACGAACTCCGCGCGCACCGCGTGATCGGAGCCCCACCTGACGCCGTCGTCGAGCAAACGGGTTGGGCCGCGCCCGACTCCACGCTGCACCCGCTGCACGGCTGGACCGGCCAGGACGTGATCCCGACCGCCACCGCGTTCACCGATCAGGCCCACGTCCGCAGGCTGACCGGCCCGGCCCACGGCACGGCGCTCTACGCGGCCTTCGCCTCGCTCACCCCGACCACCGACCGCCCGACCGCCCACGTCACCGGTTCGACGATCGAGGTCGACTGGCCGGACGGGTCGCGGACGACCGTGGACTTCGAGCCGCTCGCCGTCAGGCGGAGTCGCGGATGACCAGCTCCGTAGGCAGGATCAGCGGCGTCGGCCGCTCGCCGTTGATCAGCCGCACCAGCATCCGGGTCATCCCCGCCACGCCGCTGGCCTCGCCGAAGTCGCCGTTCGCCACCCGCTCGTCGCTCAGCCCGGCCAACGCCGGCGCCTCGCGGTAGCCGAGGTACCGGTTCACGCCACGTGCAGGTCGAGATGCCCGGTGATGGTGGCGATCCGCTGACGGCCGATGCCGATCAGGTGCTCCACGGCCTGCCGCGCGCCGCCGCGGTTGCCGACCTGACCATCGCCCGGCTGCCCGAGCGGTTCCCGGTCGACCGCGTCCTCCCGGCGCGCGAGCGGATCCTGTCCGTCGCCGACGGCTACCTGCGCGACCTGCGGAAGCAGGGCTACCCCAACCCCTCGCTGCCGACCGACGGCGCCTACGCCTAGGGCTCCACCAGCGCCACCACCAACGCGGCGATGGTCATGGGCGTGGCCTACGACCTGAGCTTCCGGCGCGAGTACCGCGACGGCGTGCTGGAGTCGATGGACTACCTGCTCGGCCGCAACGGGTTGAACCAGTCGTTCGTGAGCGGGTACGGCGAGCGCGCCGGCCACAACCAGCACCACCGGCACTGGTCGCACCAGATCAACCCGGCGCTGCCCAGCCCGCCGCCCGGCTCGCTGGCCGATGGCCCGAACTCCGGGCTCCAGGACCCCGTGGCGCAGCAGAACCTGCCCGGTTGCAAGCCCGCCAAGTGCTACATCGACGACATCGGATCGTGGTCCACCAACGAGGTCGCGATCAACTGGGACTCGTCCCTCGCCTGGGTGGCGGCGTTCGTCGACGCCCGCTGACCCGACCGCCGCGGCGCCGCTCCCGAGGGACGAGCGGAGCGGCGCGCGCCACGGGCCCAGCGGCGGCCCACACCCTGGAGAGAGGATCCACAATGTCGTGGACAGCCCGCCTCGCGGCGGCCCTCGTCACCCTGCCCCTGCCGACGGTCGTGCCCACCGCGCACGCCGCCAGCCCCATCGACCTGACCAGCGGTTTCTACGTCAACCCCACCTCCTCGCCCGCCGTCTGGGCGCGGAACAACCCCGGCGACGCGCGGGCGGCGCGCATCCAGTCGTCGATCGGCTAGCGGGGAGCGTGTCGGCCTACCGGACCTGGATCTCCGGCTTCGCGGCGGGCGTCGGGGCCAAACCCGCCGTCGTCGTCATCGAGCCGGACTCGCTGGGGGGATTTCTCCTGCATGAGTTCCACGGCGATCCAGGACCGGCTGGGGATGCTCACGTACGCGACCCGGATGTTCCAGCAGAAGGCCCCCAACGCCTACGTCTACCTCGACGGCGGCAACGCGGGCTGGGTCGCCCCGGCGACCATGGCCAGTCGGCTGACCTCCGCGGGCGTGCGCAACGTCCGCGGCTTCTCGGTCACCGTGTCGAACTACTACACGAACGGCGCGTCGACGAGCTACGGCAACCAGGTCGTCTCGTCGCTCGGCTACGCCGCCGAGTTCGTCGTGGACACCAGCCGCGACGGCAACGGCGGCAACGGCGAGTGGTGCAACCCGGCGGGCCGCAAGCTCGGCGTCACCGCGCAGGTCGGCGGTGGAGCCGAGATGCTGTTGTGGATCAAGACGCCCGGCAATTCCGACGGGTTGTGCGGCATCGCGCCGAGCACCCCGGCCGGGCAGTTCAACTCGGCGATCGCCATCCGGCTGATCGACGGCACGTGAGCGACGGGGCGGGGTGTCCGCGAGGACGTCCCGCCCCGGTCTGGAGGAACGGACATGGCCTGGCAGTTCGCCGTCAGCACGCTGGGGATGCCCGGCGTCCCCCTGCGCGAGGCGGCCCGCGTGGCGGCCTCGCACGGGTGTCGGGGTCTGGAGATCCGGACGCACCCGGACGAGCAGGTGCACCTCGGGCTCTCCCCCCGTGAGGTCGACCGGGCACGCGGGGAGATCGCCGACCACGGGCTCGTCGCGGCCTGCCTGGCCGGGTACGCGAAGGTGTGCGCGCCGGGCCCGGACGAGCCCGTGGTCGCCGAGCTGCGGGCGTTGATCGACCTGGCCCACCGGCTCGGCGCGCCGTCCGTGCGGGTGTTCCCCGGTGGCGATGGCGAGTCGCGCGACCGGATCGGGGCCGTGCTGGACGACCTGCGGGAGTCCGGGGTGCGGCTGCTGGTCGAGACGCACGACTCGCACCCGACCGGGGAGGCCGCCGTGCGGCTGGTGGCACCGTTCGGGGAGCCGGACCTGGTCGCCGTGCTGTGGGACGCCGTGCACCCGTGGCGTTCCGGCGAGCCGCCCGCGCGGACGCGGGAGGTGCTGGGGGAGCACCTGGGCTACTTCCAGGTCAAGGACGTCGACGCCGGGACGCCGGTCGCGCCGGGGGAGGGGGACGTGCCGCTGGACGAGTGCGGCTCGCTGCTGCGCGACTGGTCCGGCTGGGTGTCGCTGGAGTGGGAGAAGGCCTGGTACCCGGAGATCCCGCCGGTCGACGGGCCGCTGCGCGCGGCGGCGGAGTGGTTCGCCCGGTTCACCTAGCCCGAGAACTGTTGTACGGTAAGTTGGAAAGCGCTTTCCGGAGGAGGTCGAATGGCCATGCGGACCCTGGGCGTCGTGATGAACGGCGTGACCGGACGGATGGGATACCGGCAGCACCTCGTGCGGTCGGTGCTCGCGATCAGGGAGCAGGGAGGGGTCGAGCTGGCCGACGGGTCGCGGGTCCAGCTGGAGCCGGTGCTCGTCGGCCGCAACGCCGACAAGCTCGCCGAGATGGCGCAGCGGCACGGGCTGACCCGGTGGACCACGGACCTCGACACCGCGCTCGGCGACGACTCGTGCCCGCTGTACTTCGACGCGCAGCTCACGGCCGTGCGCGAGAAGTCCATCCTGCGGGCCATCGACGCCGGGCGGCACGTCTACACCGAGAAGCCGGTCGCCGAGTCCGTGGAAGGCGCGCTGACCCTGGCCCGCCGGGCGGCCGAGGCGGGCGTGAAGAACGGCGTGGTGCACGACAAGCTGTACCTGCCCGGCCTGCTCAAGCTCAAGCGCCTGGTGGACAGCGGGTTCTTCGGCCGCGTGCTGAGCGTGCGCGGCGAGTTCGGCTACTGGGTGTTCGAGGGCGACTGGCAGCCCGCGCAGCGGCCCAGCTGGAACTACCGCGCCGAGGACGGCGGCGGCATCACCGTGGACATGTTCTGCCACTGGAACTACGTGCTGGAGAACCTGTTCGGCGCGGTGACCTCGGTGATCGCCAAGACCGCCACCCACATCCCCACCAGGGTCGACGAGGCGGGCGCGGCCTACGAGGCCACGGCCGACGACGCCGCGTACGCCATCTTCGAGCTGGAGGGCGGCGTGATCGCCCAGCTCAACTCGTCGTGGTGCACGCGCGTGCACCGGGACGAACTGGTCGAGTTCCAGGTCGACGGCACCCGCGGGAGCGCCGTGGCGGGCCTGCGCAAGTGCGTGGTGCAGCCGAGGGAGGTCACGCCGCGCCCGGTGTGGAACCCGGACCTGGAGGAGACCCGCTCCTACCGCTCCCAGTGGCAGGAGGTGCCGGACAACACCGAGTTCGACAACGGCTTCAAGACCCAGTGGGAGCAGTTCGTCCGGCACGTGGTCGAGGACGCGCCGCACCCGTACGACTTCCTGGCGGGCCTGCGCGGCATCCGGCTGGCCCAGGCGGGCCTGGAGTCCTCCCGCACGAACCGGCGGGTCGAGCTGTGATCACCCTGCCCGCTCCCGACGGCTCGCTGCGCGACCACGAACCGGGCGACCCCGTGGCGTGGACCAAACCGGCCGCGCCGTTCACGTCACGGGTCGCCTTCGCCGCCGCCCACGTCGTGGCGGATCCGCTGGGGGACAACAGCCCCGGCGCTCCCGCCGCGGTCGACTGGGACAGCACCCTGGCGTTCCGCCGCCACCTGTGGTCCTACGGGTTCGGCGTGGCCGAGGCGATGGACACCGCGCAGCGCGGCATGGGCCTGGACTGGGCCACCACGCGGGAGCTGATCGGTCGCAGCGCCGCCGAGGCGAAGGTCCTCGGCGTCCGGATCGCCGCGGGCGCGGGCACCGACCACGCCGACGCGACCACCCTGGACCAGGTGGTCCGCGCCTACACCGAGCAGCTCGACGTGGTGCAGGCGTCCGGCGCGCAGGCGATCGTGATGGCCAGCAGGCACCTCGCCCGCCTGGCCGCCGGGCCCGCCGACTACCGGCGGGTCTACGACCGGATCCTGCCGCTCGCCGACACGCCCGTGGTCCTGCACTGGCTGGGGCCGGTGTTCGACCCCGCGTTGAAGGGCTACTGGGGGTCGGCGGACGTCGGCGAGGCCACGACGGCGTTCCTGGACCTCGTGCACCACCACGCGGACCGGATCGACGGCGTGAAGGTGTCGCTGCTCGACGCCGACCACGAGAAGGCGTTGCGCGCCGAACTCCCGGACGGCGTGCGCCTCTACACCGGCGACGACTTCCACTACCCGGAGCTGATCAAGGGCGACGGCGTGCACCGGAGCGACGCCCTGCTCGGCATCTTCGCCGCCATCGCCCCCGCCGCGTCACGGGCGTTGCAGGCGTTGGACGACGGCGACGAGGCGGCCTACGACGCCGCGTTCGCGCCGACGCTCCCGTTGGCGCGGCACGTGTTCGGCCCGCCGACCTATTACTACAAGACCGGCATCGCCTTCCTGGCCTGGCTTTCCGGCCTGCAACCCGGCTTCTCGATGGTCGGCGGCCTCCAGAGCGCCCGCGGCCTGCCCCACCTGGTCGAGACCTACCTGCTGGCCGACCGGGCGGGCCTGTTCCCCGATCCGGAGCTGGCCGCCTACCGCCTGTCGGCGCTGCTCGACGTGCACGGGGTGGTCCGGTGAACCGCCTGTCCCTCAACCAGAAGACCGTCAACGGCTGCACGCTGCCCGAGGCCGTGGCGGCGTGCGTCCGGGCGGGCGTGCCGTCGATCGGCGTCTGGCGCGAACCCCTGCACGAGGTCGGCGTCGACGCCGGGGCGGCCCTGATCGCCGAGGCGGGCCTGCGGGTGTCCTCCCTGTGCCGCGGCGGCTTCTTCACTGCCCCCGACCGCGCCGAAGTGCTCGCCGACAACCGCCGTGCCATCGACGAGACCGCCGCGCTGGCCGCCGACTGCCTGGTCCTGGTCGTCGGCGGCCTCCCCGAGGGCAGCCGCGACCTCCCGGCCGCCCGCGCGAGGGTCGCCGACGTCCTCGCCGAGCTGGTCCCGTACGCCGCCGACCACGGCGTCCGCCTCGCGCTCGAACCGATGAACCCGCTCTACTGCGCCGACCGCGGCGTCCTGTCCACCCTCGGCCAGGCCCTCGACCTGGCCGAACCGCACGACCCGGCCGTCGTCGGCGTCGTCGTGGACACCTTCCACGTCTGGTGGGACCCGGACGTGGAGCGCCAGATCGCCAGGGCGGCGGGCCGCATCGCCTCGTTCCAGGTGTGCGACTGGATCACCCCGCTGCCCGCCGACACCCTCCTCGCCCGCGGGATGATGGGCGACGGCCACATCGACTTCCGCCACCTCGCGGGCCTCGTCGCGAAGGCCGGCTACACCGGCGACGTCGAGGTGGAGATCTTCAACGCGGACCTGTGGCGCGAGGACCCGGACGTGGTGCTGGCGCGCGTCGTGAGCCGCTACGCGGAGCACGTGGTGCTCTGAGCCACACCGGGAACATCCTGGCGCGCCAGGCGTTGTACTGGCTGCCACACCGGTGCAGGACCCCCGGGCCTCACCCTTCAGCCGCTTCGAGCGGCCACTCGCCGAGAGGCGTCTCACCGGTGCGGCGCACTGACCAGGGTCGGTGGGAGCGGCGACTCCCCCCGACCCTGTTCGCGTCTCAGCGCTGCGGCCACATGGAGTAGACGAGGTCGTCACCGTCGGAGCAGACGACCTGCGCCAGCGAACCCTCGGGGATCTGGTTGCACGACAGGTCCCCGACGACCAGCGGCGGCAATCCGGTCGTCGGGTCGGACCGCTGGGTGTAGTAGTCGACCAGCACGGCCTCGGCCCGGTCGCACGTCAGCCTGCCCGCCGGGGTCTCGACGACGACGGCGAGCATCGGCTTGCCGAGCGCCCCGGTGAACTGGTGAGTGCAGTACTGGGCGGGCGCGCTCTCGTCGATCGCGGTCGGCGGGGGAGTGGGCGTCCTCGTGGGCTTGGTGGTGGGGGGCGACTTGGTCGTCGTCGTCGTCGTCGTGGTGGTGGCCGTCGTCGTGGTCGGTGTCGTGCTGGTCGGCAGCGCCGAGCCGGACCCGGCGACGACGCTGGAACAGCCCGCGGTCAGGGCGGCGAGCAGCAGGGGCGCGATCACGAACCTCATGACACCCAGTTCGACCGGGCGGCCCGAACCGTTACGCCGGAGAGCGCGAGATCTCGTCGACGAACCGCAGCGCCGCGCTCGCGTTCGTCGTCCGCCACGCCACCAGCACCGCGTCGAAGCCCTCGCCGGGCTCCGCGTCCAGCGCCGCCACCACCCGTTCGAGCACCGCCCGCTGCCTCCGCAGCAGCTCGTCGGCGGCCAGCCCCCGCCGGTGCAGCAGCGCCAGCTTGACCAGCAGGTGCGACCGCAGCTGCCGCACGTGCTCCGCTGGCCGCTCCAGCCACTCGGCCACCGCGGTCCGCCCGGCGGCCGTCGCCTCGTACACGGTCCTCTGTGGACCAGGCCCGGACTCCACGGTCACCGGCGTGATCAGCTCGGCGCCCTCCAGCCGTCCCAACGCCCGATAGACCATCGGCCGCGGCACGGTCCAGACCCGCCCGAGCGCCCCGTCGGCCGCCGTCAGCGCCGCGACCGCGAACCCGTGCCGCGGCTCCTCGCCCAGCAGCGCCAGCACCGTCCACTCCGGCAACGCCCACTCCATGCCGCCGAGGGTAGACCGACCGAAGGCAAACCCGCGGACCGCGCGGCCGGTCGTGGCACCCTCTGACTCGTCGTGACAACGGAGGAGAGGTGGCCGTGGTGCCGGGTGGATCGCGATGGTTGGCCGGGATCGTGCAGATCGCCGAACCCGAGGGCGTGATCGACCTGGGGCCGGGCCACCTCGACCCCGCGCTCCTGCCCACCGACCTGCTCCGCACGGCGTACGCCGACGCCTTCGCCGACTACGGCCCAGCGGCCCTGACCTACGGCGAGAACCAGGGCCCACTACCCCTGCGTGAAGCCTTGGCCGCCCGCATCGGCAAGGCCGACGGCACCCCCTGCCAGCCCGACCAGGTGGTCATCACCGCGGGCACGTCCACCACCCTCGACCTCTTGGCCCGCCACGCACCCCTGGGCGCGGTCGTGACCGACCAGCTGTCGTACGACTACGGCACGCGCGTCTTCACCGAACGCGGCCTGACCCTCACCCGCGTCCCCATGGACGCCTCCGGCATGATCCCGACAGCCCTCGACGAGGCACTCCACGCCCACCGCTCCACCGGCACGAACGTCGCCTTCATCTACCTCCTGCCGACGTTCCACAACCCCACCGGTCTGGTAGCCCCGCTGGACCGCCGCCTGGCGTTGATCGAGGTGGCGAGGAACCACGACGTCACCATCGTCGAGGACGACGCCTACGCCGACATCACCTTCGACACCCCACCACCCCCATCGGTGGCTTCCCTCGCGGACTACCAGGGCGTCCTCCGCCTGGGCACGTTCTCCAAGTCCCTGGCCCCCGGCCTGCGCCTCGGCTGGCTCGCCACCGACCCCACCACCGCGAGCAAGATGGCCGACAGCGCCGTCTTCAGCAGCGGCGGCGGCCTCAACCACCTGGCAGCCGTCACCATCGCGGGCCTGATGGAAAGCGGCTCCTACGACCACCACGTCACCTGGCTCCGCGACCAACTACGCCAACGCCGAGACGCCCTCACCACCACCCTGACCAAGCACCTCCCACCGGCCTTCCACCTGACGACTCCACCAGGCGGCTTCTTCCTCTGGTGCACCCTCCCCGACGGCATCACCGAATCAGCGGCCCTGACAGCAGCCCGAGAAGCAGGCACCCCGGTCATCCCGGGCTCCAACTTCGGCACAACCCCCACCCCCGCGATCCGCCTCTCCTACAGCTTCCACACCCCCACCACCCTCACCGAAGCAGCCGGACGACTCGCGAAGGCGTGGTCGTCGCTGGGCTAGGTCGCCCGTGCCCGCGTCTGACGAAGTCGGTCCGAGTAGAGGCCGCATCCTGTCCTCTACTGCTGTGAAGCTGACCGTGTTCGACACCCGATCACGGAGGAGCTGTTCCATGGCCATCACGACCACCACGCACCTGAACTTCCGCGGCGACGCCCGTGCGGCGCTGGAGTTCTACCAGTCGGTGTTCGGCGGGAAGACCCAGCTGTTCACCCACGGGGAGGCGGGCACCCCGGTGGACCCGTCCGAGGCCGACCAGATCACCTGGGGCGAGGTGCGCGCCGACAACGGCTTCCACGTCATGGCCTTCGACGTCCCCTCCACCCAGTCCTACGACCGGGGCGAGAAGCCGGTGTACGTCTCGGTCCGCGGCGACTCGACCGACGAGATCACGGCCTACTGGAACGGCCTCGTCCAGGACGCCACCGTGCTGTCCGACCTCGGCCCCGCCCCGTGGGGCTCGCCGCTCTACGGGATGGTCAAGGACCGCTTCGGCGTCACCTGGGTCCTCGACGTCATCGCCGCCTACTAGGCGTTCCGGTCGCGGGGGATCCCGGTGCGCCGCCGGGATCCCCGCGACGAGCGGCGTTCTAGGGGTGGATGGCGAACGGCCCCAGCCGTCCCGCGTCGATGCGCGCCGACTCGACCAGCGCGAAGGCGTTGTCGAGGGTGAAGACGTCCACCGCGGCGAGCGTGCCCGCGTACTTGGCGATCACCGGGTCGGCCGCGCGTCGGGCGGCTTCGTCCAGGTAGCCGTCGAAGATCGCCCACGCGTTGCCCGCGGGTCCGTACTTCGCGAAGTAGGGGGAGGGGTCCACGTTCGCGATGGCGGCCTCGGCGCCTGCCCGCAGGTCGGTGACGTAGTCGCGTTGCAGGGTCACGTCGGCGCGCGTGCCGAGCCTGCCGAGGTGGCCGCTGACGAGCGTCCGCCACGGGTAGCGCAGCGCCACGTCGTGCATCCGCACCCAGTTCGGCACCTCCTGGGAGACCGCGAGCCCCCGGAACGGCGCCCAACCGGGGAACACGACGTCCACGACCATCAGGGTTTCCTGGTTCGGCGCGTGGATGAAGATGTTGTCGGGGGAGTGGTTCGGCCCGTGGTAGTCGAGCTGCAACGTCTCACCGCCCACGCGGAGCGTGTAGTGGTCGTCGAACGTGGTCGTGGGCACCGGCCGGTTCGGGTCGCGGGCCTCGCGCAGCAGCCGCGCGGTCTCCTTGTGCGCCACGCGTTCGACGTTCTTGCCGAAGATCCCGGAGGCGCCGACGTGGTCGGCGTGGAAGTGCGAGTGCACGAGGTGCGTGACCTTGTTCGGCCTGCCGTTGACCTTCGTCACGTCGTCGATGGCGCGTTGCAGGTTGTGGCCGATCGTCGGCGGCGCGTCGACCAGCACGACACCGTCGCGCGTAGTCAGGAACATGGCCTGGTAGAAGGAATCGGTGACCCAGTAGAGGTTCCCCTTGATCCGGTCCACGTGGTACCCGTCGGCGTTGACCGCGGGTCCGAGCGACGCGCGCGGGATCGGCAGGAAGTCGGGCAGGTCGCCCGACGCGCCGAACGCCGTGCCCGGCACCGCGAGCATCCCGCCCGCGGCCGCGGCGAACGTGAGGAACTTGCGCCTGTTCGAGTTCATGACGGTCCTTCACCGTTTGGCGACCCACCCCCTTCGCGGAGGCGAGCACTTCTGTTTGTGTTGGCAAGCAAGCGTTGGCTACAGTCGCCCCCCGTGGCCCCAAAACCCCTGGACAGCGACGAGGAAGCCCTGTGGCGGGCACTCACCGACGTGGTCCAAGCGCTCCCACGAGCACTGGACGACCAGTTCCTCCGCGAGAGCGGCCTGACCATGACGGAGTACTCGGTCCTGGTAGCCCTCTCCGAGGCCCCGGAACGAGAACTACGACTGTCCACTTTGGCCACGACGACCTCGCTGTCCCTCAGCAGGATCAGCCGAGTGGTCGACAGCCTGGAAAAACGCACCCTGGTGGCGAAGTGCAAGTCCGACTCGGACGGCCGCAGCTCCCTGGCCTCCTTGACACCCACCGGCCTGCAAACCCTGCGATCCGCCTACCCAGGCCACCTGGCCCGCGTCCGCAAGTTCGTCTTCGACCACCTGACCAAGTCGGACGTCACCGCGGCCACCCCGGTCCTGCAACAAATCGCCCACGCCCTGCGAAACCAGTGACCACCCGCCGACCCTGACGACTTCCCGCCCATGGGGGAAGCGTAGGCGACAGAGCTTGCGTACGCAAGCAAGTATCTTTAGTCCGCGAGCGGAGACACCCTGGCGGCGATCGAGAGCTCCGCGACCAACACCTCGAACGCCTCAGGAACCGCCTCCACCACAGCGGGAACCGCCCAGTGCCAGTCCTCCGAACGCAGCACGCCAGCGGGCGGTGGCGTCTCGATCTGAGTGGTGTCCTGGTCGGCAGGCCCGGAGTTGTGCACCACCAAGGGGTGCTGGGCATGACCGAGGTCCACGGCCAAGCGCGCCACGGCGGACGTGGCTCGCCTCCTCTGGCGCGGGCTCAACGAGTAGGACAGCAGGATGTGCGCGCAGTGGTTGACGAGCTCCAACGTGCGTTTCCAGCCCCCGACCTCGTCCGCCGCCGCACCGAGCGCGTTCAACGCCCTGATCCACCCGTCGGAGTGGTCCCACGTCGTGAGGTGCCCGCGATTGTGACTCCGGTCCACCATGAGGTCCTCGGCTTGGCGGAGGATCAGCGCCGCGAGGTCCCGGTCACCCGCCAGCGCCACACCGCGGGCGACGGTCGCCAAGAAGCACACCCCGTCGAAGGTGGTCCCGCACCACCCGTCGACCTTGACCAGGACCAACGACCTCCACACCCAGGTACGCCAAGAGGCGAGCGAGTCGAGCCCGATCCGCCCGACGAGCGCCGTCCCGCTATCCGGGTCCCCGGCTCGGGCGAACGCGGCGACGAGCAGAGCCACCTGCCTCGCGCGCCAAGCGTGCCCGGTGTTGCTCCGGACCCGCTGCTCCGTTTCCTCGAGCAGCGCGAGCGCGTGCTCGGGCACACCGTCCCGCACCGCTGTCCACGCCTTCGCCACGAGCCCCGCGGCTTCCCCTTCGACCGAGAGCTTGTCCAGCCACGCCGAGTCGTCCCCGCCGACCAAGGCCTTGGCCAGTTCGAACTCGTCGGCCCGTCGACTGGTCCTGGTGAGGGAAGCGGCTACCGCAGCCAAGGCGAGATCACTCTTCTGGTGGGTGAGTTCGCCGAGCGCGGCCGCGATTGCGGCGATCGAGAGCTGCCAGCGCCCGCGGCGGTCCGGATCCCAGATCTCCCGCGCCGCGGTGCGAGCACGGGCCAACAGCCGCCCCCAGCGCTCGTCGCTCGCCCGCGCCGCGGCACAGGCCAACGCGACCAGTGCGGACACGTGGTGCTCCTCGGTCTCGGCCCCGAGGAGCACCTCCACGAAGTCCAGATCGCCCCTGCGCTCCGCGACCACCACCAACGACGTCAGCCGCGCGGACCGCTCGGCGTCGTCCTTGATCGACTCGACCGCGATCCGGGTCTCGACGAGCAGGTCGTCGAGGTCGCCCTCGTCCACCACCCGTGCCATCGCGATCATGGCGTCCAGGCGGCGCACGGGGTCGACGATCGACCGGACTGCGGCAGTTGCCCGGTCAGGGCGTCCCACCGCCATCCAGGCCGCGGGCAGGGCAGCGGGGATGTCAGCGTTGCGGTGACCGAGGAAGTCGCGGTGCACGGCGAGCCGCGCCAGCGTCACCAGGTCGGTCGTGACCACCTGTGCCGCGGCGATCTCGTCGAGCAGCGAGGCGTCACCACCGGAGGTGGACAGGCTCAGGTCCTGGCGGGCCGGATCGGTCGCGCACGCGACCATCCTGGGCGCATCACCCGCCTCCGCGAGCATGGCGAAGTAGCCGCGCAGCAGGTAGTCCGGCGTGGACGGAGGCCAACCGCGGTCCCGGTGGCTCTCGGCCCATGCGTGCAGCCGTCGCCGATAGCTCTCCAGCGTCACGGGCCCGAGCACGTCCACGGCGCGGGCCCGCAGTTCCTCATGTGCCAGGAGGTAGGTGTCCGACGACGTCCGTCGCCGGGTGAAACTCCGGCCGGCCACGGTCCGGAGCAGATCCCGAACGGCCCACTCCGACGTGGCCGCGAGTTCGGCGAGGTCGGCCGCGGTCAGCCCACCACCCGCCGCCGTGACGAGCCCGAGCAGGTCCAGCCCCAACCCGCCACCGTGCAGCAACGACCGCAGTTCCCGTTCCGCCTCGACCCGGATGACCTGCGCCCGCGGCGACGGCACCAGCCTGCGGACGATCGACGGATCGCGCAGCGGGTGGTCCTCGGGGACGTCCGCGGGCAGCACCGGATCCGGCCGACTGGCGACGACGACCCGAATCCCCTCCGGGAGCAGGGAGGCGATGCTGTGCGCGTCGGTGCCGGTGTGGACGCCCAGGTCTTCGTCCAGCCCGTCGACCAAGAGCACGAAGTGCTCCCCGCGCTGCTCACAGGCCGCGGCGGCGTCCTCCAGCAGGCCGAGCAGGTGGGCCTCGCGGTTCGCGTCGGTGAGGAAGGCGGGTGGCGGCTGGCAGGTCAACGCGAGCAGCTGTTCCATGACGTTGTCGATGAACGCCGCCCGCCGGTTTTGCCCCGCCAGCCGCGCCGTGATGAAGAACGACACGATCCGCACACCCGTCGGCGGATGCAGCACGAACCACGACATCAACGCCGACTTGCCCGACCACGCCGCGGCCCGCCACCACGCGTACCCACCAGCGGGCGAAGCGCAGAACTCGGCCAACTCGGCCAGTTCCTCGTCCCGCCCGACCAGTTCCCGAGGCGCGATCCGCCAAACCTGCTGCTGATACCTGGTCACCACCGGCACACCAGCGACCAGGTTCACGTCACCGGTGTGCAGCCCTGCGTTGGCATACCCGCCGGGCGCACTGGCCGCACCACCGACGGTCCCGGCCTGGACCACGTTCCCGATGACCTCACCGGAGGCGTGGTTCGCCACACCGGCCAACTCCCCGTCCAGGGCTCCACCACTCACCGGCGCATCATTCCAGGACATCAATGCAACGGGGCCGGAATACCGATGTTCGCGAAGTGCGGATTCCGCATTGTCCACTCGAACAGCGCCGGGCTCACCATCGTGGATCGACGCAGGACGTTACAGCTTTCGCGCCTCCCCGGAAGTGCAGCGCAGGGGCGTCCTCCGGCGATCAAAGACCGAGTGGTGGCGGCTGTTCGTCCATTGCGGAACCGCAATTTGCGGGTGAGGTCTTGTGCGTGAGGAGTGGAGGCGCTGATGGGGCGGGTGCTCGGGCCGACCCGGACCAGTTGGAGGGGCTCGCGCAGGTGTTCTCCGCGTCCGCTGAGCGGATCGACGCGATTCGGGGTGAAGTCGCCGGAGCGCTGTCCCAATCCCAGTGGGAGGGTGGGGACGCCGATGACTTCCGGTGGTTGTGGAACAGCCAGTTGGCCGGGTCGCTGTACGGTGTCGCGGGTGTTCTGCGTGAAGGTGACACGAAGTTGCGCGGCAACGCCGAGCAGCAGCGTCACGCCAGCGGCGCCGACAACGGAGCCGGTGGGCACAAGGCGGAGTTCCTGGTAGGTGGCAGTGGGGGTCGCGGCCTGCGGTCGTGTTCGACGTCGGCGCTGCTGTGGCAGGGGCCGCTGGGTTCGCGTGGGATCGGCTGATGAACGCCTCCGGTATCGCCGGCGTGCTGAAAGACGCTCGCGACGGCCACATTCCCGGCTTCAAGGGGCTCGCCGAGTGGGTGATCGGCTTGCCGGGCCACCTGGGTAAGGCCGGTGCGGCTGTCCGTGAACTGGGCGGAATGCTCGCGAAGGGCGCACTGCCGCTGTCGTTCATCCCGGCAACGCTGGGCGGACTGGAGACCCACCGGAAGTCGCCGGAGAAGCAGACGTGCCTGGTGTTCTCCTTCGCCCTGCTCTCACTCGCCTCCGGCCCGCGCAACCTGCTCGACGAAACCTCCGCGGTCGGCGTCATGCAGATCTTCCAGGCATGGGGCTCCGTGCTCGGCCAGGGCGTCGAACTGCCCTGGCGCCGTGCATCCGGATGAGGCGAATCCCGACCGATGGACCGACACCACGATTTCGCGGCTTCCGAATGGTGCGCGAAAGCGGATGGTCCCCGACCTTGCAGGTCGGCGCGCCGGGGGTGCTCCCCGGCCGCTACCCGCCAGGTCGACGGCAATCGCGGTGGTCCTGAACGAAACCACCTTGAAGCGCGTCATTCAAACAGGTGAAGCCAAAGTGCGGCCACATGCTTGTGCTCGGGCAAGTAATCAGGCGTACGGCGACGTCAAACGCTTGAGTGGTGTCACTCAGCGAGAATGAGTGGACGACGTGTGATGCCGATCACGCCAAGTTCACTGTGCGCTGGTCAGGCGGAGCCAGGAGATTGCAGGAGTTCCTGGCGCGTGGTCGACCGTCGAACAGCGGTCGACCCGCCAAGGGGCCGTTCGCACATCAGCAGCAGCTAGGAGACGGATTTTATGCTTTCGCTTCGTCGCGTGATCGTCGCAGGCGTCATCGCCCTTCCACTGACGATGGGTGGGGCAGGGGTGGCCATGGCCGACGCTTTCCACGGCCACGACGCCACGGCCGGGCCTGACGGCGTCTCGGACAGCCACACCTCCGCGGTCGCTCACGGCGGTCACCACGGGCACTTCGGCGGTGGCGCTGCCTTCGCCGAGGTCAACTCGACCATCGGGCCCGACGGTCCGACCACGGAGTGGATCTTCGCGGTCGCGGGCGAGAACGGCGACGTCGTCTACTACAAGGGCAAGGACACCGCCGGGCCCCAGGGCGTGTCCTCGACCGCCATCAGCGCGACCTCGGGCTACGACGGCTGATCGACGTTCTGCGGAAGGACCGGGCTCGCGCTGAGGCGGTGGGGGAGCGCCACTGCCAGCTTGTGGGGTAGCTGGTTCGTCCCATCCCTCGTCCGAGTCAGGTGGCGGTGGTTTCCGGAACTCCCGGAGGCCACCGCCTCTTGCTGTGTGCGGCACGACCGCCCGATGGGTTCTCGAGTTCATCGGCGCGTTGCGCTCCTTTCGTTCGGGTGAGGTGGTACGGCCTGACTCGTGCATGCGCTGCGAAGTCCGCGCCGTTTCTCGTTCGGGTTCGCGGTGCCCGCACTTTTGGGGGACGCGTGTTCATCCAGGCAGGTTCGCCGGTGTAGTGACGTGCCTAAACGTCGTGGAACTCTCCACGGATCGGTATTTCCTCACTCGACCAGGTGATGCGATCATTACTGTATGGATATCTGTCACACGATAGTGTTGTCGAGTGGATTTAGGCTAACGCCGCATGTATGTTCGTTCCACGGCAGTCAGGTTCGCCTCAATGCGGTGGATGTCCTTGGATAGGGATCAGATCCCGTATATCGATTGCCGTGCAAAGCGAACCACAAATGCAATCGAGGAGTTTTCTGTGTTGAAGAAGTTGGGTGCTGTGGCAGCTGCCACCGCGGCAGGCATGGTGATGCTCGGTGGCATGGCTTCGGCCGCCCCGGTCGTCGGCAACGTGGACAGCGTGGACCACAGCGGGTTCGACCAGGTTGGTCTGCTCAACCTGAACAACACCGATGTGCTGCACAACGTCAACGCCGTTCTGGGTGTGTGCGACAACAACATCAACGTGCTCGGCGTGCAGGTGCCGGTCGAGGACGTCGCGAACGGTCTCAACGTGCCGGTCCTCTCGCCCGGTGAGAGCAGCTCCGAGAGCGCGTCCCCCGACGTGTGCGCCGCGGGCGGCATCATCGACGGTGGCACCGGTCAGAACAACTGACCTGAACGACTGAACTGGCCGTCATTCGTACGGCTTGATCAGGCATTTTGATCCTGAAGCGGTGGTGTGGGGCTCTTTCGGGGGTCTCGCACCACCGCTTCTTTTTGTTCCCCTTTTCTTTTTTGAACAATCTGCATGTTTCTCACGTGAAAACTATTTCGAATCATTTTCACCGAGTTGCGGTGGCTTCAGTGGTGGATTCACCCGTGAGTGCGAACTTCGACACCCGATGTGGTGTTAATGTGCGCTATTCGCTGCGATGGCATACGTCGACCTTGATCATTGCCGGATGTCCCCAGAAAAGCCCGGCATGCTCCTGAAGTCCCTCAGGGTCGCCGGTATCGCAACTGCGCTTGTCGTGGTAGGTACTGCCACGAGTTCAGCTGAGCCTGCTCACGACGGACCGGGAAACGCGGCCGTCGAGCGGGGAATCTCCGAATGTGAGAACCAGTTCCCCGGTTGGCCGTTCGACGACTGTGGTCATGGTGGCTGGACCCCTCCGGGATTGCCCCACCACCCGACGACCGAGCCGACCTGCTGGTACGAGTGCGAGACCGAGACCGTTCCTCCCGAGGAGGACTGTCCCGAGACGACCACGACCACGGCCACGGAGTCGACGACCTCGAGCACTTCGACCGAGTCGACCACCACGACCACCACGACATCGACCACGTCGACGGGGGTGACGACCACGTCGACCGGGGCGACGACCACGACGGGGACGACGACCATCCCGACCGAGTCCACGACCTCGAGTTCGTCGACCGGCACGACGTCCAACTCGACGACCACCTCGCCGATCACCACGAGTTCGAGCTCCACCCTTGTCACCACCACGCCCACCGCGGTCCGGGAGAGCTTCGGGCCGGGCGGAGGGTCCGGCCGTGGACAGGGCAACGCGGTCGTCGCCACCAGTGCGCAATCCGAGAACCTGGCGAGCACCGGGATCAAGGGATGGCTCATGGGGCTGTCCGCTCTGCTCCTCACCGGCGGCATCGCTCTCGTGGCGTTGACCAGTCGTAGGCGTCGCGCCTAGTCGCGTTCGCGGGGTGGGTCGGTGGGGACGTCCCCACCGACCCACCCCGACCGGTGGTGCCGGTTCGTCGCCCGCAAATGTGCCAAACCTCAACTGCTAGCACTTCTTGTGGGCGTTTTCCTGTTTCAGCACTGTTCTTTCCCGCGCTCGCGGCTTCGTCATGATCGACCGCGGCCACGGTGCGGGTAATCGAGGTGCAGCGCGCCAGCCTGGTCCGTTGGCTCTGCGGCCTTCTGGGGGTGTCCGCGAAACATCACCCGAATAGGTAGCACACGATCGGGTATCCAGCTGGAACTCCTCTCCGGCGAGCTGTACGTTCGCCTGGCGGCCGATTCCGAAAATGTATCGATGCGTTGCCTAGCCCCGTGCATTTAATGCGGAACTGTCCCACGCCGGATGTGTACACGTTTTGGAACTACCAAAGGATTTTCAAGTGATCAAGAAGCTTGGTGCCGTTGTGGCTGCGACTGCTGCTGGCATGGTCATGCTGGGCGGTATGGCTTCCGCGACGACCGGTGCTCCGCACGAGGAGCTGCCGACCCCCCACGGTCACGGTGGCGTTGGCAACACCGGCAGCATCGACTCCAGCGACCTGGCGCAGGTCGGCCTGGTCAACCTGAACAACACCGACGTGCTGCACAACACCAGCGTCGTCGCCGCCGCGTGCGACAACAACATCAACGTGCTGGGTGTGCAGGTCCCGGTCGAGGACGTCGCGAACGGCCTCGACGTGCCGGTCCTGTCGCCGGGCGCGAACGGTGCCGAGAGCGTCTCCCCCGACATCTGCGGCTCCGGCGGCATCCTCGACGAGGGCATCGGGCAGAACAACTGACCTGAACCGCCCGTTCGCCTTTCGGCGACGTTGGTTCAATTCTGATGGTGGTGGCGCGGGCCCTGCGGGGTCCGCGCCACCACCATTTTTGCGCACTGGGGCCGGATCAAACCTGGCGGAAGTCTAAAATGTCTGAAATGCATCCATCCGGGTGACTCGTGTGAGCGAGCACATCCCTGTTCTCCAGCGTGGCTTTACAGGCCTGACCTGCGCACATGAGAGGAGGGGCGAACCTGGTGAGCACGTGCTGGTGAAAAGGAACCACCATGATCGGCTCGCCAAGCCGGTAGCGCTTCTCTACGGTTCGATTCGTTGTCATTCGGCATCGACGACGCGGGAAGCGGATGGCCGAGCAGTCACCCCTCGTCCAGCTGGCATCCGTCCGACTTCGTCAACCCGGAACAGCCACTGGATGAGGGCGAACAGGGGACAGCGCGACACCCCTGGTCGGACGTGCTACGGATGGAGCGGGCATGGGTTTCGGCGCTGCCAATGATTTCAGGACGTTGTGGCGAGTTCTTCGCTTTGTCGCGGTGGCTGCCGCCAGTGTCGCGACCTTGTTCCTGCTCGGAGGAACGGCCAGTGCTCGACCTGGGACCTCCGGGGATTGGGACGCTCCAGGCCGGTGCGAAGGCGAGGGACTCTGGACGGCTGACGCCGGCTACGGGTTCCACGAGGGTTTGCAGTTCTCGGTCGGCGCCTGGAGCGCCTCCGACGATGCCGGTTCTCCGCACCTCTCCTCTCGCGAGGAACAGGTCCGCATCGCTGAAAGGGTTCTCGGGTCGCACGAGTTCGACGCATGGCCCTCCTGCACGTCGAGCCTTTCCCTGGCCGAAGCGATCCCGCCGGCCGCTCCTCCTCCCCTGGCTGTCGACGACGACGCTGAACCGCCCTCTCGACCAGCCCCCTGCGTTTCCGTGCTCGAGGTCGAAGGCCCCGCGTCAACCGTGTGAGTGAACATCGAGCGGGGCGATTCGCCGGAAACCCGCAACGCCACGGAGCGAACAGCAGCCGGAGTGGGATGACAGGCCAAATCCGCGGGTCGTGTCGGGCGGTGTGTCGTGTTCAGCGGGAGGGTTTTCCGGGGAGGTGTCGTCATCGGAGCGGCGATGGCTCTCAGGCTCGATCGGCGTCGCTACTCGGTCAAATTCGACCTTCACGGGTGACTGAAGTCATCCGAAAGAATTAAGCTCCTTGCGTCGGGGGCACTGTTTACGACACTTTCGCGCCCATGAACCTCAAGAAGACCCTCGCAGGCACCGCAATCGCTCTGGGTGGCGCGACCATGATGCTCGGTTTGGGCGGCACGGCGAACGCCGCTGTCGACGGCGACGCCGTTTCACCGGCCGTCGGTCACCAGCTGAACGATGTCATCGACGCTGACGACCTGTCGCACGTCGACGCTGAGAACCCCCTGAGCGAGACCGGCTCGATCCACCTCGACAGCACGAGGGACCTGGCGCGCAAGTCGGTCTCCGAGACCAAGGTCGCCAAGTTCGACGCGAAGGCGGACGACAGCCTCCTGGGTGTCGCGGACAACAACGGTCCCTCACGCGTCGCGACGGACATCAACCTCAACAACCGCTGATCGACTTCTCCCGGCAGGCAGCCCCGGTCCACTGTGGACCGGGGCTGCCTTCTCGAGGATGCGGGGTCGAGTGGGGGCACTCCGAAGCCATGTCGTACGGGCCGCAACGCGTCAGGTGGTGCGGTGCGGTTGGCTCGGAGCGAAGCCGAGCCAACCGCGGACGACCTGCTGTTGAGCCGTCGTTGTCGGCGTGCGCCCCCACTGGCACGGTGGGGAATGGCAGTCGGTGCCGGGATTCCGGTCCGAGGAAGCCCCTGGTTCAGTTCTTCGCCGGTGTCGCGCACTTGGCGCTTCCGGGGCAGCTGCGCAGCAGCTTGACCGTCGGCGGCGAGGTGATCAGGGACGGGGCCACGCGTGCGCCGGACGGCCACTGCACCGATATCGCGATCGACGACGAGTTGTTCTCGTAGTTGCTCTCCACGAGCGTCCGGTCGGAGTTGACCGTGTTCACGACGTCGTACGTGCCCGAGGGCAGCGTGGTGATGTCCAACCACTGGAAGTCGACGTCGTACTTGTAGTCGTCGCCGCGTCCGACCGAGATTCCCTCGATGACCGTCAACGCGTCGGGGTTTCGCATACCGCACATGTTCTTGGCCAGGAACCGCCCCAGTTGCCCCTGAGGGCTCTCGTCGTTCGGCACGGTGTGGGCCAACTGCTTGGCATCGGGTGTGGGGTAGCGGTCGCCGAGGCAGAAGCCGTTCTTGCGGTCGGTCACGAGTGTTCCGCCGTCGGGAGCGCGCAACTCGAAGTGCTCGAAGCCCATGAGGTGCCAGTGCTCGTGCATCTTGGCGGGCTCGTAGTAGGTCGAAGTCGCTGTCGGGTGTTGAGCGGCCTGGAAGGAGGTGGGGATCGGTCCACCCTCCCTCGTCTGGAACGCCTGCCTGACGGACATGGTCTTCTGCTTGGTGTTGTCGCGGCTGCCGTAGAGCAGCAGCGGGCCGTCGCCGATGTTGTCCTCGGAGCTGGTGAACCGAAGTCGCACGGCCTTCATCGAGCCCGCGGTGACGCAGCGACCGTTGGGGGCGTCCGCGTCGTGGACCGCGCAGACGTCCCAGTCCGTGCACTTCGCCGGATCGCCGCCATAACCGCCGGGGCACCCGACCGGCGCCTGGCGCAGGTCGGGCAGCAGCACCTGGTCGTCGGAGCGGGCAGGGGCGGCCACCGCGAACGCCAGTACCGCGACCGCTAGTGCCGGCCATCGCTTGTTCACTGAACTCATCCGTTTCCGCTCGATTGGTCCATTGAGGATAGTGAGTTGGGCTGCCGTGCCGGTCCGATCCGCGTGCTCGTGGGCGGCACGCGTGAACCTGGCCCGGGACGGATCACTCCACCGCCTGCTCCGAGGCCTTTTGTCTCCAGTGGAACAGGCTTTGGCGGGAAATCGCGGTACGGGGGTGGTCCGAGCCCAGGACGCGCTCCTGGGCGGCCACCACGTGCTCCAGAGCCGTCGCCGCGTCCAGTGCCGCGCCGAGCTCGCCCCGCGAGTACGCGAGGTTGTGGTGCGTGGTCAACGTGTCGGGGTGGTCCGGACCCAGCACGCGGGTCTGACCGGCGAGGACCCGGTCGAGTTCTTCGATGGCGCCCGCGGCGTCACCGAGTTCGGTCCTCCAGTAGGCGAGGTTGTGGCGGGTCGTGAGGGTGTCGAGGTTGTCCGCGCCCAACACCCGGTCCTGGTCGGAGAGGACCTGCTCCAGCTCGTCGACGGCGCCTTCGACGTCCCCGGTCTCGCCCAGCCAGCGAGCGAGACCGTGGCGGGCCGTCAGGGTTTCCGGGTGGTCCAGGCCGAGAACCAGTTCCAGGACGCTCAACACCTGCTCGAACTCCTCAGCGGCCCCCTGCGCGTCACCGGCTTCGCCCAACCACCGGGCGTAGCTGAGGTGGGTGGTGAGCGTTTCGGGGTTGTCGGGCCCCAGGAGTCGCCTCTGGACGTCGAGCACCTCCTCCAACGCCGTGACGGCGCCCTCCGGGTCACCGGCCTCTCCTTGTGAGTAGGCGAGGTTGTGGCGGGTGGCCAACGCGCTGGGGTGGTCTTCCCCGAGAACCCGTTCGACGTCCGCCAAGACCTGTTCCAGCGCCGCCGTCATGCCCTCGGCGTCGCCGGCCTCGCCCCGCCAGTGGGCGAGGTTGTGGCGGGCCTGCAAGGTGTCGGGGTGGTCGGCGCCGAGCAGTCGGGTCGCGGTGTCGCAGAGTCGGCCGTAGAAGTCGATCGCACCCCTCACCTGGCCCGCTCCGCCCGCGCTTTCTCCGAGCCGGAACAGCAGGCTGTGCGCCGACGGAACCCACAAGGCGTCCTCGGCGTGGGTTTGCAGCGCACGGGCGTTGCTCCGCAGTGCCGCGCCGAGGTCCACGTCGCGCTCCGCGTTCGGCCACGCCTGCAGCAGGGCGTCGGCCATCGTGCGGGCGCGGCCGGTCCGCCACTCGTCGTCCCCGGCGTTGCGGATCGTCTCCTGGACGGCGGCGGGGACCCGCACGCAGCGATGAGGAGCCCCGGTGTCGTGGGTGAGCAGACCAAGGCGGTGAAGGCAGGTCACCGCGTCGACGACGGTGTGGACGTCGATCTCGCGGCCCGCGGCGGCGGTGAGGGCGGTGAGCACGGCCGGTGTGGTGAGCACGGCCTCCGGTATGCCGCCCGGATCCATCATCGAAGTCATCTCGAGCAGCGGCAGGGCCAGGCCGATGGGGTTGAGGCTGTTCGCCAGGACGATGGACAACGACACGGTGGTGACGACGGTCGCGCGGGATTCGCGGGGCGGTGCGATGCCGTCGGCCCCCTGCGGGAACAACATCGAGTGGCGATCGAGCCAGTGCCGGTGGTAGCTGGCGCAGGTCAAGGCGGTGCGATCGGCGATGTGGGCGGCCGCTTGGGCGAGTGACATGGGCAGGTACCCGAGTGCTTCCGCCAGACCCTCGGCGCCGTTCCGCTGGGACGGGCGCGTGGCCAGCCGGGCTTCGAGGAAGGCCTTCGACTCGGCCGGGGTGAAGGCGTTCACGCGCAGCAGCCGATCCCCGCCCTCCGCGGTGAGCCCAGGCAGTCGGGTCGTGACCAACACCTGCCCGTTGGCGCCGAGCGGCGGCCACAGGCGGTCGAGATCAGCGGGGTCCCGGAGACCGTCGAACACCACCAGCCAGCGCTTTCCGGAGTTCTCCAGCCACTTCCACCACTGGATCGCGATGTCCTCGGCATCGTGCTGCCGCGCGGATCCGGTGATCGTGGAGGTCGGGCTGAACCGGGACAGGACGGCATCACGGCTCGTCGCGTCCACCCACATCACGACGTCGATCTCCTCGCCGGCCCACAGCCCGCGGGCGTAGGCGGCAGCGAGTTGGGACTTGCCCGCGCCACTCGGTCCCGACAGGATCAGCGGCTCGACCACCTGTGCAGCCATCAAGCGAACCAGATCTGCCATGAGGTACCTGGTCTGGAGGACGTCAGCTGCTCGCGGCAGAGCGCCGAGCAGCCATCGGCTCACTTGATCGCCGCGTGCTGTCGGGAGTAACGGCTCGATCGCGGGCAACGGGGTCGAGCCGGCGTCCACTGCGCCTTGAGCGCCGTCCGAGTGCGGCCTTTCAGGTGACTGGTCCTCATCGTTGTTGCTGGACGCGCCGGATGTGCGCAACATGCGGGTTCCTCTCCATGTGGACTCTGTCGACCACGCTGCGGCAACGGCATGACATGGCTGCTCGAGGTGTCCGAGCAGGTGGGAGAATTCGAGCGTTGTGCACGATGAACGTGCCTAGCAGCCGGGCGTGAGAACAAGAGCTTTTGACGAGTCGTCGTGGGCACGGGTCATGGAAGGCGCAAGAAATCGCCTGGCACCACTGTCGGACGCGGCTCTGAACGCGCGAGCTTCCGGGGTGTCATCCACAGTGTGTGAAGTGCGTCCTTGTCGGTTCCGAGACGTCGTGCGAGAAGTCTTTTGGCGGCGTGCAGGTCGGGAAGGCTTCCCAGCGGTTCGCCGTTGAAGCTCGTCAACACGACACGTCCGGAGAACTGCAAACCCCAGGCCACAGCGTCGGCCGGTCTCCCTGGGTCGATCCTGCACAAGGCGAAGAGCGGCGGTGCTTGAAGGTCGATCTCCTGCCCGATCGTGTTCTGCGCGGGCAGGATTATGTCCCCCACGATGGGGAGGAGTCCGGTGAGCGAATCCGACAGCGGGCGTTTCGGGTCGTCGGACCTCCTGAGGGAAGTGCGATGGCTGACGAGGTCCGCGATGCCATTCGCATAGCCGATTTCCGTCACGTGGTAAGCAGGTGCTCTGAGGAACGACCAGAAGCCGTCTCGATCGTCCGCCTGTTGGACCCAGTGCATTTCGATGAGATCGTCGATGGTCTCCCTGATATGACGCGAGCGTATTCTTGACACCTTTGCCAGTGCGGACAAGTTCCACGTCGGAACCGGACTGCTGATCATGATCAGCAGTACTAGTCGTCGAACTTCCTGGTGGATGGCCATACGGGCTCTCTCGTTGCTGGCGGGCCTGTCGAGGCATCCTAGACCGTGATGGTGGATGTGTTGTCCGGGCAATTGGCCATGTGGCAATCCACCATGCCGGTTCGAAGCGCGCGTCATCACCGTTCCGGCGCTGTTCTTGGCGGTGGAAGTCCGCGCCGAACTTGAAAACGATCTTGCTTTTCGCTGGCGCGGCATCGTCGCCATGGCGGACGCCCGAGCCTCTGGTTTCCCTGTATCCCCAGCTCAGGGGCTCGTCGATCGTGGGTTGGGTCGTGGAGCACTCGACCTTCTCGATCGGTTCGAGGGGACTGCAAAACGTGGCATCGAGGCGAAAGGTGCTGCGGCGTGCGGCTTGTGGTCGTCCTTGTCCGGCTTTGGCGAGAAGCCCGTGGTCAAACCCCAGGTCTCGATCGGAAGGTCGGATACCGAGTGCCACAAAGGGTATCGATCGTGTGAACCGTATCGACTCGAACGAGTGGCGATGTCGTGAATGAGGTTAAACTGCTGACTCAAAAGTACTTACTTGCCTGTGGTCTTCACAGCTTTCACTCAATAGATTGAACTACGCCGATTTCGCCGTGCCGAGTCGCTCTTCAGCCTGCTCGGTCGGTGCTTCCGACGTACGGTCTGGCCATGACGGCGCTGCTCCGGGTCTACGAGGTCCCGTTCCTCATCGAGTGCGCGGACGTGACCGTGCTCGAACTCGCCGCGGCCGTGCGGAATTGGAGCTCGAGCGCCCAGCCCGTGACGTTCACGGTGGAGGACGGTTTCACCTTCGTGGTCAACTTCCACTTGCTCCCCGTGGTACTCATCACGGAGGGTGTGGTGTTCGCTCACGATGAAGACGGGGAGAGGGCTCCCGTTGTGCGGGTGACGTTGCCGCGCATCATGATCGAGAGTGTTCGGTCGGAGAACGACGACCACCTGGTCGGCGCATCCGTGCCTCGTCGAGAAAGGTCATGATTTCGGTCGGCACCGCTCTTGGTCGCCAATCGTGAAATTTCAGCTGTGCGGCACCGACCCGGCTCGTCGAGGAATCAAGTTCGTCCTCCGAGCTGGGAGAGGCACTCGCATCCCGGAATCGGCAGGCGGCTCGATCCCCGTGGCTCGGCCTGAACGGCGTGGTGTGTGTGGTGCCGTCGTGAAGATGATCTTTTAGTGACGCTGTGTTGACGAGTAGGTGGTCGGTGCTGCCGAGTCACCGCTTTTGCTGCTGATACGATGAATGCTCGGCGGTCCCTGGAGGTAGAAGCTCCAGGGACCGCCGAGCACATTCCTCACCAATTGGGTGTAGCCACGCCGTCGCGCCACCGAGGAGGGATGTACGACAGCGGATCGAACCTGTGGGCTAGATCAGATGAGTCCGCCGAGGAGACCGCTGAGCAGGCCGTAGTGGTGGTGGCCGTAGCCCCAGCCGTGGTGGCCCCAGCCGTAGTCGCCGGTGCTGCTGTAGACGCCGTGGGTCGAAGCGCCGTTGGGGCCCGCGGTGCTCGTGTACTCGCTGTACGTGGCGCCCGGGCTGCGAGCCGAGTCGGTGTCAGCCGAGGCGACACCGCCAGCGGCCAGCGCCAGCGGAACCGCCACCGCGCCCGCGATGACCATGCGAGTGATCGTGCGCATCTTCGACTACCTCCGAGGTTGTGTTGGTTACTGCACTTCGAAATGTACTCGCAGATGTCGGAAATGTGCTCCTGGTCACCGAATCGTGTAGTTCGAGTTGTGCGTTGAGCGTCGTCTTTGCGTGCCATATAGAGTATCGCCGTGTTCGGTTACCCAGTGATGCGTATTCACCTGGGTGAGGGACCGTCGTAAAGGTCAGGTTCGCAGTACTGCTCTGGTTTTGTCGCGGAGAAGAGCGCTGTTGCCGCGGAATCCTTCCGACTCGGGTGAAAACGAGATCCTGATGTTCAGAGCCGTGGTTCCGCGGCCGAAGTGAACGCTTTTCCCTTTTCGAGTTGCGACATGGGGACGGCTCTGTCGCGTCGCACCGATCCAGGTGTCGGAGTCACCGGTATCGCAAAACGGGCACCCGTAAGACCGGGCAGAGCGAGGTGCCTGCCCGTCGACGTCCTCCCGTCCGGAACCTCGCAGCAGGCAGGCGTCGTCTACCGGCAGGTGCTCGCCGTCCGACCGTGGAGTGGGTGACGACGAGTCAGACCGAGGCACTGGCATCCGGAAACCGCGCCGCCCGCTGCCTGGCCACTGGCGACGAGCAAGCCTGAACTCAGCGCGGGCCGACGCTCGACACCGCAGGCCATCAGCGGCCTATTCCTGCTACAGCCCGGAGACCCGCAGACGTAGCGCCGAGAAGTGCGGTCCGGGCACCACTTCGGACATCGACACCACAAATGTGCGGGTTCCAAGCAGTGCGTAAAAGCAGATAGCCCCTGACCTCGCGGGTCAGGGGCTATCTGCTTGCTATGGGCGATACTGGGATCGAACCAGTGACCTTTCCGGTGTGAACGGAACGCTCTCCCGCTGAGCTAAACGCCCATCTTCAGTTGTCCTGCTCCCCGCTCTCGCGGTGTGGTCATAGCTTACAACATCAACCCCTGGACCCAAAAATCGGGCTCTCCAACCACGGTTCGTGGATGCCGAACCAGCCGCCGACCAGCGCCAACGCGCCGAGCAGCCAGAGGGTCGCCAGGACGATCAGGCCGGTTCCGGCCAACACGAGGAGCTTCACGAGAAGCGACTGGCGCTTGAGCCAGGCGACCCAGAGGTCGTAGTAGTGCTTCGCGAACTTGAGGACCTTGCCCGCCCACTCGAACTCGGTGGCCAGGATCGCCAGGCCCGCGAACACGACCAGCCAGCCGGGGCCGGGGTACGGGATCATCAGGACGCCGGCGACCAGCACCAAGCCGCCGACGACGCCCACGCCGACGCGGTACGCCAGGTTGAGGGCCGGGTTGCGGCGGAACCAGTGCCGCGGCCCGTGTCCGCCGCGCTCGGCGTCGGGCGTGGTGTCGTCGTGCTGGTCGGTCGTCATGTGGTGATCTTCCCGGTCGCGGTCAGGCCTTCGCCACCTGGCCCGCGGCCAGGACGGCGGAGGGCGAGGGGGGCGGGGTCCGGCCGGCTTCCAGCGAGATCGCGAGCCCGTCGTGGGCGTACGCGCTCCGGTCCCACTTCAGAACGATGTCGTTGGAGCCCGGTGTCACGTCGAACGTCGCCAGCGCGACCGGGTTGGGCCCGCTCGTGCCCCACACGACGTACGTCTGCGCGGCCATGTCGTTCGCGGGCATCCCCTCCGGCACCACGGCCGCGTCGTCGTCACCCGAAAGGAGGACCGCCATAGCGGTGCCGTCGGGTGTGCGCAGGACGGCCTTCTTGGTCGCCGGATCCGTGGCCAGCCGGAACGTGTGTTCCAGTTGATCGGTTCTAGCCTGCTGCGCGGTCACCTGGTCGGAGAGGCTCGTGAGCCGCTGGCCCACCACCCCGGCCACGACTGCGACGAGGATCACAGCGGCCGCCGCGAACAGAACGCGCGTCCGGTTGGCCTTCCGGCCCCGCCGGGCCTCGAGCGAGATCGGTTCCGCCACTTCCTGGCGGTCCGGCACTTTGGCGACGACGGTCGACGGCACCTCCTGGGGCGTGTGCTCGATCGCCTCCATCAGGTTGGCCCTCAGACGCGCGGGAGGGTCGTACTGGTCGACGGACTGGCCGATCGCGGCCGTGACCGCTTCGGTGTTCCGCACCGTTCGCCTGCACGTCGCGCACTCGGGGAGGTGGGCGCGCAGCCGTGCCTCCTCATCCGGCTCGAGGGCGTGCATGGCCCATCCGACGGCCAGTTCCTCCTGGTCGCACCACTCGGTCTTCCGGTCCCCGCTCACCGGTGTGCTCCCTTGGTGTTGTTCGGCGTGGCGAGGTCGGAACCCGACTCGGCGCTCCAGACCCCGGCCAACGTCCCGCGGAGCCTGCGGATGGCCGCGAACGTGCGCGACTTCACCGTGCCCAGCGGCACGCCGGTCAACTTCGCCACCTCTATCTGCGTGTATCCCCCCAGGTAGGCCAAGGCGATGACCTGCCGCTGGTCCTCCGGCAGCTTCTTGAGCGCCTCCCGGACCTCGGCCCCGACGACGCTGTTCAGCGCCTCCAGGTCCGACCCCGGAGCGGGGGGCACGTTGCGCTCGGAGAGCTCGTCGGTGAGCGGAACATTCCGCCTCCGCTGCGTGTTCTCCTTGCGGACGGCGTCGACGGCGCGGTGGTGCACCACGGTCATCAGCCACGTGCCGAACCCGCCGCGGGACGCGTCGAACCGGCTCGGGTTCCGCCAGAGCGCGAGGAAGGCCTCCTGGACGATGTCCTCGGCCAGGTCGGGGTCGACGCAGATGCGCCTGGCCAGCGAGTACGCCGGTCTCCCGTAGCGGTCGTAGAGCTCGCCGAACGCGGTCCGATCACCCTGCGCCAGTCGGGTGACCAGTTCGGGGTCGGTTGGTCGGCCATCGCGGCCTCCGACGTCCGCCGACCTGGGGTCGGCGGGCATCGGTTGCGGCGGTGGAGCGGGCGAGTCAGCCACCAGAGAGGTCCTCACGTCCAACATTCGCACAACAGCCGGTACCAGGTTCAGGTTAAACCCAGCAAGATGGGTGGCGCCGACCCCGAGCGGCCACGGAACGCAGCGAACAAGTCGCAGAACGGAGCGCGGATGCCACGATCGGGTGATCCGAACTGGCTCGCCATACGTTTTCCACCACATAGACGTCACAAGATGGGTGCTCGGTCGTTTCCTGGACCGGGAAGGGAGAAAAGGTAACGACGATGCGCAACGATCACGTCACGCTACGTTCAACAGCGGTTTTCGACCTGCTGGCGCCACGCACCCCGGCCGTTCCGGTGCAGGTTGAGCTCCGATACGACACCAAGGACCCGTACGCGGTGGTGGCCGCGTTCCGCACCGGCCGCGCAGGCTGGGTCGAGTGGGTCTACGCACGCGACCTGCTCGCCGACGGCCTGATCGCCGACGCGGGCGACGGCGACGTCCGCATAAGGCCCGCCGCGGACGACCCCGAGGTGGTGGTGATCGAACTCAGCTCCCCGTCGGGCCACGCCATGTTCGAAGCCTCCGCCCAGGAGTTGGCCGACTTCCTCGACCGCACCTACGACGTCGTGGTGCCCGGCAACGAGCACCTGTGGGTCAACGTCGACGAAGCCCTCACCCACCTCATCTCGAACGACCTGACCTGAAAACCCGAGGTCGGGGGCCCGTAACGGCTTTACGGGTACCCCGATTTGATCCTGACGCGGTGTGTGTAATAAAGTTCCCTCAGCACCACGGAAGACCGGAACAACAAGCCCCAAAAGGGCAAAAGGTTCCAGAATTTCGCGGAGCGGTGCGGACGTGGCGCAGCTGGTAGCGCATCACCTTGCCAAGGTGAGGGTCGCGAGTTCGAATCTCGTCGTCCGCTCGGCAGAGGGCCCCTTGGGCTCAGGCCAAAGTCTTGATGCTAGCCTTCAGGA
>Ga0247771_1000108_pt1 | contig 32587 bp, 23 predicted proteins | sample UWRJL197509C6_FD_179948 | JGI IMG/M metagenome (GOLD analysis project Ga0247771, IMG submission 179948) | Plant litter microbial communities from Arlington Agricultural Research Station in Wisconsin, United States - UWRJ-L197-509C-6 | ecosystem: Environmental > Terrestrial > Plant litter >... | reverse complement strand
AGGGTTCTTTCAGCTTTTCGGTGAAGGCGATGGCGAAGGGTTCGAGCCGGGCGTAGAGGTATTTGCCGGCATTGCTTTGCTGGAAGGCGATGGAATTGAGTATGCCCTGCTGGGTTTTTTCGCCGAAGCCCTTGGTGCTTGCGATGCGGTTTTCTTCGCAGGCCTTTTGCAGCTCCTCGATGGTGTCGATGCTCATTTCCTTCCAGAGTTGGTGGATCTTTTTGGGGCCGAGGCCTTTGATGTTCATCATCTCGAGCACGCCGGCGGGTGTGCGGCCGATAAAATCCTGGAGCAGTTGCAGGCTGCCGCTGTCGAGCAGCTCGATGATCTTGCTGCCGACGCTTTCGCCGATGCCTTTTACCTGGAAGATCTTTTCGTGGGGGAGGGCGGCCAGCTCCTGCGGCATCTTTTCGATGGCGAAGGCTGCGGAGGCATAGCTCTTCGACTTGAATGAGTTCTCGCCGTGTATGTCCATAAGGCGGGCGAGGAGGGAAAGCTGGTCGGCGATCGCATAATTATCCATGCTTGCAAGTTAAGGCAACGCTCTCTTTCTCCTCTTTCTCGTTCCCTGGCGGGCATAAAAAAAGTCCCGATCGATCGGGACTTATATTCAGTTGAATAAGTTGCGAACTTATTTCTTCGAAGAAGCCTTCTTGGTAGCGGTCTTGGAAGAGGTCTTCTTTGCAGCTGCTTTTTTCGGAGCGGCTTTCTTAGTAGCGCTCTTAGCGGCGGCCTTTTTGGGGGCTGCTTTCTTTGCGGCTGCTTTTTTCGGAGCTGCTTTCTTAGCGGTTGCTTTTTTAGCAGCTGCTTTTTTTGCTGTTGCCATGTGTCTGAATTTTAATGGTTAGTAATAAAAAAAAGAATTTAACGGTCATAAAATTAGAAACAAATTTTAAACTGTCAAATTTTTTACCATAAAATTCACAACAAAGATCAGGCCGTGGCTTCAGCGGTCGTCGCCGTTTCTATGCCGGTGGTCTCTTCGTTGGAAGGATTCACCGAAACAAATGTGCGGTCTTGTCTGCCTTTGCGGAATTCAACAACGCCGTCGTTGAGGGCAAAGAGTGTGAAGTCTTTACCGACGCCTACGTTCTTGCCGGGATGATATACGGTGCCGCGTTGGCGTACGATGATGTTGCCGGCAATAGCGGGCTGGCCACCAAAGATCTTAACGCCAAGGCGTTTACTGTTGGAGTCGCGTCCGTTCTTTACGCTGCCTTCGCCTTTTTTATGTGCCATGATTAGATGATTTAAAGATTGAGATTGAGGTTTCTGGTTGATCAGGCGATGTCGCTGATCCTGATCTTGGTGTAATGCGTGCGGTGGCCGAGCTTCTTGCGGAAACCCTTGCGGCGCTTCTGCTTGTAGGCGATCACCTTGTCACCCTTTACATGATCGAGGATCTCGGCCTGCACCTTGATGCCGCCGTTGGCAAAGGTCAGGTTGCCGTTGTTATCGGCCATGACCACATCGGAAAATTCTACCTTGTCGCCGGACTTGCCGCCCACGTTGGGAACGTACAAAGTTTGGTCTTTCTCGACCTTGAATTGCTTGCCGGCTATTTTTACTACTGCGAACATAACGGTTCAAAAATTAGGTGGGCAAAGGTAAGGTTAAATTTTAAAGTTGCCAACAAATAATACGGCCGGCCTTCCTAAATTATGAAGCTCTTAACCTCTATTCAGTATATTCGTGCCCGTTTTCGCTTGCCATGAAGTTCAAATCATTTTTAGCAAAGCCCTTTGCCTCTTATATCTATGCCAAGACCCGAAAGGGCATGGCAACCGCCCTCGCCGACCAGGACGCCATCCTCCGCGAGCTCCTGAAGGTGGGCCGCACCACCGAATTCGGCAAAGACCACCGCCTCGACGCGGTGAACAGCTACGCCGAGTTCAAAGCGGCCGTGCCCATACGCGACTACGAGGCCTTCAAGCCTTATATCGAGAAGATCAAGGAAGGCAAGCACAACATCCTCTGGAAAGGCAAGCCGATCTATTTCGCCAAGACCTCCGGCACCACCAGCGGCATCAAATACATTCCCATAACCAAGGAATCGATCCCCAACCATATCAACTCGGCCCGCAACGCCCTGCTGTGCTATATGGCCGAGACGGGCAACACCGCCTTTGCCGACGGCAAGCTCATCTTTCTGTCGGGCTCGCCCGAGCTGGAACGCGTGGGCGGCATACCTACGGGCCGCCTCAGCGGGATCGTCAACCACCACATACCGAAATACCTGCGGGCCAACCAGCTTCCGAGCTATGAGACCAACTGCATCGAGGACTGGGAGACAAAGCTGGATGCGATCGTGAAAGAAACGATCGGTCAGAATATGACCCTCATCAGCGGCATACCACCCTGGATGCAGATGTATTTCGACCGGCTGACCGAACGCAGCGGCAAGAAGATCAAGGAGCTTTTCCCCAACTTCTCGGTGCTGGTGCACGGCGGCGTCAACTTCGAACCCTACCGCGCCAAGCTGATGGAAAGCATCGGCGGGCCGGTGCACGATATCGAGACCTTTCCCGCCTCGGAAGGCTTCTTTGCCTTTCAGGACACGCAGGAAGAAGAAGGCCTGCTGCTGAACACGGCCAGCGGCATCTTCTTCGAGTTCGTGCCGGCGGGCGAGATCTTTAACGACAATCCCACACGCCTTTCCCTGCATGACGTGAAAGTGGGAGAGAACTATGCCCTCATCATCAACAACAATGCGGGCCTCTGGGGCTACAACATCGGCGACACGGTGAAGTTCCTCAGCACGAATCCTTACCGCATCGTGGTGACCGGCCGCACCAAGCATTTCATTTCCGCCTTCGGCGAGCACGTTATCGGCGAGGAAGTGGAACAGAGTTTGCTCCAGGCGGCGGGCGAGGAAGGCCTGCGCATCACGGAATTTACGGTGGCGCCCATGATCCGTCAGGATGCGGGCAAGAGCTACCACGAATGGTTCGTCGAGTTCGAGACGCCGCCCGCCAGCCTCGAGGCTTTTGCCCTGAAGGTGAACGACCGGCTGCGCACGCTCAACATCTATTACGACGACCTGATCGCCGGCAACATCCTGCAGCCGCTGAAGATTAACGCGGTGCGGAAGAACGGCTTTATTGATTACATGAAATCGATCGGCAAGCTGGGCGGGCAGAACAAGGTGCCGCGCCTGAGCAACGACCGTAAAATCGCAGACGAACTATCGAAATGGACACTACAGCTTCAACCTTGATAAAACCCGCGGCGCGCCTGCCTTTGAATTTTTTCAATCAAATGACTAACTTGTTGTGATAAGTCCACTATGAATCAACCCATCCCTCCCAAACGCATTGCGCTCTTCGGTTCTACAGGCTCCATCGGCACGCAGGCCCTCGAGGTCATTGCAGCCAACCCCACACGCTTTTCCGTGGACGTGCTCACCTGCGGCGGCAACGACGAGCTGCTGGTGCAGCAGGCCCTCCGCTTTCAGCCCAACATCGTGGTCATTGCCGACGAGCGCAAGTACGCCGCCGTAAAGACCGCCCTTGCCGGCACCCACGTAAAGGTGTTTGCCGGCGACAAGGCCCTCGAGGAAGTGGCCGCCATGGACGTGTACGACCTGATGCTGGCCGCCATCGTCGGCTATGCGGGACTGAAGCCGACCATCAATGCCATCGATGCGGGCAAGACCATCGCCCTGGCCAACAAGGAAACGCTCGTCGTCGCCGGCGACATCATCATGCAGAAGGCAATTGAGAAGCGCGTGCCCGTGATACCCGTGGATTCGGAGCACTCGGCCATCTTCCAGTGCCTCGTGGGCGAGGGCCGCAACCCCATAGAAAAAGTGCTGCTCACCGCTTCGGGCGGCCCCTTCCTGGGCAAGAAGCCCAACTACCTGCTGAACGTCAAGCGCGAGCACGCCCTGCAGCATCCCAACTGGAGCATGGGCGCCAAGATCAGCATCGACTCGGCCACCCTCATGAACAAAGGTCTGGAGATGATCGAAGCGCGCTGGCTCTTCAACCTCCGCGCCGACCAGATCGAGGTGGTGGTGCATCCCCAGAGCATCGTGCATTCGATGGTGCAGTTCGAGGACGGCAGCATCAAGGCGCAAATGGGATTGCCCGATATGAAGCTGCCCATTCAATACGCCCTGGCCTTCCCGCAGCGGCTGCCCAATGCCTTCCCGCGCTGCGACTTCAAAAAGCTCAAGAGCCTCACTTTCGAGGAGCCCGACCTGAAAACCTTCCGCAATCTGGGTCTGGCGATGGATGCCATGGCCCGCGGCGGCAACCTGCCCTGCGTGATGAATGCGGCCAACGAGATCGCGGTCTATGCCTTCCTGAAGAACCGCATCGGCTTCCTGGACATGACCGACGTGATCGAGCGGACGATGCAGAAAGTGAGCTTCCTGGCCCGCCCCACCCTGGAGGAATATTATGAAAGCGACGGCGAGGCCCGCAACTATGCGGCAGACCTCATCAAGCTTTAGTTCTGTTATAAGTTTCTAATAATTGCGGGCCGCCTTAGGATTCTTCCTCATTTATTGGATATTTGTTCCACATCAATTACGAATGACGCTATGTTTTTACTCGCGATAGACTGGTCCGGCATCCTGGCGAACCTCGGTCAATTCATCCTTGCTTTTTCGATCCTCGTCGTGCTCCACGAGATGGGACACTTCCTGCCGGCCAAGTGGTTCGGCTGCCGCGTGGACAAATTCTTTCTGTTTTTCAACCCCGGTTTTTCCCTCTGGAAGAAAAAGATCGGCGAGACCGAGTACGGCATCGGCTGGGTGCCGCTGGGCGGCTATGTAAAGATCGCCGGCATGGTGGACGAGAGCATGGACAAGGAGCAGATGAAGCTTCCCGCGGAGCCGTACGAGTTCCGCAGCAAGCCGGCCTGGCAGCGCCTCATCATCATGCTGGGCGGTGTGATCGTGAACTTCCTGCTTGCCCTGCTCATCTTCGCCATGATCCTTTTCGTGTGGGGTGAGGAGCGCCTGCCGATGAAGAACCTCCGCTACGGCATCAGCGCCGACACGCTGGCCCAGAGCGTGGGCCTCCGCAGCGGCGATCAGATAACGGCCGTGAACGGCAAGCCTCTGGTTTATTTCAACGACCTGGCGAAGGACGTGATGCTGAGCGAGCACTCTACCCTGTCGGTGCGCCGCGACGGCCGCGATACGTCGATACAATTGCCGCCGGGCTTTCTCTCCACGCTTACGAAGAACAAGCTGCAGGGATTCGTTGGTCCGCGCATACCCATTTTCATCAAGGGCGACAAGGAGGTGAAATACGTATCGGGCAAGATGCAGCCGGGCGACCAGTTGATCGGCGTGAACGGCAAGCACTTTACTTATTACGAAGAATACATCGATGCGAAGAAGGGCCTCACCAACCGCGACATCACGCTGGAGCTGCTGCGCGGCCGCGACACGGTAAAGGCCGTGGTGCATACCGACGACAATGCCGCTACGCGCATGGAGCCGCGCGGGCTGGGCGAGGTGCTGGGCACCGAGAAAAAGAACTATACGTTTTTCGAGGCCATACCGGCCGGTATCAGTACCGGCGTGGCGCGCCTCGGCGATTACCTGACCAATATACGCCTGCTGTTCACGTCGAAGGAGCACAAGGTGTCGGACAACCTGGGCAGCCTTATCAGCATCGGCAAGACCTTTGGCGGCACGTGGGACTGGGAGCATTTCTGGACGATGACGGCTTTGTTTTCGATCATCCTGGCCTTCATGAACATCCTGCCGATTCCGGCTCTGGATGGCGGCCATGCGCTCTTCACGATCTACGAGATGATCACGGGGCGCAAGCCGAGCGACAAGTTCATGGAGTATGCGCAGATGGTGGGGATGGTGCTGCTGTTCGGGCTGATGCTTTATGCGTTCGGGCTGGACATCTGGCGGCTGTTCAAGTAGGGCGTTGCTTCTGCGTATGCTCTACTTTATAAGCTTGTGTGTTTTACTGAAATTAAGTTATTGTTTAGCTGTCGGCTGGCAGGGATTTCGTAGCTTTGCCGGCTGTCTCGGGTGTAGCATCCGGGTTGATATTGGGGGTGTTTGGTTTTGACAGCATGGATCTTTGAAAGTGTAAGCATGTCGAGCGTTGGATAATTAGCTCGTAAATCTGAATATTCAAACTACAAATGGCAATACTCAGTATGCCATGGCTGCCTAATTATTAATTAGCGCATCCATTTTGGCCGGGCGAGCAGGTTTGTCTGTACCGCGCTGCTCCGCCTAAATCAAAAAGAAACAGGCTGCTATAACGGAAGGCTGTGCCCGTTATTCAAGACCATCCAGCTAAGGAAATGATTGGTGTGTTCCCTTCCGGTCCTTTCCCGACAATTAATGGGGAAATAAGCATGTAGAAAGCTTTCGAATGTCATGTTTGGACACCGGTTCGATTCCGGTCACCTCCACAAGCTTTAAAGGTTCGCAACGATGCGGGCCTTTTTTGCTTAAGGAAATAGATTACCTGACTCTGAATTTTTAAGAGCTGCCCGGGTTTTTTGCCCAAGTCCTTCTCATTGGCCGAGTACCAGCTCACAGGTTTTATTGATTCCAGTGTTCGACGATTATTTTTGTCGATTTACAATTTTTCCGGGAAGATCGAACCGTTATTATTTCTTCTCCGGTTTGTAATTTGGTTGCCTTGCCATCAACTTCTATAACAGGGCCTCCATCAGTAATTTGCGCATAGGTATCAAAGGGGAAGTTTTTTCAATTAATTCTTCGCCACTTGCAAATGACAAGGCATTAACAGACCCTGTTGTTTTTTCTTAATCGATTTGTTTGCCACAGCGTCATGCTCATATTCTATTGGTTCAACAATAATATGGTCTGTCCCTTTTTCAGGCGGCCTATTTTTATTTGATAAATTTCAAGCTCTTTAGCATCCATGATTGACTTTACCTATTGATTCAGCAATTCAAATATCAATAACGCCTTCCACCACTTCTTGTAAATATTTTAGAAATAACATCGAGCATATAGCCATTTTTCAGGCTTCTGTGGCTGAGGTATTCAGTTAATAGAAACAATTCTTCATTACTGTTTTTCGTTTCGTTTACCAGGGCATAGTTGAGCACTTCTTCCAATATCCACTCCTTATTTATGTCTGAAATGTTTTGAATAATCTTATTAAATCCCTTACCCCTTTCCTGGGGGATACCCAGAACCTCCAGCAGATCATTGCCGGGGTAAAATTTGATTGTCAGCTCTCTATCCAAAATTGTAAGTTCCACAGGCTCGGACATAAGTTTTCGGGAATTGTATAATATTCCACCGGTAAAGATATTCAGTTAAGAAAATTAAATATTACAGGATTTTGCCTATATGTTACATAATTATTGTATTTATATACCCGGTTAAGTCCATTCAAATAGACACCGCCAGATAAACCAACAGATCGTCAAACATCGTAATAGCGCTGCTGCGGTTTGCCTGAACTGCCCTGGTACTCAACTGCAAATGAAAAAGATAAAAGCCAAGCATTAACACCAATGCTTTTTTATTAGGTCTACTTTGCATGTATCGCCGGTTGCGGTTATAAATAAAATGAATGGGAAAAACTTCGCAGGATTACACAACGGGGAAAAAAACTAAAGCCCGGAGCAAACTACCTTCCGCTCCTGAACGAGATCAGTGCCCTGATCCGTCGGAGGGGTTACAAGCAAACGAAGAGTTTCCCATCCTGGTGAATTGCGTAAAGGAATATGCAATATTTATGATCGATCCCGAAGGCTTGGTACGAACCTGGAATGAAGGAGCAAAAAATATAAAGGGATATGATGCAGAAGAGATCATCGGGAGACATATTTCTGTTTTTTATACCAAAGAAGACATCGAAAAAGGAGTGGTCGCACAAAACCTGGAAAAAGCAAAGGAGCTAGGATCATTCGAAGACGAAGGCTGGCGGTTAAGAAAGGATGGAACTGCTTTTTGGGCCAGTGTTGTTTTTACTGCCTGTTATAACAAATGCCATCAGCTGACAGGTTATGCAAAGGTTACCAGGGACATATCCGAACAAAAGAAAATTGCGGATAAGCTGGTAAAATTAGCTTTGAATCAGGCTGACCTCGTGCACTCTTCGCTTGAAAAATTGATGTTTCATATAGAAAATAGCCCTTTGGGATTTATTGAATGGGATGAGAGATTTAATATAAAATCTTTATCAAAAAGAGCAGAAAAGATTTTCGGATGGAATCTGCAGGAGTTTATGTCATACGAAAAGACCGGTATCACGCAGGTCTACGATGAAGACCGGGTGGCAGTATCCGGGATCGCTGAACAATTGCTTAGTGGGAAAATTGAAAAAAACAATATACAGCACCGGAATTATACAAAGGACGGCAGGGTCATCTGGTGCGATTGGTTCAATTCTGTCTTGAAAGATAAGGAAGGGAAAGTAATTACCATTATGTCCATGGTGCAGGATATCACGGAGCGCAAGGAAAATGAAGAAAAACTCAGGCAGAACGAACTAAGATTAAAACAAGCCCAGAAAATGGCGCATGTTGGTGATTGGGAACTTGATTTTTCAACAGGTATGCTTACCTGGTCGGAGGAGGCAATCCGTATTTACGGGCTTTCGCCTGAAGACAGGATGGAAACCCGGGATTCGTGGTTTTCCTTGATCCACCCGGCAGATATACATAATGTGAAGCGCATTACCATGCAGGCTGAGTACACTATGACCGATTCTGCTTTTTTCCACCGTATCATTCGGAAGGATGGGACTGTAAGACACCTGTATTCCCAGTCCCGGTTTCAATTTAACAGCCATGAAAAGCCAGTTGGAATATACGGAGTGGTTCATGATGTTACAGAAATGAAAGAAGCCGAGGAGGCGCTGAGGCAAAGTGAATTCCGTTACCGCCAGATCGTTGAAACTGCACAGGAAGGTATATGGCTTGTTGACAATGCCAACAGGACAATTTTTGTGAACAAAAAAATGTGTGAAATTTTTGAATACCCCCAGGAAGAAATGCTTGGTAAGGATCTTTATTATTTCATGGATGATGCCGGAAAGGAAACTGCATCAAGGTCATTTGGGGACAAAAACCAGGGCATCGTTAAAAATTTGGATTTTCGCTTTATCACAAAAAATGAAAAACATATCTGGACAAATATAACTGTCAGTCCGATATTGGATGATGAGGGCAATTATAATGGCGCACTGGCAATGGTGTCGGATATTACTGAAAAAAAGATACTGCAGAAGCAATTGCTAAAAGAACAGATTGACAGGCAAAAAGAAATTACAAAAGCAGTCATAAATGCCCAGGAAAATGAAAGAGCAGAAATAGGTGCGGAGCTCCATGATAACGTGAACCAGCTGCTGGCCGCCTCCAAATTATATCTTAACCACGGCCTTTCGCAACCGGATTATGCATCTTTTATTCTAAAAGGGCAGGAATTTATAGTAACTGCAATGGAAGAGATCAGGAAATTATCACATGCCCTGGTAGGCCCCAATCAAAGTAAGACTATGGGTTTGGTCGATTCCATTGAGGAATTGATCTGTAATTTATCGCTCCTGAAAGAGACAAAGATCAGGTTCATCCATTCCAATTATCGTGAGCAAGAAACTGAAGACGGATTGAAACTGGTCATTTACAGGATCGTTCAGGAACAGTTGAATAATATCTTGAAATATGCCGGAGCTTGCGGGGTGGAAATAGAATTGCAGGAAGAAGCAAGTGCCTTAACAGTGAACATAACTGACAATGGCAAGGGGTTTAACAGCTCTCAAAAAAACAATGGAATAGGTCTGAAAAATATCCGGAGCAGGGCTGCGGTATATAACGGGACGGTTGAAATTGAATCTTCTCCGGGCAATGGCTGCAAAATGAAGATCATTTTTCTAACCAATTACGAGGAAAACGAAAACAGAGCATAATATCGGCTAAGAACCTCGGTTTCCCAAGCCTTAGTTTGCTGCCTCGCGGCGAGCCCGGGGCCCGGCAACTCGAACGTTTTGATTGAGGCTTATGGGAATTGTGGCCTTTAGCAAGTATTTAGAGATACTGATCGACTATAGAAAGTTCGATTTTCCGGAAGTCGGCAATGACCCCGGTAATGTGGCGCAGGTAATGGAGGCGCTGAAGCGGAGACGAGTATTGTTCCTGCGCGCATCCATGCAGACAATAGTAGCGAGCTTATCATGGAAAGACTTCTACCCTTTAATGGGGCTGGTTCCGATAACGTTTGGGTTAAGCGCGGTTTGTGTAACTTCAAAGCGATTACGCATGAAGCTCTTAATTAAAAATATGGTCAGCCTGCGGTGCAAGATGATTGTGAAGTCAGAGCTGGAAAGACTGGGCCTGCAAGCCACCGTTGTTGAATTGGGTGAAGTGGCCATCAGCGAAAACCTGTCCAACAAAAAGCAAAATGACTTAAAAGCAGCTTTACTCAAGTTCGGCTTTGAATTGATGGAGGACAAAAAAAGCATCCTGATTGAAAAGGTGAAAAACATTATTGTGGAGATGATTCATTACAGTGACGAACCGCCGGCCATCAATTTTTCTCATTACCTGAGCGAAAAGCTGGGCTACGATTACAACTACCTCTCGAACCTCTTTTCAGAAGTAAAAGGCACCACGATAGAGCACTACATCATTTCACATAAAATCGAAAAGGCCAAAGAACTACTCGTTTACAATGAACTTACGCTTACCGAAATTGCTTACAAGCTTCACTACAGCAGCGTAGGGCACCTTTCCAATCAGTTCAAAAAAATTACAGGCCTTACGCCATCCTTCTTTAAAAACATGAAGCATAAGCGGCTGATTGCCCACGAGAATTTATAATCCTGCTTTCGTTCTTTCCCCCTCTACATCAGTAAATTATGTAAGCCTTTACCAAAGTTGTGTAATGCTTTATAGCCTGGTTATTTCCAACTTTGCTTCGTGAAGCAAGAACACAACACCAGCGATCCTGATAGTGGCAACGTGTCCAAGGAGCTAAAGAAATCAAAAGCCCACATCATCGTGGAGATTATTGAATATATCCCCAATTCCGTGCTTAGCCGCACCATTATAAAAAAAACAACGGGCAATGTAACTGTTTCCTCCTTTGACGCCGGCGAAGAGCTGGCCGAAAAGATTTCCCCTTTTGATACGTTCATTCAGATTATCGATGGCAGCGCTGAAGTTGTAATTGATGATAAAAAGTTTGAATTGATTTTAGGTGAAGGCATTGTTGTGCCGGCTCATGCACGGCATTGCATAAACGCCGCCAAACAGTTTAAAATGATTTCGACGGTGATAAAAAGCGGCTATGAGGATTAAAGAAAAACAAGCGGAGCGAACCCGTGTGCGGTAAGCAGAAAATGACCTTATTGCTGAATGCGAACATGCTTTTGCAGACTAACGTTAGGTGCAGGTGGAAACCCGGCTGTTTTGGTCTGTGCCTGAAAACTAACTTTTAACATGTATGCCTGAAACCCGAAATATAACCCAGGGGCAAATGAAAGGGACGGGCTTTACCATTGGAGCTAAGTCCGGCAGAACCGATTGGGCCTGGCAGAAGCGCGCCATGGAAGCGGATTTGATTAGGGTAGATGAAGACTGGCTTGTAAAGTTTTGATGGCAGTTGCTAACCAATTATGAAATATAAATATCCTTCAATAGTAACAATTAACAGCGGCTCCTCAAGCATCAAGTTTGCCATCTACCAAACAGGGGCGCAGCAGTTATTATTGTTGAATGGCTCGATAGACAACATAGGCGCAAAAAGCATAAAATTCGGTTTCAGGGCAAACGGTGATGCAGGGAAGAAGGACATCCCGATCGGGACAGAAAGCTACGATGGTGCCATAAACGCATTAATGGAGTGGTTGCAAAGGTTGCCTGTTTTTACATCTGTAATCGCCATCGGTCACCGCATTGTTCACGGCATGACGCATACACGGCCCGAGGTCATTACGGAAGCGTTGTTGGAGGAGCTGAAGTCGTACATACCTTTTGATCCCGAGCATTTGCCCGCGGAAATAAACCTGGTGGAAGCTTTTCAAAAGCAGTTCCCTTTAGTGTCACAGGTAGCCTGTTTTGATACATCTTTTCATAGCTCCATGCCTGTGGTGGCAAAGTTGCTATCCATACCCCGCAAGTATTACAATAACGGTATTCTGCGATATGGCTTTCATGGCCTTTCCTACGCTTACCTGCTTCAGGAATTGCAACGCCTCGATCCGTCGAAAGCAGGTGGAAAAGTTATCATGGCTCACCTGGGCAACGGCGCCAGTATAACTGCTGTGAAAGAGGGCAAAAGCATTGACACAAGCATGGGCTTCACTCCGGCTTCCGGTCTGCCCATGAGTAGGCGCACCGGCGACCTTGATCCTGGTGTTGCATCTTATTTGATGCAAACTGAAAACCTCACTTCGCAAGCGTTCAATCAATTGGTCAACCACCAATCGGGGCTCCTGGGAATTTCGGAAAGCAGCGGTGATATGCAGGTGCTTTTACAAGCTGCAGCCACCGACAAGCTTGCAGCCGAGGCGGTAGACGTATTCTGCTACGGAGCTAAAAAATATGTCGGGGCCTATGCGGCCGTGTTGGGCGGGCTTGACGTGCTTGTTTTTGCCGGTGGCATCGGCGAACATTCGCCGGAAGTACGGAGCAGGATTTGCGACGGCCTTGAATTCCTCGGCATTGAGCTTTGTGAGATGAGCAACAGGCGGAACGCGGCCATTATCTCGACCGAAAAAAGCAAAGTGGCCGTACGTGTTATTCCCACCGATGAAGGCCTTATGATGGCCCGCCTGGTACAAACCGTAATCATTAATACTGATAAAAATCCCTGATATGGAAACGAGAACAATCAATAAAGAAAGCAACACGCTTTCACCGGAACTCCTGAGAAAGATGAATGCTTATTGGCACGCGGCTAACTACCTGTCGGTAGGACAGATTTATTTGTGCGATAACCCGCTGCTAAAAAAGCCATTGACGCTAGAGCATATAAAGCCGCGACTGCTCGGCCATTGGGGCACAACGCCGGGACTGAACTTTATCTATACGCATCTCAATCGTATCATCAAGCAATACGATCTGAACATGCTCTATGTCACCGGTCCGGGACATGGCGGGCCTGGGCTTGTTGCTAATACTTATTTGGAAGGAACGTATACGGAAATGTATCCCGACATCACTGAAGATGAAGCGGGCCTGCAAAAGCTATTTAAGCAGTTCTCTTTTCCCGGCGGCATACCCAGCCACGTAGCGCCAGAAACGCCGGGCTCTATTAACGAAGGCGGTGAGTTGGGTTATTCACTGGTGCATGCCTACGGTGCGGTGTTCGACAATCCGGATTTAATTGCTGCCTGTGTTGTTGGCGATGGCGAAGCAGAAACAGGAGCACTCGCCGCAAGCTGGCATTCGAATAAATTTTTAAACCCTGTCCATGACGGGGCCGTACTTCCCATTCTCCATTTAAACGGTTATAAAATTGCGAATCCAACTATTCTTGCCCGCATACCCGAAGAAGAGTTAGAGCAGCTTTTTATTGGCTATGGCTACAAGCCGTACTTCGTCGGCGGCGATCAACCTGATGATGTACACCAGCAATTAGCAGCAACATTGGATACGATCGTTACGGAGATAAAGGCAATTCAGCACGAAGCAAGGACGAATGGGTTTACGCATCGTCCCCAGTGGCCCATGATTATTTTCCGCACGCCAAAAGGATGGACAGGGCCTGATAAAGTTGATGGCTTGCAGGTAGAGGGCACATGGCGGTCGCACCAGGTGCCGCTGGCGGAACTGGCCACAAAGCCGGAGCACATTGGAATACTGGAAGGCTGGATGAAAAGTTACAAGCCCTGCGAATTGTTCGATGAACAGGGAAAACTGCATTCGGAGTTGGCCGGTTTAAGACCGGCGGGCGACAGAAGAATGGGAGCGAACCCACATGCAAACGGAGGGCTGTTGTTGCGAAATTTACGAATGCCGGACTTTCGAGATTACGCGGTTGCTGTGCGGCTGCCCGGTACCCAGGCGGCCGAAGCAACACTGGTCATGGGCGGCTTTCTTCGCGACGTGATGCACATGAACTGGCAGAACCGCAACTTCCGGGTATTTGGACCCGACGAAACGGCCTCCAACCGCCTGACGAAGTTATTTGACATTACGGACCGCACATCCGTTGCCGACATCTATAAGACCGACGATCATATTTCCGCTGACGGACGGGTAATGGAGGTCTTGAGCGAACAGCTTTGCCAGGGCTGGCTCGAGGGCTACCTGCTCACCGGCCGGCATGGCTTGTTCTCCTGTTACGAAGCCTTCATTCACATCATCGACAGCATGTTTAACCAGCATGCAAAATGGTTGAAAGTATGTCACCACATACCGTGGCGCCGGCCCATTGCTTCGCTGAACTACTTGCTTACCTCGCACGTTTGGCGGCAGGACCACAACGGCGACAGTCACCAGGATCCCGGCTTCCTCGACCTTGTTGCCAATAAAAAGTCGGACGTGGTGCGCATCTATTTGCCACCCGATGCCAACACGCTCTTGTCGGTCACCGACCATTGCCTGCGCAGCCGCAATTACATTAACGTTATTGTTGCCGGCAAGCAACCGGAAATGCAATGGCTGAACATGGAAGAAGCGGTGAAACATTGCACTGCCGGTTTGGGGATCTGGGAATGGGCCAGCAACGACAAAGGCGATGAGCCGGATGTGGTTATGGCTTGTGCCGGCGATGTGCCAACGCTCGAAACCGTCGCCGCCGTGCAGTTGCTACGGGAGCAACTACCGCAGGTGAAAGTCCGGTTCATCAACGTGGTTGATCTGATGACCTTGCAACCGGAGACGGAACACCCGCACGGGCTGAACGACCGTGATTTTGATCTGCTATTCACCAAGGACAAACCCGTCATCTTTGCGTTTCATGGCTATCCCTGGCTGATACACCGGTTGACGTACCGGCGAACGAACCATAAAAACTTTCATGTGCGTGGCTACAAAGGCGAAGGCACCACCACCACGCCTTTCGACATGGTGGTGTTGAATGACCTGGACAGGTTTCATTTGGTAGGCGATGTGATCGACCGCTTGCCAGGCCTGGGCTCGAAAGGCGCTTATGTAAAGCAATTCCTGCGAAATAAATTGCTTGATCACAAATCCTACGTAAGGATGCACGGGGAAGACATGCCGGAAATACAGCAGTGGAAATGGACAAGCGCAAAGTAAATGAGCGGGTATTGTGTTCGATACTGTAAATGAAACGTTGCCTCAGGCATTTTGAAATAGTAAGCCAGGCAACCTTGGGGCTGGTTACTTCAGCTGGATTCTTCTTGCGCATAAGCGTTGTCGGCGCTGTAAAGGCCCAGAGAATGACGAGTAGCAACAGTCCATACGAAAAAGTTGAAATAAGAATGGAATACGTGGCCGTGGAAGGTATGGACGATTACCGGAACCTTGGCGGACGAGGGCGCCGGGCTGGGAAGGGAGCGGGGCGCACCTGCCGTAGCCTCCTTTTTTTCAAAAGTGCGCGGCCTTTTGTCAAAAGCGGGCTCCCTTTTGGATAACATGCACGGTCTTTTGGAAAAAGTGTATGCTCTTTTTTAAAACAGGGCCGTCTTTTTTAAAAAGTGATCCTGCTTTTTTCAAGTCCGGCCGAAATCTTTATTAGAGCGCAGGGTTTTTTCCATCGCTGAATGTCCAATTTCAAAAAGTGTGACTACTTTATGAAAAAGTGCGGTTACTTTTTCATAAAAGCCGACCTCCTTTGTCAAGAGCAGGGGCGCTATTGTTAAAGAAGTGGTGGGTGTTGATGTTTACAGGCCAGGCAAAACAAATGGGGTGAATACATGTAAGAAAGGCTTCAGCGATTCTTAACCTTAGGCAGGCTTATTTGTTTGTCTTGACCTCCTTTATCATATTCTTCTTAACCTTTTTTCCATCCGCCGTCTGCTCTGTTACGATCTTTGTGATCCTTTCCTCATTCGGCGGTCGTTTGTACCATTCGTATATTTTCTTTCCACGCTTTTGTCTTGAAACAAAAGGTGGAGCCAAAAATTCAAGCCCATTCGATGCGCGTCAGTTCCTTATGCGGGAAGTCTTTCGGCGAATGGGCGATCGGACCACTCCGAAATCCGACGGCACGTGCAGCAAGACTAGGCTTCGATCATTTCCATCGTACGTCTGTGTCGCGATGGAGCCCGATGTCTACTGCGCTGAATTTTTCCTTGGGAAAAGCATGAGAAACTTTAAAGCATTTGTCGGAAAAATGAGGCGCTAAAAAGTTACTCCGTAAGCAGCACGTCCATAGATTCGCCACGTGCGCCTATCGTTACCTGAGAACAAACAGCCACGTACATTCTTTCTCCGCTACCTTTTGAAACTATATTAAGGCTATAAAAAGTAAGTAATGAATTATTGCTACTTGAAGTGGATTATGCTTGAGCGGCTATTGCTGGCTGCAAATTAGAGGCGGCTGGGCTGCTGTGTCCACCGTAGCCTTTGGCGGAGGTGGACGCTGAATTTTTCCTTGGGAAAAGAGTACGAGTCATTAAAGCAATTGTCGGAAAAATGAGGCGCTAAACAGCTGCTCCGTAAGCGGGGCGTCCATAGATTCGTTACGTGCGCCTATCGGTAGTCGAGAACAAACAGCCGTGTACATTCTTTCTCCGCAACCTTTTGACAGTGATTAGAACTTTGAGACCATTGCTGACTGTGAATCAGAGGCGGCTGGGCTGCTGTGTCCGCCGTAGCCTTGGCGAAGGTAGCTTTACTCATGTAGGCTCTTGCTTACCTTTTTGTCATGGTTATAAATGTCTTTTCGAAAGTTGAGCAAGCCGTCGCTATCTGCCCATGCAGTGAAATAGGTAATGTAGACGGGTACTTCTTCTTTCAGCGTAACCCATTTTTCGACGGATGCCGACAGGGCATCATTTATTTTTCGGGTTGTCCATTCGCGTTGGTTACGCAATAGATAGGTCGCCAATTTTGCCGGTTCGGCAAGGCGTATACAGCCGTGGCTGAGGGCCCTGGCTTCTTCTCCAAAAAGCGACTTTGCCGGCGTATCATGGAAATAAATATTGTAACTGTTGGGAAAGATGAATTTCACTTTGCCGAGCGCATTGGCGCCGCCCGGCTTTTGCCGGATGACAGGTAATCCACCCGAAGACCCGGTTTGCTCCATGTTATTTTTGGAAAGGTAATTTCTGCTTTTTCTTATTGCAGGCAATATCTCTTTTTGTACGATGCTGGGTGGCACATTCCAATAAGGACTAAAGACGATGTACTGTAATTTATCGGCAAAAATGACGGTATTGTGAGCGGTCTGCCCGACGACAATGTCAATGCTGAAAACTTTTTTCTCTCCGCTGAAAACGTGCAGCCTGAACTCGGGTATATTGACAGCAATGAATTCACCTTGAGGTTGTTGGGGCAACCAGCGCATCCGTTCCAGGTTAATCAGCATTTGCTCCTTCCGGTCTTTAACAGGAACGTTTAATTCCTTAATCAGCGCAGCGCCGATAACTCCATCCTCTTTCAATCCGAAACTTCTTTGAGCTGATTTTACAAGCGCCAGTAAATCGTTGCCGTATAAGAGACTTGTATCAATTTTAATTCCGGAAAATGCCGATAATAATCTTTGCTTGACCTGCCTTATTACGGCAGACGAATCGCCGGGGCTGTATGCCCTGAGGCCATCAATGGCGATACGTTTCCATCCGCCATTCTTTTCTATTTCTTCATAATGCAACAATTCCTTTTTTAAACGCTTGTAATATATATTTACCGGCTCCCAGTCCTCAATGTCCTTGCCATTGCGGGCAAGAAAAGAATGTAGCAGGCCAGCACCATCCAATTTCTTTCGTGGAATATGCCATTGCATTACAGCAGGATCGGCCTTGCCCGCATAGGCATTATTCAGATACACAAAGAAGTGACTGGTCAGTTGTAATTCTGTCCGCAGCTTTTTTTGGTGAGGGATCCTGGGGACGTTATCGGTAGTAAGCAATCCATCAATGTCGTGATGCAAGCCGGCAAACCGAAGCGCCGTATCTCCGAAATTGTTTATGTAGTTATTGTGAAGCGTCCAGTATGCCCGCAGATTTTCAGTGATACCGGTTTCTGTGAACCAGGCAAATCGATACATGCGGATCTTGTAGAAATTACGTAATTGTTTTGCCTCGGTATCTCCCGCTTTTTGCTCTTTAATAAAGCCTTCCAGCATTAAGCTGTCGAGAAAGAGGCCTGAAGATGAAGTGTCCGGGTTTATAGTCGTACCCTTTCCCGCCGGACTGTCTTTTGCATCTTGCCCCTGGCAACTATTGAGCAGGATTAAAATAAGCGATAGCGCAATGAAGTGTCTATTCATTGGTTAAGATCACTTTCAGGGTTTTCTCGTTTACCGCATTGCCAAAGGATTCGTAGGCGCTTATAATATCTTTTAAGGCAAAGTGGTGGGTGATCAGTTTCGAGGGATCAACTTTTTTGGAGACGACCGTTTTTAACAGCAGGGGTGTGGAGATGGTATCTACCAAACGTGTGGTGATGGTGATGTTTTTCGACCACAATGTTTCCAGATGAAGGCTTGCCGATTTGCCGTGAACGCCTACGTTGGCAATATGACCGCCTGCCGCTATCACGGATTGGCAGAGTTCAAACGTAGCGGGTATGCCCACGGCTTCAACGGCTACATCAACCCCGCGGTTATCCGTAATCTGCATAATCTTCTCGATAACATTTTCCTTATTGCTGTTGACGACATGAGTCGCTCCAAAGGATTTCGCAACCAGCAAACGGTTCTCATCAACATCCACCACGACGATGGCGGCCGGCGTATAAAATTGCGCTGTAATCAATACGGCCAGGCCAATTGGGCCTGCACCTACGATCACGACTGTATCTCCCGGTTTGATTTGTCCGTTCAGCACGCCGCATTCATAAGCGGTGGGAAGTATATCGCTTAGCATCACCAGGGCTTCTTCATCCGCATCTTTGGGAATGTGATAAAGGCTGTTGTCGGCAAACGGTATGCGCACGTATTCAGCCTGCGTGCCGTCAATTAAATGACCCAATATCCAACCGCCCTTTTCGCAGTGCGAATACATGCCCTTTTTGCAATACGCGCATTTGCCGCATGAGGTAATGCAGGAAATTAAAACGCGGTCTCCTTTTTTGAATTCCGTTACAGCGCTGCCCACCTCTTCAATCACGCCTACACCTTCATGACCCAGTATCCGTCCGTCTGTTACTTCCGGTACATCACCTTTCAAAATATGAAGATCAGTTCCGCAAATCGTTGTTTTGACAATTTTTACAACGGCGTCCGAGGGTTCAAGCAGCGTAGGCTTGGGTTTCTCTTCCCATGTCTTATTGCCGGCCCCGTGATAGACCAGGGCATGCATTTTCATGGGTGTATTTTTCAGGGACGGCGAACCGTTTTTCTTTTGCGTTGGAAGCTCAGTTGTAGCGGACATTTGTTTATAGTTGATACGGATAGAATAACCCGTATCGATGTAAGGTAGGCTTAATAGTAGGCTCAGCGTGTTAAGTGCCCGCTTGAATCAGCGTCTGAATGGAGGCTTCCCTATAAACAAGTAAATCATGCAACGTAATCTCATAATTATGTAACAAAGTTCCGGCAGGTTTCGAAACTGTCCGGTCCTTTACTAAGTGCGTGTCTTGGTAAATGCGAGCGGGATCCTTCACTGAACGACATGCTTCAGTTTGTTTGGGAATGGATACGATCTGAGCCTCCGTAAACACTGGCTTCGAAATGATTTAAGCAGCTGGTGATAGGCCATCTTACCTGTGTATAATTGCCGACTATTATTTCCGATGCAATTTGCTCGAATGTGGCCGTGCTTCTTTTTGCCGGACAAATAGGATGAAAGCTAATAACATTCCGTCAGCCGGAAACGCTGCAGATAGTGAACAAAAAATGAGAATATATCCTCGAGCCAGCATAGCGGCAAGCCACATGGCCGCAGAGAAGCTTAAGCTTACGCGGTCGAGCAACCAACCAAGGCATCCATTTCCACTGCTTTAACAAGCATAGTGCGTAAGTCTGTTAGTAAACGGTCCTCGTCATATTTTTTAAGCTCTTCCATATCTTCTTCTCCAAAGCAACCCAGCTCAATAAGTTTCTGTAAGAATTCGATTCCTTCAAGTACCCGGCTTGGGTCAAATAGAAGGCATTCCAGTTGTCCGTCAATCATTTTCACCGCCTGTCCGTAGTCGCCTATTGCTAATACATAGAACATGAACTTTTGATAATAATCTTCGTAAATCTCCATGTCGCTAAGTTTTACAAATCTTAATTTATCAATAGAACGAATGCCACCGTGAAATGAGACACTATAATCGCTTAAAGCAAAATCATCTTTTGCTTCATAAGACACCTGATAAATTCCCAAAACAGTATTTTCTGATTTAATCAGGCTTTTGTCTTTCTTATATAGCCCAATGTATGTGTAAGCGCCCATTTGCTTATTTCTTTAATCGTTAATAATTTAAAGTTGCTTCGAATTCTTGGCAGCCAAAGCTAAAATAGCCGACACTGGCTAATTCTGGAAAAAAACTTATGGTGTTGTTTTCCAGGCAAAGCGCCGTAAAACTTTGGGTAAGCCCTGAATCCTACCAGGATCAGTTGATCTGAAGATCATGACAAAACCGGACTTGTGGTCCGGTTTGTCATCTGGTCTGGCCTAGGGTCGATTCTCCATCTATTTTACAACTACTATCTGCAAATCGACAAATTTTGAAGCGAATTGAATACGGATAAAATATACTCCCGGCATAAAACCTGTCAGATCGAAATTGGTCTGAAGACCGTTTGAACTGTACAATTTCTGACCCGTGGAGTTAATGATGTCTATGGAATGTACCTCGCTCGAAATGCCAGCATACTGCAGCACAAATTTGCCTTTTGTAGGATTTGGAAAAACAGATGCAATGTCGGCCGTATTATTTTCGCATTTCTTAACTCTGATAGTCTGTGTGTAGGAATAGCTGCCATTAAGGTTAGTCTGCTTTATTCTGTATAAGAAGCCATCTCTGTTAGACAGGTTATCCGTAAACGTGTACGTTGACTGCGAAAGGGAATTGACTGCGCCCGGTACCGTTCCGGCTATCTGCCATTGGACTGAATTGATACTTCTTTCGATAGTGAAATAACTATTGTCTGCTTCGGTGGCAGTAACCCATTTGAGTACGGCAATCTGACCATCACAACGGCCTTCAAAAGAGTAGAGACCGATAGGCAGCACATAAAACGGGCAGGGCTGAGAAAGCAGTGCCTGGTTGACAGAGGCGGCGCCGGCAGTAGACATTAAACGGCCTTCCAGCGCTCCTCCTGCCCCCATTGAAACCGCAGCATTGTTTGCAATCAGCGTTCCCTTCATGGTAGTTGATGCTGCCATGGAGATCGCTCCTTCTGCAATCCAGAATATGCGGCAGGAGGATGCACTATTGATTAAACTAATGGAGGTGGAAGCGCCGGTGGTAAGGGCTCCTCCAAACTTGAATATAAATACTGCGTTCGGATCTCCCTGTGCATCCAGGATGAGGTTTCCGGCCACCGAACCTGCAGCCGGAATTGCATATACCCCCGGGAAGAGCGTTTCTCCGCTGCCATAGGCCGGCGCGTGGCTGGAGTTGGTTGCGGTTGTGCTGAATAGCTGATCATAGGCAGCCTGCAAGTCCGCCTTGCACTGAATTGTTACTGCGTTGCCGGAATCAATAGTTCCAATATGAGTTGTAGGCAGTTCAAAACCGCTAATTAAACCGGCGTTGGTACCGATGTTACCCATTATATTGGAGATTCCTGCACTGCTCACCGCACCTACGGAGCTGAAAAGTACAAAATTGGCCGCTGAGCGTAAATTGGGCATCTGCGCGAAACCCTGAGTGGAAAAGGAAAGCAATGCTGCGATCGCTAGAATAGATAATCGTGTCTGGATTTTCATAAAAAAATATTAGGAATTTGATATCGTGTTGCTAACGATAGTATTAATTGTAACTTTTGGTAATGTAGGTCTTTAAGTATCCGTTTGTTCTTTAATGCGAAACAGTAAACACTTAGCCGGCCATTATTAAAGAAATTCAAGGCGAAACCGGCCGGCTTGAAGAGCAACGGCGGCCATTATTGATCGGGGACCGACCATTTAACGATTAAAGCTTTATGAAGCTAAACTGAATCAAAACACACAAATTTGTACAGGGTGCACAGATTCTTACATGAATGACGATGGATGGAAGTAGAGGGCCGGCAGACAAGACATCGTTTATTGATGACAATAACGTCCGTTAGCTGAGAAATAATAAATTAATAGCAATGGCCAAAAAAATCGTTTTATTTCTATTTGCTCTTGCGTCTTTTATGATGGCCAGGGCTGGCGATACATTGGATTTACCCATTCGCAAAGGCATCATAAAATATGATGCGACCGATTCCGCTGTGTCTTTGGACCATCCTATTGGCATTATGATCGCAGCCACGACCGATTTTGACGTCCGGTCGACTGCTAAAGGCATAATTATCGGCGCCTACCCTACGAACGAGCATAAATGGGTGGTCATTATCAAGGGCGATGACGGCTTGTATTATGATTACGGGCAGTTGGATTTCGTACAGGTAAAAAAGGGTCAGCCGCTTGGTCGGGGCGCAAAGATTGGAAGATTGAATGAATCAGATCGCGAGGGTAGGACCCTGTTTTTTGCCGTCATGCGCGGGGATAGATTCTTAAAGGCAGAAAATTATGTCAGTCATTGATCTTGGATAGCCGTACCGATTCTGCAATTATCCGAACTGGCCGACGCGCCTGTCTTGGGCTAAGGGCTTCTCCTGATGTTGTGTATTGTTACATGTCTGCTTAGTCAGGTAGATAAAAATGGCACAACATTTTTTATTTAATCGCTTGTCGCTTTATTTATCAGGATACCTTAATAGCACAGCACGTTAAAGACTAAATTCGATTAAATAATATAGATGATCAGATTAGCTTGGCTGATAATCCTGGTGGCAGCCTGTCATCCGGCGGCTTATAAAAGGACGGGGTCAGGGTTAGCAGTACATCCACAACAGCAGGCGCAGTCGCAGCCGCCGATCGCCCCGGGATTTTATCAAGGGATAACAAAGGCTTCGGCCCGATTGAATATCGTGCCGATCAACGACAGCATGTCCTATTTCGAGCTGGATGAAAATGATGATCCCAAGCCGCCCTTTTGCGAAGGAGTGTTCGAGTCCGCTACCGGAACCGTATCCCTTTTCAGCGATCCATTGGTGAAGGTGAAGTTTTCCCGGTTGGAACGCGACACCGTTTCCATAGCCTTCCCGGATTTGTCCGATGCCCATTATTTCAATACACAGATGGCCGGGACTTATCATCTGGTCAACCCCGGTATCCCCAAGCTCAATGAACCGGTCTATCCCAAGTGGGACGAGCTGGATTGTCTCAAAGACGATTCCCTGATCCTTTACCGTTTTCCAGATACGTCGATGGCGCCCATTCATTTGCTTGCGGCAAAAAAAGGCGATGTCGTAACCATTACGCGCAGTCTCTCGGCTTCGCAAATCAGTCCCACAGAAGTTTTTGATTTCGTCAGATATCAGGGCAAGGCCGGCTGGACGAAGGCAAGAAAACTGGAAGGCTTTTTAAGGCAGCAATTCCGGTGCGAGTGGGTGGACGACCATACCATATCTAAAGATAACCGGCGTGAGCGCTATGTATTGTACACCGATGAAAAAGGGAATATCCTGAAAAAAGAAACCTATTGAACTCGTTCGTTTGTTAGCTTAACCGAAGGTGAGCCGCGTACAACTTTACCCTGCAGTAGAACCAGCCATGAAGTACATCATTTTTCGGTAGTCAGGCGCAGCTCTGTCAGCACCTTGTTGCCTGCTTCAAAAAGCGGCAGCCAGGGCGAAGCGCTATTTTCAAAATTTTTCATCAAGTCTTGCCCGACAAAAGTTCCTTTGTTGGTCAGCAAATAAAACTTTACCTCATCGGGGTGGGGGAGAGCGGTGGTTTCGGTTTTGGTTGCTTTATCCAGGTAGCCCTGACCCAGATCGACGAATTGTTTTGAAGCGTTGCTTACATTCTGATGCTGGCCGCCGCCGATAACGCCACCGCCCGTGCTTAGATACAAGCTTGCATCGCCGGTTTGAAAAGAAACGACCATTACCGTAGACGTGTCAATGCCCCAATCCATGATGATGCCGTAAACGACCGTTTTGTCCGGAGGTAACGAAAGCGCAAGATCCTTGGGGCTCATGCCAAAAGCAATAGCTCTCAAATCATTAAATGTATTCTGTTTATTGTGATACACTTTTGGGGATGCCGTGTCTTGCACGGCTGTTGCCTGCTTGCCGGTGGAACCTGGTTTGCTTTTGCAGCTTGTCAGGTAGAAGGCCAGTCCGGCTATAAGCAAAATTGCAAGAATCAGGTACGTCATCCTCGTTTCTTTTAGTTGGGTGGACGTCTTATAATTGTTGGTAATGGCATAAGTATTTTTGTCAACCTCGTGCATGTCAAGGAGCTGCCTGATGCCGTTGCGATCCGGCTTCCCGATCAGTTGCGGTTCCCGGCGTACGAAAAATTTCCAGCGGATATTCAACATGATTCTTAATTTAAGTGGCAGGCCCTTTACAATTTAGTCCCGCTTCCAGCGCACTAATATAAAAATAGTAACGGACATGGTGCTCACATTATAAATGGCCTGACACGCATAGACAAAAAATCCTTAAGCTCACATTCCCCGCGACCATTCGCAAGCCGAGACAGGTGCTTACTTCCAGCCTCCACCCAGCGCTCTATACAGCTCGATCGCTGCATTGAACTGTTCCCGTTTAATAAGATTTGCTTCCAGCTCGCTCTGCAGCAGATTCGCCTGTGCGGTGATCACTTCCAGGTAAGTCGCCAAGCCATTCTGAAAAAGATAATTGGCATCGACAATGGCCGACTGCAAAGTTTTCACCCGGCCCCTGGCTACCTGCAAACGCTCTTCCAGCTTTTCCAGTTGGGCCAACGCATCCGAAACTTCACCCACCGCAGTCAGCACTGTTTGCCGGAAACGGATCACTGTTTTTTCTCTCTCCACCTGCGCCAGCCGATATTGCGTCTGCAACTGTTTCTTTTGCAAAATGGGCTGCACGAGTCCCCCGGCTACGGTGCCGAAAAGCGATGCCGGCATGCTGAACCAGCTGCTCGCCTTGAATGCATTGATCCCCCCGCTGGCCGTGATCCTCAGGGCCGGATACATATTGGCTTTAGCAATGCCTACCCGGGCATTGGCAATATCAAGGGCCAGCTCACTGGTTCGTACATCGGGCCGGCGGCTCAGCATGGCCGCAGGAAAGCCGGCAGACAGGTTCGCTGGCAAAGGCACATCCTGCAAGGCCGCGGTCCGGGCTTTGTGTCCGGGCAGGTTGCCGGTCAGGATGCTCAATGCGTTTTCCTGTACCAGAATATATTGTTGCAGTTCAGGGATCAATTGCGCCGCCGTGGCTCTTTGCGCTTCCGCCTGCTCAATGCCGAGCGACGTCACCTGGCCGGCATCGAATTGCAGGTGAATGATGCGCAAGGTGCTGTCGGCCAGCGTCAGGTTTTTTTGCGCCACCAGCATTTGCGCATCCAGCATCAGCAGGTTAAAATAACCTTGCGAAACATCGGCGATCAACCGGGTCTGCACGGCTTTCTTTACTTCTGCGCTTTGCAGATAAGAAGCCAGGGCTGCGCGTTTGCCGTTGCGCACTTTACCCCACACATCGGCCTCCCACGAAAGCCCTGCGGCGAACGTATAATCTTCAACATGCGTATTGCCGAGGAATTGCTTCAGGCTGAAGCCGTTCAGGCTATTGTCGGAAGGACGGTTAATGCTTGCGGCCACCTGCACATCCACATCGGGCGCATAGCCCCATTTGGATTGACGCAGCAGCAAGTTCGCCTGCTCCATGTTTTTCGCAGCCAGCTGCAGGTCATAGTTCTGCTGGATGGCGCTGTCGATCAGTTGCTGCAGCGCAGCATCGGTAAAAAACTGTTTCCACGCAAGGTCGCCGATGCCGGCGGTATCGCTGCCGGCGCTGTTGCGGAAAGCGGCAGGCAGCTCCGGTTGCGGCCTGGCGGTGTCTTTGGTTATTTTGCAGGCACTAATGGTTATGATCGAGAGCCAGAGCAGGCTTGTGATGTATTTTTTCATTTTGATTATTAGTGGGTAAATGAATCGCTGATTTGGGACGGATGGCTTCCTGCAAGGCCTGGAAGACGATAAACAAAACGGGAATGATGAAGAGACCGATCAGTACACCGGAGATCATGCCGCCGGCCGCGGCAAAACTGATGGAGTGGTTGCCCTGTGCGGACGGACCTTCGGCACGCATCATCGGCACCATGCCTACAATAAAGGCCAGGGAAGTCATGATGATCGGTCGCAGCCTAAGCCTCGCGGCTTCCAGTGCGGCAGAGATCAAGGTCTTGCCCGCACGCCTGCGCTGTACGGCAAATTCCACGATGAGGATGGCATTTTTCGATAGCAACCCTATCAGCATGACCAGCGCTACCTGTACATAGATATTATTGTCGATGCCCGCCAGGCCGATCGTTGCAAATACGCCCAGGATGCCGGCAGGGATGGACAATACAACGGCCAGCGGTAAAATATAGCTTTCGTATTGCGCAGCCAGCAGGAAGTACACGAACAGCAGGCAGAGACCGAAGATGACGGCCGACTGACCGCCGCTGGAGATCTCTTCTTTGGTCAGGCCCGTAAACTCATACGTGTAGCCGGTCGGCAGGTTTTGCTTCGCGACTTCCTCCACCGCCTTGATCGCATCGCCGGAACTATAGCCGGGCTTGGGGATGGCATTGATGCCAATCGAATTGAACAGGTTGTAACGGGAAACTGTTTCTGGTCCGTACACCCTTTTCAAGGTCACCAATGTGCTGATCGGCACCATTTCGCCGGATTTGTTTTTTATAAATACGCGGTCGATGGCGGTCGGATCCGTACGGTCCGTTTTGTCGGCCTGCACCATCACGCGGTAGTATTTGCCGAAGCGGTTGAAATCCGATGCCTGCGCGCTGCCGAAATAAGCCTGCATGGTGCTCAGGATGTCCTTCACGTTCACCCCGAGCTGCGCCGCTTTTTCATCGTTCACTTCGAGTTCCAGCTGCGGGTAGTCCGCTTTGAAAGCGGTGAAGGCAAAGGCTATTTCCGGACGCTTCATCAGCTCTCCGATAAAGTTGCCGGATACGCCTGCAAACTTATCGAGCTTGCCGGTGCCGGTCCGGTCCTGCAGTACCATATCGAGGCCATCCACATTGCTGAAACCGGGTACGGTAGGGAAGGTGAACACGAAGAAGTTGCCGCCCTTGATCTGCGCCAGCTTGCCTCTTATATCATTCATGACCGCATTGATGTCTTTTTCATCCTTTGTTCTTTCGCTCAATGGCTTGAATGATACGAAAGCCACGGCTGCAGAGGGGTTGGACGATTGCGTCAGGATATTAAAACCCGAAAGTCCCATTACGGCCCGCTTGGATTTTACCGTATTCAGCACCTGTTCTCCTTCCTTGATTACCTCGGTCGTGCGTTCCAGCGAAGCCCCCGGCGGCATGGACAAGGCGATGGCAAAAAAGTTCAGATCTTCGGAAGGGATAAAGCCGGTCTTGGTTTTATTCACCAGGTAAACCGTCGACAACGTTACGAGGAGCAAGGCCGTAAATGCAATCCACTTGAAGCGGATCAGAAACCGCAATCCACCTAAATATTTATTGGTAAGCTTGGAAAATCCCGTATTGAACCCGGCAAAGAATTTTTCTTTAAAGGTCAGCTTTACGGCCCTGCCGTCATGATCGGCGATGTGGCCGTTTTTCAGGAACAAGGCACACAAGGCCGGGCTTAGCGTCAACGCATTCACTGCGGAAATAACGATCGCGATGGCGAGCGTAAACGCAAATTGCCGGTAGAAAACGCCCGTTGATCCTTTCATGAAGCCGACCGGTAGAAATACGGCACTCATCACCAGCGTTATGGAAATGATGGCGCCCGTTATTTCGCTCATCGCGGATATGGTTGCGGCCTTCGCAGGCAGGTGCTTATGTTCCATCTTGGCGTGAACGGCTTCCACCACCACAATGGCATCGTCAACCACAATACCGATCGCGAGCACGAGGGCAAAGAGCGTAAAGAGATTGATGGAAAGACCGAACAGCTGCATGAAAAAGAAAGTACCTACAATGGCCACCGGAACGGCGATGGCAGGGATCAAAGTGGACCGAAAATCCTGGAGGAAAAGAAACACTACAATGAACACCAGGATGAAGGCTTCTATCAGCGTATGCTTTACCTGTGCGATAGATTCGTCGAGGGGGATCTTGGTGTCGTAAATAGTGGTGTAGCCTATGCCTTTCGGAAAATTCTTCTGCACCTTTTTCATCAGGTCGGCGATGGCGATCTGTATCTCGTTCGAGTTGGAGCCCGCCAATTGAAAGGAGGCGATGTTCACACCCGGCTTGCCGTTCGTGCGCGTATAGTTTCCATAAGTGTAAGCGCCGAATTCAACACGGGCCACATCTTTCAGCCGCAGCATCGAACCGTCGGCATTGGAACGGACGACGATGTTTTCATAGTCGGCGGCTTCGCTCAGCTTACCCTTGTACTTGATGATATATTCGAATGACTCCTGGCTGCTTTCGCCAAATTTGCCGGGTGCCGCTTCCAGGCTTTTGTCCTGTATGGCGGCAGCCACTTCCTGCGGCGTAACGTTGTAAGCAGCCATCTGCGCGGGTTTCAGCCACACGCGCATGGAGTAATCCTTATTGCCTCCGAAAATAAGCGCCTGGCCTACGCCCGGTATCCTTTTAATTTCGGGGATGATGTTGATCTGGGCATAGTTGGCAAGGAAGGTCTGGTCGTATGCCTTTTCATCTTCGGCGTACAGGTCAACCACCATCAGCAAGCTGTTTTGCTGCTTAGCCGTAGTAATACCGGCCTGCACTACTTCCGCCGGCAACTGGCTGGTGGCCTGGGCTACGCGGTTCTGTACGTTCACGGCCGCCTGGTCGGCATTGGTGCCCAGCTTGAAATATACGGTGATGACAAGCGAGCCGTCATTGCTGGCGGTGGAGCTCATATAACTCATGCTCTCGACGCCATTGATGCTTTCTTCCAGCGACGGCGCTACGGAGCGCAAAACGGTTTCGGCATTGGCGCCGGGATAAAGTGCGGTCACCTGCACGGCCGGCGGGGCAATGTCCGGAAACTGCTGCAAGGGCAGGCTGGTAAGTCCGATAATACCCAGGATAACGAGCAGTATGGACACGACGGTAGCCAGAACAGGTCGTTCTATAAATTTTTTAAACATAAAAAGAGTTTAATGCGGATAAGAGATCAGGGCGGTTCGATGGCCGCTGCTGTCATGGATCAATCCATTTCATTACTGCTTCATGGATAATTGGGCGGATGCTTTCGGAGCAACGGGTTCGATACGCACGCCGTCCTGCAAATGGTCAAGGCCGGACACCACGATGCGGTCGCCGTTTTTAACACCCTGCACCAGGTAGTCGTTGCCGCTTTTGCCGACGACGGTGATGAGCTGTTTTGCCACTTTGTTGCTATCGCCTACGAGGTAAACGAAGACCTTGTCCTGCACCTCCATCGTAGCGGCAGAGGGTACCACGAGGGCATCGCTGTGCTGCATCGCTAACCTTACCTTGCCAGTGTTACCGGTGCGGAGCGTGCCCTGGGCATTCGGGAAGGTAGCACGCAGGGTGATGGCGCCGGTGGTTTTATCGAACTGTCCGTCCACCATCGTTACACGGCCTTGCTGCTCGTAAACGGAGTTGTCGGCCAATACCAGCGCGACCGGGGGCAGGGATCTGATCTTATCGTTCAGCGTATTGCCGGGGTAGTTTGTTTTGAACTTTATGAAATCGCTTTCGCTCAACGAAAAGTAGGCGTAGATATCCTTTACATCGGATATGGTGGTCAGCGCAAGCGGATCGGTGCGGCTGATCAGGCTTCCCTGTTTTTTGGGCAGCCGGCCGACATAGCCGCTTACCGGCGCGGTGATCAATGTGTAGCCCAGATTGATCTTTGCTGCAGCCACGGCAGCCAGGGCGCTTTCCTTATTGGCCAGGGCCAGCTGGCGCGTCGCCAATGCTGCTTTCTGCTGTACATCGGAAATCACTTTGTGCTGCACCAGCGGTGTGAACTTGTCGATATCCACCTGGGCGCTGACTATTGAAGCCTCGGCGGCGTGCAGGCTGGCGACGGCGCTATTGTATTGCTGGCGGTAGGGTTGTTCATTGATCCTGAAGAGGGGCTGGCCGGCATGGACGTAGGCGCCTTCGTCTACAAATACCTGCACTAGGTTGCCGTCTACCTGCGGCCGTACTTCTACGTCGGCCCGGCCCTGGAGGGCGGCGGTGTATTCGTTTTGCGTGGAGATGTCGCCTTGTGCGATCGTGATCACCTCTGTGGGCGCTGGCTTAGTGGTGTCCGGGGCTTGTGCGAGCTGCTTGCAGCCATAAATGATAAGGGCGGCGAGGGCTATGATTTTGATATTCATAAACGTAGTTAATCTATTTAATGGTGTTAAGTAAATGGGCCAAAAAATTCCCGCCTGGGGATTTATGGATAGGAAGGTCAAGGTTGATGACTGTGGGCATAAGCCAGAAATTGATGTTGGTTGGTTTGTTATTAATGATTGATAAACAATTTATCACTGTTAGATATTTTGAAAAAAAATTAGCTGGATATGGAATGGGTGATGCCGGTGATCGCATTTTTCAGCACGATCCTGTTGATTTCATCGGAGGCGCCGATGTTCACGATATTGATCGAAACGAGGCCGTGAATGATAGACCAGTAGGTGTAGTACCAGCTGCAGATCTCGTCTTCCGTCGGGTTTTTGTGTCGCGTCAGTTCGGTTATGGTGTCCCAGATGATATCCATCGTCCAGCGGGCTTCGTCCATTTTCTGCTTTACGGCGCAGCAGTTCATCTCCACGCCGTACATCACCTGGTAATATTCTTTTTCGGCAAAGGCAAAGTTCCAGTAAGCCATCCACATGGCTTCGAGCTGCGCGGCCGGATCCGGCTGCCCGTCCTTTGCTTCCTTTAATTTATTAAAAAGCAGGCAGTAGCCTTGGCGGGTAAGCTCTTTTAGAATGGCTTCCTTGTTGGCGAAGTATTCGTAAATAATGGGGGCAGTGTATTCTATCTTATCCGCGATCTTGCGCAGGCTTAAGGCTTGCCAGCCTTCCTCCTTTACGATCTGAAGGGCAGCGGTGAGGATATTCACCCTGTTATCTTCCTTTAAGCGCAGAATGCGGTCCTTGCTTGCCATTTAATCGACCTTTAAATAATTTAACACTGTTAAACAAAGGTAGGGATACTTCAATTTAACTTCCAAAAAAATTTATTGTCATTCCTGATTTATCGGAAAGTCATCTTTATCACAAGGCTTGCGACGAGTACCCATCACCACCAGCGCATTGCTGAATAAAGCTCCGACGGCCTGTGATCGGCTTACAATCTTGCCTACGCAAAAAGCAATTAGCCTGCAACGGATCGCAAGCTAATTGCTTTTTATGCGGGGCTTCACGATGGCTTATGCGCCCGGCCGGAAGAAAATCAGATTACAATACCACTTTCGTAACGGTCGTGCCGTTTGCCGCAGTGATGCTGAAAAAATACAAGCCGCTGATTCCGGCACGCAACGGCACCGTAATGTTGTTCGTTCCCTGCTCGAGCATTTGCACGCTTTGCATCAGCACCTGGCCCATGGGGTTCAGCAGTCGTATCGTTGCCTGCTGCGGCTGTGCGGAGCTGATGGAGAGGTGCACGGTATTATTCGCGACATAGGCGTTCTGGAGCTCGGTGCCTTGCGCCCTTGCGATCCTGATGACCCTCGTATAGCTTGTCCTGCCGTCGAGGTCCACTTCGGCTACCCTGTAGTAGCTCGTCGTGCCAGTAAAGGTCCTGTCCGTGAACGAGTAGGTGTGGGCCCCGCCCGTGTTGGCGGCGGATAAGATCGCGATCGTGGCAAAGGCCTGCCCGGTACTGCTCCGCTGCAGCTCGAAATGACGGATGGAGGCTTCCGACTCCGTGGTCCAGGTGAGCAGGTTGTCTTTGTTTACCGCCACGCCGCTGAATCCCGTAAACCTTACCGGCAGCGCGATGGCATTGAAGATGTCCTTGCCCAGTACCCGCTGGAACAGAATGCGGTGGCCGGCGTTGTTCAGGTGAATGCCGTCGCCGGAATTATATTCGTTGGCAATGGTGCTGTCATTGGGATCGGCCAGCGTCGTATAAAAATCTATGGCATAATCCCCGAATTCCATGAAAACACTGTCCCTGATCTCCGTCAGCTTGCGCTGCACGTCATCGTTCAGGAAACAGCTTTCTTCCCTTGGCTGGGTGGTGGTGACGTAGCAGGGAATGCCCGCGTCGTTGGCCGCTTTCTTCATGATGCGGAAGCAATTCATTACCTCGGCCACCGTATAAGTACAGTAACCGTTCGTGGGAAAGTTGATCAGGATGACGCCGGGATTGGAGGCGATGGCCGCCGTGATGTTCTTGCTTGTATTGGTCGTGGGCCGTCCCGGCGGAGGCGTATAGGCGGTAGGCATGGCCTGATA
>Ga0247771_1000107_pt1 | contig 33217 bp, 18 predicted proteins | sample UWRJL197509C6_FD_179948 | JGI IMG/M metagenome (GOLD analysis project Ga0247771, IMG submission 179948) | Plant litter microbial communities from Arlington Agricultural Research Station in Wisconsin, United States - UWRJ-L197-509C-6 | ecosystem: Environmental > Terrestrial > Plant litter >... | reverse complement strand
GCCGAGTTGTTCCCGATCACGTCCAGGCACTTGTTCGCCGGGATGTTCACGATGTCGCGCGCCCCGCTGACGGCCCACTGCTGGGCCCCGGTGCCGTTGCAGTCGTACAACTGCACCAGCGTCCCGTTGGCGGTCCCGGCCGCGGCGGCGTCCAGGCACTTGCCCAGCGCGCGGATGGTGCCGTCACCGGGACGGCTCCAGTTCTGCGCGGCGTTGCCGTTGCAGCCGACGATCTGGATCGGCGTGCCGTTGGCGCTGTTCGCGCCCGCGACGTCCAGGCACTTGCCCGCGAGGCCGATGATCTGGCCACCGCCGCTGGGCGGGCTGTCCGACGTGGTCACGCGGACGTAGTCGACCAGCAGCTGCTGCGGGAACTGGGTGCTGCTGTTGGGGTCGCCGGGCCAGTAGCCGCCGACCGCCAGGTTCATGATGATGAAGAACGGCTTGTTGAACACCCACTGGTTGCCGTTCAGGTCCGCGGGCGTGCGGGTCTGGTAGACGTTGCCGTCCACCGACCAGCGGATCTGGTTGGGCGCCCAGTCGATCGCGAACGTGTGGAAGCCGTCGGAGAAGTTCGGCCCGTTGTAGCCCGCGCCGATGCCGCCGGAACCCGAGTAGCCGGGGCCGTGCAGCGTGCCGTGGACGGTGTTGGGCTCGAAGCCGACGTTCTCCATGATGTCGATCTCGCCGCTGCCCGGCCACGGGTTGCCGCTGTTGATGTCGGCGCCCAGCATCCAGAACGCGGGCCACATGCCCTGGCCGCGCGGCAGCTTCATCCGCGTCTCGTAGTGGCCGTACGTCTGGGTGAACTTGCCGGCCGTGTTCAACCGCGCCGAGGTGTACTCGCAGCGGCCGTACCAGCAGTTGTAGTTGGCCGGGTTCTCCTTGCGGGCGGTGATGACCAGATTGCCCGCGCCGTCGGTCGCCGCGTTGCTCCGGCTGTTGGTGTACATCTGGCGCTCGTGGTTGTTGACGTTGTCACCCGTCTCCAACTGCCACTTGCTGCCGTCCACCCCACCCCCGGCGGGACCGTTGAACTCGTCCGCGAACGTAGTCGCCATCGCGCCGACGTCCTGTGCGGTGGCGGCGGGCGCGCTGCTGGCGGGGGTGGACAGGGAGACCGCGCCCAGGGTCATCAGCAGGACCGCGCCCAGGATTCCCGCTGCTCGGGCACGCCGAAGAGGCCCTCGTGTCGACATCGCAGATCACCTTTCAGGCAGGGTGGCGGTTCGGCGTCGAACCACTGATCGGCGGTCGTCAGGGGGGATCAGTGGTAAATGGTCCGAACCACCTGGTGTCACGGGGACGTTACTCGACCTCTTTGTTCAAGTCACGATGAAAGAAGATCCAACCCTATTTATCGTTTCAGTGCGGACTGAACAAAAGCATTCCCCGCTAGTGTGCTGACGAGGGCGCGAACCGCCTGCTTTACTGAACGAACGGTCGGTAGATCACCCCGGACCTTGGAGGACGACCCCGATGGCTCTGCTGCGCAGTTACGTCTCCGGCCGCTGGCACGTGCCGACAGCGGAGGGCGCGCCCCTGCACGACGCGGTGACGGGGGAGGAGATCGCCCGGATCTCGTCGGCGGGGATCGACATGGCCGCCGCGCTGCGGCACGGCCGCGAGGTCGGCGGCCCCGCGCTGCGCGAGCTGACGTTCCACCAGCGCGCGGCCCTGCTCAAGGCGCTCGGGTCGACGCTGCGCGAGCACCGCGACGAGCTGTACGCGCTGTCCGCCCGCACCGGCGCCACCAAGAACGACTCGATGATCGACGTCGACGGCGGCATCGGCGTGCTCCTGGGCTACGCCAGCAAGGCCAAGCGGGAACTGCCGAACGACACGGTCTACGTGGACGGCGCGGTCGAGCCGCTCGGGCGCGGCGGCACGTTCCTCGGCCAGCACATCGCCACCCCGTTGCGCGGGGTCGCCGTGCAGATCAACGCGTTCAACTTCCCGATGTGGGGCCCGCTGGAGAAGTTCGCCCCGGCGTTCCTCGCGGGTGTGCCCAGCCTGGTGAAGCCCGCGTCGCAGACCGCGTACCTGACCGAGAAGCTCGTCGAGCTGATGATCGGCTCCGGCCTGCTGCCCGAGGGCTCGCTCCAGCTCGTGTCCGGCAGCGCGGGCGACCTGCTGGACCACCTGACCGAGCAGGACCTCGTCGGCTTCACCGGCTCCGCGTCCACCGCGCAGCACCTGCGCACGCACCAGGCCGTGGTCCGCTCCAGCGTCCGGTTCAACGCCGAGGCCGACTCGCTCAACTGCTCGATCCTCGGCCCGGACGCGGTGTCCGGCACGCCGGAGTTCGACCTGTTCGTCAAGCAGCTCGTCACCGAGATGACCGCCAAGGCCGGGCAGAAGTGCACCGCGATCCGCCGCGCGTTCGTGCCCGCGTCGCTGATCGACGAGGTGTCCGAGGCCGTATCCGCCCGCCTGGGCAAGGTGGTCGTCGGCAACCCGGCCAACCCGGACGTGCGGATGGGCGCGCTGGCGGGCCTGGAGCAGCGCGAGGAGGTCCGGCGCTCGCTCAAGGGGCTCCTGGAGGCGTCCCGGATCGTGTTCGGCGACCCCGAGCACGTCGAGGTCGTGGACGCCGACGCCGAGCGCGGCGCGTTCCTCTCCCCGGTGCTGCTGCGCGCCGACGACCCGGAACTGGCCCAGCCGCACGAGGTCGAGGCGTTCGGCCCGGTCAGCACGCTGATGCCGTACACCGACACCGAACACGTGATCCGCCTGGCCGCACGGGGTCAGGGCAGCCTGGTCGGGTCGGTCGTCACGGCCGACCCGGCGTTCGCCCGCGAGGTCGTGCTGGGCGCGGGCGCGTGGCACGGCCGGATGCTGGTGCTGGACCGCGACGACGCCAAGGAGTCCACCGGGCACGGCTCGCCGCTGCCCGCGCTGGTCCACGGCGGCCCCGGCCGCGCCGGTGGCGGCGAGGAGATGGGCGGCATGCGGGCCGTGCTGCACCACATGCAGCGCACGGCCGTGCAGGGCAGCCCGAAGGTGCTCGCGGCCATCACCGGCCGCTGGGTGCCGGGCGCGCCGCGCACGGAGTCCGACGAGCACCCGTTCCGCAAGAGCCTGGCGGAGCTGAAGGTCGGCGACAGCGTCGTGGCCGGTCCGCGCACGGTGACGCTGGCGGACGTGGAGCACTTCGCCGAGTTCACCGGTGACACGTTCTACGCGCACATGGACGAGGAGGCCGCCAAGGCGAACCCGTTCTTCGGCGGCCGGGTCGCCCACGGCTACCTCGTGGTGTCGTTCGCGGCGGGCCTGTTCGTCTCGCCGGAGCCCGGCCCGGTGCTGGCCAACTACGGCTTGGACAACCTGCGGTTCCTCACGCCCACGTTCCCCGGCGACGAGCTGACCGTGACGCTGACGGCGAAGCAGATCACCCCGCGCGAGGACCAGGACTACGGCGAGGTGCGGTGGGACGCCGACCTGGTCAACCAGAAGGGCGAGTCGGTCGCGAAGTACGACGTGCTGACCCTGGTCGCGAAAACGCGCTAGCACAGGGGAAAGGGGCCGGGTCGTCCACTGTGGACGACCCGGCCCCTCCTCGTTCGACTAGCTCGTGGTGTAGGAGAGGACCTCCGGGGCCGTCCAGTCGCTGGACACGATCGTCGCCCCGAGCGCGCCCAGCTGCCGGACCTTCGCCTGGGCGTCGGCCGCGGCGGGCGCGCGGTTGTCGATGGCGGGCGGCACGCTGTGCGCGTCCGTCATGACGACCAGGTACTTGCCGCCGAGGTAGGGGCCGCCGCCGAAGCCCGCGAAGGACGTGGCGCTCCCGTCGAACACGACCATCCACGGCTTGCGCGCGCCGCCGCGGTCACCGGTGCGCGGGTCGGTCGCCGACGCGCCGTTGATCGCCGGGAACGACATGGCCGAGGCGAGGGTCCCGCCCGAGTTGGCCGCGATCAGCCGGTCGGCCACCTCCAGGTCGGTGTCGTAGGTGTCGAACGGGTTCTGGAGCTCGAACGTGCCGTTCTCCACGATGAAGATGAACTTGCCGGTCAACGACGACCGCGACGGCCACCCGTTCGCCTGCACCGCCGAGTCGAGGTCGGCGCTGCCGCCCTTGAGGTTGGCAGGCCCGAAGACGTTGCCCGCGCCCAGGGTGGAGGCGATCAGGCTGTCGAACCGCGGCACGCCGAACCCGGCCCGCCCGTCGAAGCCGTTCTTCATCTCGACCTTGACCACGAGCGGCGCGTGGTTCGGGTTGTGGTCGTGCCACAGCTTGAGGTTGCGCAGGCAGCCCGCGAGGTTCTGGTTGCGGCCGCCCGACCTCAGGCCCTCGTAGGTCGTGGCGTTGGAGCAGTTGTTGGCGTTGCCGGGGTCGTGGCCGACCTGGAAGTCGTTCGTGAAGAAGAAGTTCGTCCACACGTCGATCTCGACCATGCCGGGGTTGCGGTCCAGCACGTCGACCAGCCAGGGGGCCGTCTCCTGCGTGTAGCTGTTGTGCAGGCCGACGGCCGTCGTGCCGGTGGCGGTCGGTGTCGCCTGCGCCGACGGCACCACCGTGATCAGCAGGGACGCCGTGGCCACCGCGGCCAAGAAGCGCTTCATCCGAGACTCCTCGCACTGGACGTTCCCGTACGACTACGCAGGGTAGGAATGTGAAGAGTGTTCACGATGAACTCCGCATGGCCTTCGCGGGAAGTGCTCGGGGTCGTCAACAGTTGACCGTCGCGCGCCGGATGTCGACCTTGAGCTTCGGGGCCCCGTCGACCGGCGCCGGGTCCTCCGGCGTCGGCAGGACACCGGCGGCGGCGACCTTGTCGAGCGTCTTCAGGCCCTCCTCGCTGATCCGGCCGAACACGGTGTAGTTGGGGCGCAGCACCGAGTCCGAGGTGACCAGGAAGAACTGGCTGCCGTTGGTGGCCGGGCCCGCGTTGGCCATGGCGAGCGTGCCGCGCGGGTAGATCCGCCGCTCGCCGGTCGGGTCGTTCGGCGCGGGCGGCAGCGTCGTGGGCAGCTCGTCCTTGTACTTGTAGCCCGGCCCGCCCTCGCCGGTGCCGCTCGGGTCGCCGCACTGGAGGACCTTGAGCGTCGCGTAAGTCGTGAGCCGGTGGCACGTGGTGACGTCGTAGAACCGGTGCTCGGCCAGGTGCACGAAGCTCTGCACCGTGCACGGGGCCTGCTTCCGGTCCAGCGTCAGCGGGATCGGGCCCTGGTTGGTCCTCAGCAGGACGTCGACCGTGCCGCGGTCGGGGGTGTGCCTCGGGTCGTTCGGGAGGCGCACCGGCCGTGCGGCGGGCTCGTCCGGGGTCTTCGTGTACGCGCACGGGCCTCGGGTCACGTCCGGATCGGGCGCGGCCCCGGCCGCCGACGCGGTGCCCACCAGGAACCCCGCTGCCACGACCAGCGCGACCACGATCTTCTTGCCGTCCACTCAAGTCCTCCTCGTCAGGGCGGCCACCAGTCTTAGTGGACCCCCGGCCGACGCCACAAGGGCCGGTGGTCGGACCCCCGCGTCATCTCCGGGGCTGACGACGGGGTACCGAAGCGCGGCCGAGGATCGTCTCGACTCGACGAACACCGGGAGTAGCAGTGAGACGGGCCTTGGCACTGGCACTGGTAGTGACGATGGCGGCGGGAGGTGTGGCGCACGCCGACGCGGCGACCGGCCCGACCTGGTCGCCCTGCGGCGACCGCGGGGCGGAGTGCGCGACCGTGGAGGTCCCGCTGGACTGGGCGAGGCCCGGCGGCGAGCGGATCACCCTCGCCGTCAGCAGGCAGCGCGCGACCGACCGGGCGCACCGCCTCGGCGTGCTGTTCTTCAACCCCGGCGGTCCCGGCGGCCCGGCCGTGCCGGTCGTCCGGGACGAGCCGGACCTGTTCCCGCAGGGGCTGCGGGACCGCTTCGACGTCATCGGCGTGGACCCGCGCGGCGTCGGCGAGAGCAGGCCCGCCATCACGTGCGAGAAGCCGCCGATGGATCCGCAGGTCGACCACTTCCCCCGCGACCGGGCCGAGTTCGACCGGCTCGTGGCCTACAACCGGGACGTGGCCGAGAGCTGCCGCCGGGCGACCGGGCCGCTGGTCGACCACGTGGACACCGTCAGCGTGGCCAAGGACTTCGACGCGGTGCGCCAGGCGTTGGGGGAGTGGCGGGTGTCCTGGCTGGGCCTGTCCTACGGCTCGCTGCTCGGCGCCACCTACGCGCAGCTGTTCCCGCGGCGGGTCCGGGCGGCCGTCCTGGACGGCGCGGTCGACCACACCGTCGGCTCCCGCAGGCTGGCCCTGGACGAGGCCGTGGTCAGCGAGGACGTGTTCGCGCGCTTCACGGCGTGGTGCGCGGAGGACACGACCTGCGCGCTGCACGGCCGGGACATCGCCGCGGAGTACGGCAACCTCCTGGACCACCCGCCGGGCGGCGTCGCGGCGGCCGAGATCGGCTACGGCGTGTACTCGGGCCTGTCGCTGCGCTCCCAGTGGCCGCGGGTGGCCGAACTCCTGGTCCCCGCGCTGGCGGAGGACCCGGACGCGAGCGCGTTCGCGGGCATCGGCTCGGACGCCGCGTACCGGGTGATCGGCTGCCACGACTTCCCGAGCACGGTCCACGGCTACACCGACCTCGCCGCGCGGCAACGCCAGATCCGCGCCGCGGCCCCGGTGACCCGCGGCTACGTCGAGGGCTGGGACGTGCAGGCCGGCTGCCTGGGCTGGCCGATCCGCGCGGCCAACCCGTGGGGGCCGACGCCGGTCCGGGGAGCCGAGCGCGTGCTGGTGGTCAGCGGCGAGCACGACCCCGCCACCCCGCACCCGTGGGGCGTGGGACTGGCCGCGCAGATCCGCGGCTCGCGCCTGCTGACGTGGACCGGGGTGGGCCACACCGCCTTCTTCAACGACCCGGACACCCTGGCCGAGGAGGTGCGGCACCTGGTGGGGTGAAACGCCGAACGGGCGCCGGGGGAGTCCCCTGGCGCCCGTTCCGGTGCGGTGTTCGTCAGCCGACGATGCGGCGGATGGTGTTGATCGGGCCGATGGAGTCGATCGGCGCGGTCTTCACCGGCACGCCCTCGGTGGAGGCGTGCACGGCGGTGTTGCTGTCGACGACCATGGCGACGTGGCCCTGGTCGGCGTAGTAGATGACCAGGTCGCCCGGCTGCACCTCGCTGCGCGACACCGCCCGCCCCAGTACCGCCTGGGCGTAGGTGGTGCGGCCGATGGAGATGCCCGCGGCCCGGTAGGAGGCCTGCATGAGGCTGGAGCAGTCCCACGAGTCCGGGCCGTTGGAGCCGAACACGTAGGGCTTGCCGCGCTCGCCGAGCGCGAAGTTCACGGCCGCCGCCGCGGCGCCCGAGGCGTTCACGGTGATCGGCGTGTTGCTGCTGCCGCTGTTGAGCGTGTTCTTGGTCGAGGAGCTGAGCGAGCTGTACGCCGCTTTCGCCTCCTTGACGCGGCCGTCGAGGTCGGCCGCCTTCTTGTCGATGTCGTCGAGGAGCTTCGCGGCGTCGTCCTTGGCCTTGCTCGCGCGGTCCGTGGCGTCCTTGGCGGACGAGCGGGCCTGGTCGGCCGTGGCGACCGCGCCGGACAGCTTGCCGAGGGCTTCGCTGTTGTCGGCGGCGAGCACGCTGATGGCCGACATGCGGTTGAGGAAGTCCTGCTGGGAGTCGCTCACCAACAACGCGGAGAGGTTGTTGAAGCGCGCGCCCTCGAAGGACGCCTCGGTGAGCAGGTCGACCTGGCCGCGGAACTGCTCCTCGGTGGCCTTCGCGGCGTTCTCCGCGTCGGTGGCCGCCGAGAGGTCCGTGTTGGCCTTGCCCAGCTCGTCCTCGGCGACCTTCAGCGCTTCCTGCGCCTTGATGTGGTCGGCGTTGAGGACGTCGGCCTCGTGGGAGAGGTCGTTGTACTTCTGCAGCGCCTCGGATTCGGGGTCGGCGTTGGCGTAGGGCGCCGTGCCGAGGACCGTCGCGGCCACGGCTGTGGCCGCCAGGACTCCCTGGAACATCCGCTTGCGTGGTTGCGACGACACGTCGCGCAGCCTCCTTCGTCGGGTACTTCCCACCTGTGCCCATGCAGCACTGTCACAGTCTGTGCGGCGGTGACCTGGTCGTTTCGCCCATAAGGGCTAGCGACTGGCGCGAAGTCTCGATCAGGTTACGGAACGTCTTGCTTGGAGTCCACCTTAGAGTTTTGGCCACCTCGAACGGCCCTACGGGAATGAGATCATCCCGAATTGCGTTGAACCGGTGAGTTGAAGTGTCAACCTGGAGGACGACATGCCCGCGGTCACCGTCACCGACATCACCAGCCTGGCCCGCATCCCCGAACCCGCCCCGGACGCGGCCGACCGGAAGGTCCGCTCGGTAACCACAGGTCCACGCGGTTTCGAGGGCGAGGGCTTCCCCGTCCGACGCGCCTTCGCGGGCATCGACCTCGCCGACCTCGACCCCTTCATCCACATGGACCAGATGGGCGAGGTGGACTACGGGCCGGGCGAGCCGAAGGGCACTCCGTGGCACCCGCACCGCGGGTTCGAGACCGTGACGTACATCATCGACGGCGAATTCGAACACGCCGATTCGCACGGCGGTGGCGGCAACATCACCAACGGGGACACCCAATGGATGACGGCGGGCGGGGGAGTCCTCCACATCGAGAAGCCCACCGAGGAACTCGTGCGCACCGGCGGTGTCTTCCACGGCGTGCAGCTGTGGGTGAACCTGCCCAAGGCCCGCAAGTGGGTGGAGCCGCGCTACCAGGACCTCCGCGGCCACCAGTCCGTGCTCCTCGCGAGCCCGGACGGCGGGGTGCTGGTGCGGGTCATCGCCGGTGACGTGGCGGGCCACGAGGGACCCGGCTCCACGTACACGCCGATGGCCATGCTGCACGCCACCGTGAGCCCCGGAGCCCGCGTGCGGCTGCCGTGGCGGCCGGACTTCAACGCGCTGGTCTACGTGCTGGCGGGCGACGGGACGGTCGGCGCCGAGCGGCGGCCGATCTCCACCGGGCAGCTCGCGCTGTTCGGCCCCGGCGACACGATCGTGGTGGACGGCGCGAGCAAGCAGGAGTCGCGCCACGCCGAGATGGAGGTGATCGTCCTGGGTGGAGCGCCGATCCGGGAGCCGGTCGCGTGGGGCGGGCCGTTCGTCATGAACACCCGCGCCGAGGTGTTGCAGGCGTTCGAAGACCACCAGGCGGGTCGGTTGGGCAGCATTCCCGCCCAAAAGGGTCCTGCTGAGCACCTGCCCCACGGTGACGTCGGCGGTCAGATGCGCGGCGGACAGATGTCCTGACCTCGCAAGGGGGCCGTGGAACGTGCGACGGCCCCCAGCTCACCTGGGGGGTTGGGAGCCGGGGGCCGTGTACACGCCGGGTGCGGTCAGGGGGGTCGACAACACCGGGCAACCAAGAGTCTATGCGGTGAATCGGTTTCGTGTACGCCAACCGCGCGGACAAGCCCATGAGAATTTCCGATCAGCCCGACCGGGCTCAGCTCGCCATCGCCGCGGCGAACGTGCTGAGCGCCTCCCGGTCCGGTCGGCTCGTCTTGCTGATCAGGCTCGCGACGTGCTTCTCCACGGTCCTCGGCGAGATGTGCAGGCGTGCCGCGATGGCCTTGTTGCCCATCCTGTTCGCCAGGAGCAGGAACACTTCGAACTCCCGAACAGTGATCCCGAGCACTCTCAACTGGCGCGGAACCTGCTCGGTACCGGTGCGCCGCTGCTGCACCGACGCGCCGACCTGGCGCAGCAGCCCGCGGCACGCGCTCGCGACCGGCGTGACCTGCGCCTGGTGGAAGTACTCCTCCGCGCCGCGCAGCCACGCCACCGGGTCGCCCCAGCCGTCGGCGTGCGCCGCCTCGGCGACGAGCCGCAGCCCGAGGTGCCGGGCGACCGGGAACACGGCGGCGGACTCCTGGGCGGCCCGCACGGCGTCGCCCGCCTCGGCGGTCCTGCCCTCGCGGCCGAGCAGCACGGCGTGGGCGAGGTCGGCGAACACCCGGTTCCACCGCATGCCGCTGGCGGCGGCGCTGGTGATCTCCCGGTAGTGCGGCCACCCCGCCCGGCCCGCGAGCACGCCGAGCAGCAGGTGCAGCCCGTGGCGGCCCGCGAGGTGGAACGTGGTCGGGTTCTCCGCCTCGTACGCCAACGCCTGGGCCAGTTCGCTCTCGGCCAAGTCGCGGTCCTCCTCCAGCAGCGCGCAGAACGTCCGCGCCAGGCCGAAGCACAGCGGCAGCTCCTGCGACCCGCCGCCGGACACCGAGCGGAACTCGGTGATGGCCTGCTCCATGGCGGGGCGGTCGAGCCGGTGCGCCGCCGAGGTCGCCTTGACCATCAGCAGGTACCGGGTCAGCGGCGTCATCTGGAGCCGGGAGGTGACCTGCGCGGTCCGCTCCACCAGGTCCGCGGCCTCGTCGTAGGCGCCCACGAGCACCGCGTGCAGCGACCGGATCGCGTCCACGTTGTAGGCGATGGTGATCGCGCCGACCCGCTGCGCTTCCTCACGGGTCCGGTCGAGCGTCGTCGTGGTCGCGTCGACGAGCCAGTCGTTGCCCGCGATCCGCACCATCGCGTACACCTGCTGGATCGGCAGGTCGTACTCCTCGGCCAGCATCCTGGCCTGCTCGAAGCACGCGTTGGCCTCGGCGAGGTTGTTCTCGCGGGCGAGGACCCCCAGCAGCTGCCACGCGTCGCAGCCGACCAGCGGCAGCGGCACCCGCTTCGCGGCGTCCACGGCCCGGCGCGCGAGCACTGCGGCCGCGGCGATCCGGTCCGGGCTCTGGGTGTGCAGCGTCAGCGCCGCCGCGATGGCGTCGACCGGCGCGGTCTGCTCGTCCTCGGCGTGGTTGCCCAGCAGCGCGCGGGCGGCGGCGACCTGGGCCATGCCGTACTCCCACCGGCCCCCGATGTAGGCCACCCGCGCGAGTTCGGTGTGCAGCGCGGCCCGGCGCGGCCGGGCGAGCCCGGCGGCCGCGAGTTCGGCCAGCGTGTCCGCGAGCCGGATCGCCGCCTCGAACTGGCCCGCCTCCGTCAACGCCGGCAGCAGCGACTCCAGCACGTCCGCCCGGATGTCCGGGGCGACGCCGCTGGTCAGCAGCCGGTTGGCCTGGTCGAGCAGGGTGATCGCGGAACCGGGCGCGCCGCCCTTGAGCGCGCGGCGACCCGCCTCGGCCAGCAGCCTGCCCGCCTGGGCGTCCTCGCCCGCGTCCAGCCGCAGCGACGCCACCAGCGCGCACCACTCGCCCGGCAGGTCGGGATAGGCGATCTGAATGGCGTCGGCCGTTCGCCCCGATATCTCGGCCCTGTCGCTGGGCGTCAGCTGCGCGCGCAGCGCCTCCGCGGTGAGCGGGTGGCGGAAGGCGTACCAGTCCGGCGCGGGCTCGTCCGGTGTCACGAGTTGCGCGGCCACGCCCGCGTGCAGGTGGCTGAGCAGCCCGCGGTGGTCCATGCCCGTCACCCGTTGCACGACCGAGAGCGGGAACCGGTGGCCCAGCACCGCCGCCACCGACAGCAGCTCGCGGCCCTGCGGCCCGAGCCGGTCGGTGCGGTGGGCGATGCTGCGCACGAGCGCCGTCGGCACCTCGATCCGCAACTCGCCGAGCACCCGCCAGCCGTCCGGGCCGGGCACCAGCAGACCGCTGCTGACCATGCCGTGCAGCAGTTCCTCGACCACGAACGGGTTGCCCGCGCTGTCGGCCCACAACCGGTCCGCCACCTCGGCGGGCACGGCGTCCGGCTCGACCTCCAGGCAGGACGCGGCCATCCGGCGGACCTCGTCGCGGGAGAGCCGCGACAGCTCCAGCAGCACGCCCGCGTCGCGGCGCGCGGACAGCGACACCACGTCCAGGGCGTTGCCGGGCTCGGCGCGGATGGTCACCAGCAGCACCACCGGCTGCTGGTCCAGGTTGTCGGCCAGGTACTCGATGACCGCGAGGGTCTCGGCGTCGGCGTCGTGCAGGTCCTCCAGCACCAGCAGGCACGCCTGCCGCTTGCCGACGATGGACAGCAGCCGCAGCACCGCCTCGGCCAGCACGACCAGCGACTCGCCGTTGTGCTGGCCCTCGCCCCGGCTCCACTCCGGGATGAGCCTGCCAAGCACCGGCTTGTACGGGCCCAGCTCCTCCTCGTCCGGGGCCTCGCCGCCGCGGAACAGCGACAGCAGCGCCTCCGACAGCGGGCGGAACGGGACCATCGGGCCGATCGTGCTGCCGCGGCCGCGGAGCACCCGCATGCCGCTGTCGAACGCGCGGCCCGCGGCGACCCGCGCGAGTCTCGACTTCCCCACGCCCGCCTCGCCGACCAGGAACACGGCACTGCCGCGGCGGGCCCTGGAGTGCTCCAGTGCCCGCTCCAGCTCGTGGACTTCCTTGTCCCGGCCGACCACCACCGGCGCGCGGGTCTGCATGAGGCCGACCTTAGCGAGCCGCCGGCGTCCACCGGTTCCGCTATTGGAATGCCGTATGCGCGGCACCGGACTGCCCGCACCCCCAGGGGGCGGGCAGTCCGGTCGTCGAGGAGGTCAGGCCGGGTTGCCGGGGGCGCTGACCGTGGTGAGCGTGGTGGCGCCGAACGCGACGACCGCGAGGCCCGCCGTCAGCGCGAACCCGCCGAGCACCCTGGTGCGCAGGCCGACCTTCGTCATGCTGGACAGCGCCATCTCCCCGGCGGGGTTGGTCTCGGCGTCGAACTCGTCGGTGTCGAGCGCCGGGACGTCGATGTTCATGGCGTTGTTCATCGGAATTCTCTCCTTGAGGGGTTCGTGTTCTACCGGGGTTGGAGCAGGAGCACCGAGGGCACCTGGTCCGCGAAGCCGAGCCGGAGCAGTCCGTAGCCGATACCGGACAACCCCGTGAGCAAACCGGCGGAAGGGACTCCGCCGGGAGTTCCGCAGCGCGCTCCGTACTGCTCGAGCGCGCCGAGCACGAGACCGGCCCGCCGGGTCCGCGCGGCGGCGGCCCGGTCGTGGCCGCGTTCCGCGAGCACCGTCAGGGCCTCCACGACACCGAGCTCGCCGTGGCACAGGCTGAGGTCGCGCAGGGGTTCGTGCACCGCGAGCGCGTTGAGGCACCGGTCGAGGTGCAGCGTGTACGCGTCCAGCGGCTGTTCGGGGTGGGCGACGTGGGCGAGCACCGCCCCGGACAGACCGGAGCACCAGCCGTGGTCGGCCTCGCCGACGGGCAGCAGCCGCTGCCGCAGGCTCCGGTCGGCGCGCAGCGCGGCCCGCCCGGACACCGCGTGCCGGACCTCGCCGCTCGCGGCGGCGAAGCGCAGCAGGGCCCAGCCGACCCCGGCGGCGCCGCGGGCGAACCCGTCGCCCACGGCGGCCCGCTCGGCCAGCCGGTCGGCGAACCGGGACGCGAGCTTGCCCGCCTGGGGCAGTCCGGTCTCGGCGTGCACGGCCACCATCGCGGCCAGCCCGCCCGCGGCGCCCTCGACCACGGACGACGACTCGTCCTCCAGGTCGGTGGCCAGGTCCACGGACTGGTCCAGCCAGCGGGGCAGGTCGGGGTCGTCGGCCAGGATCGTGGACAGCCGGGCCAGCGCGTAGCTGATGCCGCCGAGGCCGTGGAAGCCGCCGCTGCCGACGGCGGGCGCGAGCGCCGGGTCGGCGGCCATCGCGTCGAGCAGGTGGGGGATCGGCCGCAGGGCGTCGCGGGCGAACTCGGTGTACCGCTCGGCGCCGGTCAACGCCCCGAGCTGCGCGAGGAACAGCGCGACACCGGTGTAGCCGTTGGACATGCCCGCGCCCATCGGCAGGACGGTCCAGTGCTTGTCGTCCACCAGTTCCAGGCCGAGCCAGTTGACCCGGTTCCCCTCCACGGTGGCGTGCGCCAGGATCTCGTCCGCGATGCCGCAGGCCGCGACCAGCAGCCGCTGCGGGTCCGGCACGCCTGCCGCGACCCGCCCCGGCACCACGTCGGAACTGCGGTGCACGGCGGCGCCTGCCCGGCCCGCCAGCGACGCGGCGATCAGCCACTGCTGGTCGTGCCGGTCGACCTCGTCCATCCGCTCGACCTTGCGCCGCGCGGCGTCCAGGCCGGTGATCGGCAGCAGGTCGGGGAGGCGGACGCCGGTCGACGTCCAGACGTCGCGGCTGCCCGGCCGCACGGTGAACAGCGGCACGTCCCCGGCCCACAGGTCGGCCAGCTCGTGGGGGACCAGCGCGCGCATCAGCGGGTCCTCGCGGGCCTCGGTCCACAGCAGGTCCAGCGCCAGGTCCCGGTCCAGCGCGTCGCGCGCCACGTCCGGGTGCGTCGTCTCGTCCAGCGCGGTCGCGTAGGCGCGGGTGGCGCGGGCGACGAACCGGACCGGCACGTCGGCGCAGCGGCCCAGCAGGTCCAGCAGTTCGGCGCGGTGCGCGCAGATCGTGTCGTGGCCGACGCGGAACCCCGCCAGCAGCGCGGTCTGGTAGTCGCCGGGCTCGGCCTCCACGCCGCCCAGCCGCGGGCGGTTGTGCGCGCCGGTGCTGGGCTTGGCGCGGCGGACCAGCCGCATGGTGTCGGTGGCCGGGTCCTGCCAGTCGACGACCTCGGCCGGGTAGTTCGCGCCGTCGTGGTCGCCGCCCAGGCCGGACAGGTCGAACACGCCGTGGTCGCCCAGCAGCATCTGCGGCAGCAGCGCCGTGCGGGTCACCGAGTCGGCCAGCGCGTTCGCCGCCGGGTCGGTGCTCGGCGCGGCCGTGAGCAGCGTCGGGTGGAACAGGGTCTCGATGTCGATCAGCACCGGCTGGTCGCCGCACGCGATCAGGTTCTCGTAGTGCATGTCCGTGCCGTCCACGGCGTAGACGAGGGCCAGCAGCGCGCCGAGCCGGTGGTAGAACCGGCCGATCCCGCTGACCTCGGAGCACTCCTCGTGCTCGACGAACTCGACCCAGCCGTAGTCCTGGCCGCGCACGACCCGCACCTGGCGCAGGCCGAGGCGGGTGTGGCCGTCCAGCCACCCGAGCATCTCGTTGAAGCGCACGTGCAGGTCGATCGTGCGGGGCTTGTAGACCAGCCGCGACCCGTCGGCGAACCGCAGCGCGCACACCGCGCGGCCGCCGCCGTGCGAGTCGCCGCCGCCGGACTCCACCGCGATGATCGCGCCGGGGTCGACGCCGTCCAGCAGGTCGGCCACGATCCGGTCGCGGTCGGCGGCGAACCGGTCGAGCATCTCGACCCGCGCCGCCGCGGTGTTCAGGCACGTCTGGCCCAGCATCCGCGCGAGCACCGGGTAGCGGCGCAGCAGACCGGCCAGGTCGACGTGGTTCACGAAGTGCCGGAACCGGTCCGCCGGGGTCGCGCCGGCCAGGTCGCCGCTCTGCCTGGCCAGGTTCAGCTCCAGCACCAGCGTGCGGGCCGCGATCCGGACCAGGGCGTTCGCCAGGTGATCGGTGAAGGCGCGGCCCAGCCGGGGGTCCGTGGTCGCCGCGAGCGCCAGCGGCCGGAGCACGTGGGCGAACGCCGCCGACCACGTGCCGCCGGTGAAGGTGGTGCGAGCCGCGCTCGTGGTGGCGCGTTCCACGAACGCGGCCCACTCCGGCCGCCCGGTGCGGGCGGCCAGCTCCGGTGCGGGCTCGGCGAGCAGCGCGGCGAGCCCGTCCTCGTCGAGACCGACGTCCGCCAGACGCCGCGCGAACCACTCGGCGGTGTCGTGCGAGGCCCGCCACTTCGCCAGCCGCGCGCTCGTCCGCCCGGACGGGGCGGGCGGCCGTTCCGCGAGGCGGAGGCCACCCGCCCACCAGGCGGTGGGCTGCTGCGCGGCGGGTGTCGGGGTCACGGGGTAGACGGTGTCACCCCCACCCCCCGCTCGACATGGGGGCAACGCCCCCAGATTCCCGTCGCGCACCCGGCGGTCGGTCCCGTCCCAGGTCAGCGGGGAATGTGGGGGTGCCGCACCCATGCCTGCGGCGGTGTGACGCGGTGAGACTCGGTCCCGCTTCTACCCGTCACTCACAAAGGCCGACGATGGAGCTCGAGAAGAAGAAGTTCACCGTCCTGGTCAGCAGCGTCGCCTCCGATTCCCACACGTGGAACCTCGTCTTCCTCCAGTTGCTGCTGGAGGAGCTGGGGCACCGCGTGGTGAACATCGGTGCCTGCGTCCCGGACGACCTGCTGGTCGAGTCCTGCCGGCTGCACCAGCCCGACCTGGTGGTCATCAGCAGCGTCAACGGCCACGGCCACCACGACGGCGCCCGCGTGATCGGCGAGCTGCGGTCGCGACCGGACCTCGTGGGGCTGCCGGTCGTGATCGGCGGCAAGCTCGGCATCGGCGGCGTCGACAACGCGCGGCACACCGACGACCTGCTGCGCGCCGGTTTCGACGCCGTGTTCGACGACAGCGCCGGTGTCGACCCGTTCCGCGAGTACCTCGGCGCGCTCGGTTCCCTGGCCGCGGTGACCGCGTGACCAGGGGTGTGCGCGACACGTCCACCGCCGTGGCGTTCGGCGACTTCGTCGCCCAGGCGCACGCGGCGGGGCGGCTGGTCGTGCAGCCGAGGATGGGGTTCAGCGATCCGGGCCAGATGCGGTCCGGGCTGATCGCCACCAAGCTCGCCGACGCCACCACGGTCGGCACGATCACGCTCGACAGCTACACCCGTGTCGGCGCGAACGGCGAGGCCAGGCGGGCGCTCGACGAGGGGGTGGCGCTCAACGGCTACCCGATCGTCGCCCACGAGCCCGCCACGACCGCCGCCGTCGTGGAAGGCCTGCGCGGTCGGGGTTTCCCGGTCCAGGTCCGGCACGGCTCGGCCCACCCGGAACCGATCGTGGCCGCACTGGTCAAGGCCGGGTTCACCGCCACCGAGGGCGGACCGGTGTCCTACTGCCTGCCCTACAGCAGGCTGCCGCTGCGCGACTCGGTCGACAACTGGTCACGGGCGTGTGAGCTGCTGGCGGCGGTGCCGGACGCGCACCTGGAGACGTTCGGCGGCTGCATGATGGGCCAGCTCTGCCCGCCCAGCCTGCTCGTGGCGATCTCCGTGCTGGAAGGCATCTTCTTCCGGCGGCACGGGCTGCGCAGCGTCTCGCTGAGCTACGCGCAGCAGACCGACACCGCGCAGGACGAGGACGCCATGCGGGCCCTGCGCAGGCTGGGCCACGAGTTCCTGGACGGCGTGCAGTGGCACGTCGTGGTCTACGCCTACATGGGCGTCTACCCGCGCACCCCGCGCGGGGCGCTGAGCCTGCTCGGCGGCGCGGCCCGGCTGGCGGCCCGCACCGGCGGTGCCCGGCTGATCGTCAAGACCGTGGCCGAGTCCGCCCGGATCCCCACCATCGCGGAGAACGTGGCCGCGCTGGAGCACGCCGCCCGCGAGGCGGACCGTGCGGGGACGGCACCCGAGGGCGACGCCGACAGCGCCGTCTACCTGGAGGCCCGCGCGATCGTCGACGCGGTCCTCGACCTGCACCCCGACCTCGGCCGCGGCTTCGTGCGCGCGTTCGAGCGCGGCTACCTGGACGTCCCGTACTGCCTGCACCCCGACAACGCCGGTCGCACCCGCGGCCACGTCGACGGGGAAGGACGGCTGGCGTGGAGCCGGATCGGCGCGCTGCCGATCGGCCACCTCGTGACCCCGCCCCGCGCCGAGGGCATGACCTCGGCGACCTTGCTGACCGCTCTGACCCACGTGGAGCGGACCTTCGATTCCCCCCAGCTGGAGAGGACCGCGCAGATGACCCCACCACCCTCCCCCCAGGTGCACCTGGCCTCGCCGGTGACGCGCACCGTGATGCGGATCCAGAACACCGCGCTCGCCGCCGCCCGCGAATACCTGCGGGACAACGGGTTCATCGAGCTGCTGCCCGCGATCATCGGCCCGGTCACCGACCCCGGCGGCCGCGGCTCCAAGCAGGTGGACGTCGACTACTACGGCCACCGCTACAAGTTGATGACCAGCGCGATCCTCTACAAGCAGGCGTCGCTGCTCGGGTTCGAGAAGCTGTTCTACATCGCGCCGAACGTGCGGCTGGAGCCGCCGGAGACCGCGTCCACCGCGCGGCACCTGGCCGAGTTCCACCAGCTCGACGTGGAGATCGCGGGCGCCAAGCGCGACGACGCCGTCCAGGTCGTGGAGGACCTGGTGCGGGTCATGGTCGACCGGGTCGTCACGACGATGCCCGGCGAGCTGGAGGAGCTGGGCCGCGACAAGGACGCCTTCGCCGACCTGCTGGCGGGCGCGTTCGGCCGGGTCACGCACGGCGCGGCCGTCGCGGACCTGCGCGGACTCGGCCACCACCAGAGCGCGGACGCCGAGATCGACTGGGAGGGCGAGGCGATCCTGTCGCACAAGTCCAGCCGCCCCTTCTTCATCACCGACTACCCCAAGGGCTCGCGCGGGTTCTACGACCGCGAGGACCCGACCCAGCCGGGCATCCTGCAGAACTTCGACCTGATCGCCCCCGAGGGCTACGGCGAGCTGTGCTCCGGCAGCGAGCGGGAGTACGAGTACGCCCGCATCGTCGCCCGGATGCGCGAGTCGGGGGAGAACCCGGCCAAGTACGGCTGGTACCTCCAGATGGTCCGCGAAGGCATCCCGTCCAGCGCCGGTTTCGGCATCGGGATCCAGCGCTTCGTGCGCTACCTCGCCGGACTCGACTCGGTGTGGCAGGCCAGCGCCTACCCCAAGATCCCCGGCGTGGTGTCGGCGTGAGCGGGCTGACGGCACAGGGGTTCCCCGAGGACGCGGTCCGCGCTCGGGCACGGGACGGCGCGGCGTGCGCGTTCCCGCCGGTCGCCCAGTACGGCCGGGAGCTGTTCGGCGCCACGCCCGGCGTCGTGGTCGACGAGCTGGACGCGATGCGGCTGGTGCCGCCGGTGTTCATGCCGCGGCGGCTGGAGAAGCTGATCGACCTGGCCAGGGAGCCGCTCTACGGCGACGTCGACCTGACCACGGTCGTCGGCGGCTTCCGGTCCACGATGCCGGTCTACCTGTCGGCCTTCGGGTCCACGCAGGTCGCCAGCACCGACCTCGGTCGGGCCGCGAGCAGGCAGGCGGGCGCGCTCGGCATCCCCATGGTGATCGGCGAGAACATCGTGCCGGTCAACGGGTTCGGCAGGCTCGGCTCGGCGGACAGGTCGCTGCTGGAGCGGATCCGCGCCTACGCCGACACCGCGCCGGACGGCTGGGGCGGCGTCGTCGTCCAGCAGAGCACCGAGGACGCCGACGCCGAGGTGTGGAACCTCGTCTACAGCGACCTGACCGCCCAACCGCTGCTGGACAGCGGGCGGCTCGCGTTCGAGCTGAAGGTGGGGCAGGGGGCCAAACCCGGCCTCGGCGGCATGACCGTGCTGGACGCCGACAAGGCGGCGCGGATCGCGGACGCGTTCGCGATCGACCCGCTGTTCGGCGACAGGGTGCTGCGCTCCAGCAGCCCCGGCACGTTCACCGAGGAGATCCTGCACCAGCAGATCCGGTTCATGCGCAACAACTTCCCGCGCGCCAAGGTGTGGGTGAAGCTGCCGCCCGCCCGTGACGTCGGCGCGGCCGTGCGGGTCGCGTGGCGGGCGGGCGCGGACGCGGTCACCGTGGACGGCGCCGAGGGCGGCACCGGCTGGGCCCCGTCGGGGTTCCTGGACCACGTCGGCCTGCCGCTGGTCGAGTGCCTGCGCCGGATCGGCGAGCCCGAGGGCTGCCTGCTGGTCACCGGCCGCATGTGGGAGGGCGGCCGGGCGGCCAAGTCCATCGCGCTCGGCGCGCGCGCCGTCGGCCTGGGCCGGGCCGCGCTGATCGCCGTCGACGAGGACCCCGAGGTGGGGCTGGTGCGGCTGGCCGAGTGCCTCGCGCTGGAACTGCGGCTGCTGATCAGCTCGGTCGGCAAGTACGCGCCGTGGGCGCTGGGCGCGGAGGACGTGTGGTCGCGGCCGTCGCCCGAGCAGATCCTCCTGCCGGAGCAGGAGGTGCGGTCGTGAGCACCATCCAGTTCGGGCGGGGCCGCGAGGTGTGGGCGGAGGTCGAGCCGTTCCTGCTGCTCGGCCGGGTCAGCTCCGCCTCGCCCACGCCGGTGGTCGGCACCGCCCGACCGCCGCGGAAGTCGCGTTCGACGGCGGACCTCGTCCTGCTGCCCCACGAGGAGGTCCAGCCGTGACGACCACCGAGACCACGCCCGTCGCCACCGAGCCCCCGCCGGTGAAGCGCCGGGGCGGCCTGCTGTGGCACCGGGACTTCCGGCTGCTGTGGGCGGGCGAGACGATCAGCAAGGTCGGCGGCACGGTCACGGCGGTGGCGATCTCGCTGGTCGCCGTGGACGTGCTGGGCGCGGGTGGCTTCGAGATGGGGCTGCTGCGGGCGATGTCGTGGGTGCCGTGGCTGCTGATCGGCCTGCCCGCGGGAGCGTGGACGGACCGGATGCGGCGCAGGCCGGTGATGGTGACCGTCGACCTGGTGTCGATGCTGCTGTTCCTCAGCGTGCCGATCGCCGCCTGGCTCGGCGCGCTCACCATGACGCAGCTGCTGGTGGTGACCCTGCTCGCCGGGGTCGGGCAGGTGTTCTTCAGCGCCGCCTACCAGGCGTACCTGCCCACCATCGTGGACAAGGACGACCTGGCCGAGGGCAACGCGAAGCTCGCGGGCAGCGAGCAGGTCGCGATGGTCGCGGGCCCCGGCCTCGGCGGGCTCGTCGTGCAGGCGCTCGGCGCGGCCACGGGTCTGCTGACCCAGGCCATCGGGTTCCTGGTGTCGGCGATCTGCCTGCGGTCCATCCGGGCCGAGGAGCCGCCGGTCGAGCGGAAGGCCGTCAAGACCACCCTGCGCAAGGACATCGGCGAGGGGCTGCGGTACGTCGTGCGCGACCCGTACCTGCGGGTGCTCGCCCTGTGCAGCGCGGTCGACAACCTGACGCTCAGCGGAGCGCAGGCGCTGCTGGTGATCTTCCTGTTCCGCGAGGTCGGCGAGGGCCCCGGCACGGTCGGCCTGCTGATCGGCGCGGACGCGCTCGGCGGCGTGCTCGGCGCGCTGATCGCCACCCGGATCGTGAAGCGGTTCGGCACCGGCCGCGCGCTGCTGATCGCGGCGCTCGGCGCGACCCCGTTCGGCCTGCTCATCCCGTTGACCCAACCCGGTTACGGGCTCGCGTTCTTCGTGGCGGGCCTGATGATCCCGTCCATCGGCATCGTCGTGATGAACGTGGTCGTCAACGGGTTCCGCCAGTCCTACTGCCCGCCCCACCTGCTCGGCCGGATCTTCACCAGCTCCCGCTTCGTCGCCTTCGGCGTCATCCCGATCGGCGCGCTGCTCGGCGGTGTCCTGGCCGACGCGATCGGCATCCGCGAGGCCATGTGGGCCCTGCTGATCGCCACCACGCTGGGCAAGCTCCTGCGCCTGCTGGGCCCGTTCCGCTCGCAGCGCGTCCTCCCCACCGAACCCCCCGTCGTGTCGAAAGAAGAGGTGCAGTCATGAGCGGCAACCCGTTCGAGCAGGAAGACGGCGTCTACCTGGTCCTGGTCAACGACGAGCGCCAGCACTCGCTGTGGCCCGCCGCCATCGCGGTCCCGTCCGGCTGGACGACCGCGCACGGCGAGGACACCCGGCAGGGCTGCCTGGACTACGTCGAGGCGCACTGGACCGACCTGCGGCCGGCGAGCCTCGTCGCGGCCACGACCAACTGACCTGATCCCCCGCCTGTCCTGAGGAGTTGCTGTGATCCCCCTGTCTTTCGCCCAGCGCCGGTTGTGGTTCCTCGGTCAGCTCGGGGAGGGCGTCGCCTACAACGTGCCGTTCGCGGTCCGGCTGCGGGGCGCGCTCAACCGCGACGCGCTGCGGGTCGCGCTGGCGGACGTGGTCGCCCGGCACGAGGCGCTGCGCACGGTGTTCCCGGTCGCCGACGACGAGCCGTACCAGCGGATCCTGGAACCCGGCGAGGCCACGCCGGAACTGACCGTGCTGGAGATCCCGGAGTCCGGCCTGGCCGACGCGCTGACCGAGTACACCGGCCACCACTTCGACCTCGCCGCCGACCTGCCGATCCGCGCGTGGCTGTTCGGCGTCGACGCCGACGAGCACGTGCTCTTGGTGGTCGTGCACCACATCGCCAGCGACGGCTGGTCCATGGGCCCGTTCCTGCGCGACCTCGGCATCGCCTACCAGTCGCGCTGCGCCGACGACCGCCCGGTGTGGGAGCCGCTGCCCGTCGAGTACGCGGACTACACGCTGTGGCAGCAGGAACTCCTGGGCGACGCGAACGACCCGGAGAGCCTGCTGGCGGCGCAGCTGAAGTACTGGACCGGCGCGCTGGAGGGGATCCCCGGCGAGCTGGCGCTGCCGGTGGACCGGCCGCGGCCGTCCGCCACCAGCAACCGCGGCGAGGTCTACGGGTTCCGCATCGACGCCGAGCTGCACGCCAAGCTCGCGGACCTGGCCCGCACGTCGAACACGACCCTGTTCATGGTGCTCCAGGCCGGTGTGGCCGCCCTGCTCACCAGACTCGGCGCGGGCGACGACGTGCCGGTCGGCTCGGTCGTCGCGGGCCGCACCGACGAGGCGCTCGACGACCTGGTCGGGTTCTTCGTCAACACGGTGGTGCTGCGCACGGACGTGTCGGGCAACCCGACGTTCTCCGACCTGCTGGCACGGGTCCGCGAGACGGACCTGGCGGCCTACGCCCACCAGGAGATCCCGTTCGAGCGGCTGGTGGAGGCCATCAACCCGGCCCGCTCGCTGGCCAGGCACCCGCTGTTCCAGGTCATGCTGGTGCTGCAGAACAACAGCAAGGCCGCCCTGGAGTTCCCTGGTCTCGCGGTGAGCCCGGAGATCGTCCGCACCGGCTCGTCGAAGTTCGACCTGATGTTCGGCTTCGAGGAGACCTCGGCGGGCATCGGCGGCGCGATCGAGTACGCCACCGACCTGTTCGACCGCTCCACGATCGCCGCGCTCGCCACCCGCCTGGTCCGCGTGCTCACGCAGGCCGCGGCGGACCCGGACGCGAAGGTCGGCGGCATCGACGTGCTGGACGACCAGGAGCGCCACGTCCTCGGCGTCGCCTGGAACAGCACGGACGTCGAGATCCCCGCGGACCGCTGCCTGCACGAGCTGTTCGAGGACCAGGCGCTGCGCACACCGGACTCGATCGCCGTCGTCTACGAGGGCGCGGAGATCCCGTACTCCGAGCTCAACGCCGCCGCCAACCAGCTCGCCCACCACCTGGTGCGGCGCGGGGTGCGGCCCGGCGACCTCGTCGGCGTGTACCTCGACCGCGGCCCGGAGCTGGTCGCCGCGCTGCTCGCGGTGCTCAAGGCGGGCGCGGGCTACACCATGCTGGACCCCAAGTTCCCGGCCGAGCGCCTCACGGGCGTGCTCACCGACTCCGGCGTGCGGACCGTGATCACCCGTCGCGGCCTGGCCGAACGCCTGGACGGCGCGCCGGTCGACTGCGTGCGCACCGACCTCGACGGCTCGCTCATCGGCCGCGAGTCCGTGGACGACCTGGAGGGCCTCGGCCACCCGGACACCGTCGCCTGCGTCATGTTCACCTCCGGCTCCACCGGCAAGCCCAAGGGCGTGGCCACGTCCCACCGCGGCCTCGTCGGCACCTACCTCGGCCAGGAGTACCTGCGCTTCGGGCCGGACGAGGTGTTCCTCCAGTGCTCGCCGGTCTCGTGGGACGCCTTCGCGCTGGAGGTGTTCGGCCCGCTGCTCTACGGCGGCACGTCGGTGCTCCAGGCCGGGCAGAACCCCGAGCCCGCGGTGATGGCCGCGCTGGTGGCCAAGCACGACGTGACCGCGTTGCAGATGTCCGCGAGCCTCTTCAACTTCATGCTCGACGAGTACCCGGACGTCTTCAAGGTCGTCCGCCAGGCCATGACCGGCGGCGAGGCCGCGTCGGTGGCGCACGTCGCCAAGGCGCTGCGCGACTTCCCCGGCCTGCGGGTGATCAACGGCTACGGCCCGGCCGAGAGCATGGGCTTCACCACCGTGCACGACGTCGTCGAGTCAGACCTGGACAGCCACTCCATCCCGATCGGCAAGCCCATCGGCAACAAGCGGGCGTACGTGCTCGACCGCGCGCTCGGCCTCACCCCGGTCGGCGTCGTCGGCGAGCTGTACGTCGGCGGAATCGGTCTGGCGCAGGGGTATGTGGGCCGTCCCGGTCTCACGGCCGAGCGGTTCGTCGCGTCCCCGTTCGGCGGCGGCGAGCGCCTGTACCGCACGGGCGACCTGGTCCGCTGGACCGCGGCGGGCGTGCTGGAGTACATCGGCCGGGTCGACGACCAGGTCAAGGTGCGCGGGTTCCGGGTCGAGCCGGGCGAGATCGAGTCGGCGCTGATGCGGCACATCGACGTCGGCCAGGCGGCCGTGCTGGTGCGCGAGGACCGGCCCGGCGACCAGAAGCTCGTGGCGTACGTCGTCGGCACGGCGGACTCCGGTGAACTGCGGGACCACCTCACGGGTTTGCTGCCGGAGCACATGATCCCGTCCGCGTTCGTCGTCCTGGACGCGTTGCCGTTGACCCCCAACGGGAAGCTCGACAAGCGGGCCCTGCCCGCGCCGGACTTCTCCGCCAACGTCACCGGCCGCAAGCCCCGCACCCCGCACGAGGAAGTCCTGTGCGGCCTGTACCGCGAGGTGCTGGCGCTGGACGAGGTCGGCATCGACGACAGCTTCTTCGACCTCGGCGGCCACTCGCTGCTCGCGACCCGGCTGATCAGCCGCGTGCGCACCGCGCTGGGCGTCGAGCTGTCCATCCGGGCGATCTTCGAGGCGCCCACCGTCGCCGGGCTCGCCGAACGACTCGGCGGCGCGGCCAAGGCCCGTCCGGCACTGCGCCGCAGGGCGAGGTAGGAGGAGTCATGGTCCCGCTGTCCCACGCGCAACGACGGTTGTGGTTCCTGAGCCGGTTCGAGACCGGCTCCGCGTTCCACGTCCCGTTCACCCTCCGCCTGCGCGGCGCCGTCGACGTCGGCGCGCTCCGGACGGCTCTGGCCGACGTCGCGGCCAGGCACGAGGTGCTCCGCACGGTGTTCCCCGACGTCGACGGGGTGCCGGAGCAGCAGGTGCTCGACACGGCGCCGGACCTGCTCGTCGAGCCGTACGGCGAGGGGGCCGTGGAGGCCGCGGCCGAGCTGCCGTTCGACCTCGCCGTCGACCTGCCGCTGCGCGCCTGGCTGTTCGAGGTGTCGCCGGACGAGCACGTGTTCCTCGTCGTGGTGCACCACATCGCCAGCGACGGCTGGTCGATGGGACTCCTGCTGGCCGGGATCGCCGAGGCCTACGACGCCCGGCGCAACGGCCGCGCCCCGGAGTGGGAGCCGCTGCCGGTCCAGTACGCCGACTACACGCTGTGGCAGCTGGACGTGCTGGGCGAGGAGGACGACCCGGACAGCGCGATCTCCCGGCAGCTCGCGTACTGGACGGAGTCGTTGGCGGACCTGCCGGACGAGCTGGCCCTGCCGTTCGACCGGCCGCGCCCCGCCGAGTCGACCGGCGAGTGCGGGCTCGTGCCGGTGCTGGTGTCCGGGGGCACGAGCGACGCGCTGGCCGAGCTGACCCGCGAGACCGGCGCGACGATGTTCATGGTCCTGCAAGCGGCCGTGGCCGTGCTGCTGGCGAAACTCGGCGCGGGGGAGGACGTCCCGCTCGGCGCGGCCGTCGCGGGCCGCACCGACGAGGCGCTCGACGAGCTGATCGGGTTCTTCGTCAACACGGTGGTGCTGCGCACGGACGTGTCCGGCGACCCGAGCTTCCGCGAGCTGCTGGCTCGGGTGCGCGAGCTGGACCTGTCGGCGTTCGGCAACGCGGACGTGCCGTTCGAGCGGCTGGTGGAGGCGCTGAACCCGGAGCGCTCGCTGGCGCGGCACCCGCTGTTCCAGGTCATGCTGGTGCTCCAGAACAACTCCGACGGCGACATCAGCTTCCCCGGCGCGGACGTGGCCGTGGAGTCGGTCGGCGCGCACTCCTCCCGGTTCGACCTGACGGTGAACCTGCGGGAGCGCGAGAACGGCGTCACCGGGCTGATCGAGTACGCCACCGACCTGTTCGACCCCGCCACGGCGGAACGGCTCGCGGGCCGGTTCACCGCCGTGCTGGACCAGGTGGCCGCCGCGCCGGACGCGCCGCTGAGCACGCTCGACGTGCTGTTGCCCGGCGAGCGCGAGGCGCTGCTGGCCGACACCGCCGCCGACATCCCGGACTGGTGCGTGCACGAGCTGGTGGAGGGGCACGCCCGCACCACGCCGGACGCGGTCGCGCTGGTCTTCGGCGACGAGCGGATCACCTACGGCGAGCTGAACGCGCGGGCCAACCGGGTCGCGCACCACCTGATCGCCGAAGGCGTGCGGCGCGGCGAACTGGTCGGCGTGTGCGTGGACCGCGGGCCGGACTTCGTGGTGGCGCTGCTGGCCGTGCTCAAGACCGGCGCGGGATACCTGCCGCTCGACCCGTCGCACCCGGCAGAGCGGATCCGGGCCGTGGTGCGGGAGGCCGGCGTGCACCGGGTGCTCACCGCCGTCCCGGACGTGTCCGCGCACTCCTCCTACGACCCGGTGCTCGACATCGACCCCCGCGGGACCGCCTGCGTGCTCTACACGTCCGGCTCGACCGGCGTGCCCAAGGGCGCGATGGGGTCGCACCGCTCGGTGGTGCGCACGTTCTTCGGCCAGTCGTACGTCCACTTCGGACCGGACGAGGTGTTCCTCCAGTGCGCGCCGGTGTCCTGGGACGCCGCCGTGCTGGAGCTGTTCGGCGCGCTGCTGCACGGCGGGACCTGCGTGCTGGCGCCGGGGCAGAGCCCCGACCCGGCCGACATCGCCCGGCTGGTCGAGCGGCACGGCGTGACGGTGCTGTGGCTGTCCGCCGGGCTGTTCGCGGTCGTGGCCGACCTGCACCCGGAGGTGTTCGGGCGGGTCGCGCAGGTCGTGACCGGTGGTGACGCGCCGTCCGTCGCACACGTCGCCCGCGTCCGCGCGGACCACCCGGACCTGGCGCTGGTGCACGGGTACGGGCCGGTCGAGAGCATGGTGTTCGCGACCACGCACCGGATCACCGCCGCCGACGCGGTCGTCGTCCCGATCGGCAAGCCGCTGGGCAACACCGACGTGCACGTGCTGGACGACTCCCTGCGGCTCGTGCCGCCCGGTGTCGTCGGCGAGGTCTACGTGGGCGGACTCGGCCTGGCGGAAGGGTATCTGGGCCGTGCGCGGCTCACGGCGGAGCGGTTCGTGGCGTCGCCGTTCGGGTCAGGGACCCGGCTGTACCGGACGGGCGACCTGGCGCGCTGGAACGGTCGTGGCGACCTGGAGTTCGTCGGCCGCGCCGACGACCAGGTCAAGATCCGCGGGTTCCGGGTGGAGCCCGGCGAGGTGGAGGCCGCGCTGGCGGCGCACCCGGCCGTGTCGAGGGCGGCCGTGGTCGTGCGACCGGACTCGTTCGGGCAGAAGCAGCTCGTCGCCTACGCGGTAGCGACGGTCGAGGGACCGGTGCTGGCCGAGCACCTGGGCGCGGTCCTGCCCACGCACCTGGTGCCCGCCGCCGTGCTGGTGCTGGACGCGCTGCCGTTGACGGCCAACGGGAAGCTGGACCGGGCCGCGCTGCCCGAACCGGACTTCGCCGCCGCCGCGACCGGCCGGGCCCCGCGCACGGCCCGCGAGGAGATCCTGTGCGGGCTGTTCGCCGAGGTGCTCGGCCTGCCGTCGGTCGGGGCCGACGACAGCTTCTTCGCGCTGGGCGGGCACTCCCTGCTCGCGACCAGGCTGGTGAGCCGGGTGCGGTCGACGTTCGACGCCGAGGTGTCGATCCGGGCCGTGTTCGAGGCCCCCACCCCGGCGCGGCTGGCGCTGCGGCTCGACGGGCCGAACGCCCGGCTCGCTCTGACGTCCCGTGAACGGCCGGAGCGACCGCCGCTGTCGTTCGCCCAGCAGCGGTTGTGGTTCCTGGCCGAGTTCGGCGAGCGGTCGGCGTACAACGTGCCCTTCGCGCTGCGGCTGCGCGGCGCGCTCGACCTTGCGGCGCTGGCGGCGGCTCTCGACGACGTGGTGGCGCGGCACGAAGCCCTGCGGACGGTGTTCCCGGTCGTGGACGACGAGCCGTACCAGCACGTCCGGGCGTCCGGCTCGGTGCCGTTGGACGTGGGGGAGTACTCGGCCGAGGCGGTGACGGCGGCGGCGTGGCACGAGTTCGACCTGGCGTCGGAACTGCCGATCCAGGCGTCGGTGCTGGTCGTGTCGCCGGAGGAGCACGTGCTCGTCCTGGTGCTGCACCACATCGCCTGCGACGGCTGGTCACTCGGACCGCTGCTCGGCGACCTCGGCACGGCCTACGACGCCCGGCGGTCCGGCGGTGCGCCGTCGTGGTCGCCGCCGCCGGTCACGTACGTGGACTACGCGCTGTGGCAACGGGACCTGCTCGCCGAGGACGACCAGACCGCGTACTGGACCGAGGCGCTGGCCGGGTTGCCGGAGGAGATCGCGCTGCCGGTCGACCGCCCTCGCCCCGCCGTGCCCGGCGCTGAGGCGGGCTTGGTGCCGGTGCACTGGGACGACTCCGTGCGGGCCGGGCTGGTGGAGCTGGCCTGTGCCACCGGGACGACGCTGTTCATGGTGCTGCAAGCCGGGTTGGCCGTGCTGCTGTCGCGGATGGGCGCGGGCGACGACCTGCCGATCGGCACGCCGGTCGCGGGCCGCACCGACGAGGCGCTGGACGACGTGGTCGGGTTCTTCGTGAACACGCTGGTGCTGCGCACCGACGTGTCCGGCGACCCGAGCTTCTGCGAACTGCTGGCACGGGTGCGGGACGCGGACCTGTCCGCGTTCGGGCACTCCGACCTGCCGTTCGAACGGCTGGTGGAGGTGCTGAACCCGACGCGGTCGCTGGCGCGGCACCCGCTGTTCCAGGTGATGCTGGTGGTGCAGAACAACGCCGGGGCCTCGCTGGAGTTCCCCGGTGTCGAGGTTGCCGCGGAGCCGATCGCCGGTGGCGCGGGCAAGTTCGACCTGAACCTCAGCCTCGGCGAGACGCCGGACGGGCTCGACGGGGTGTTGCAGTACCGGACGGACCTGTTCGACCGCGCGACGGCCGAGTCGCTGGTGGCGCGGTTGGCGGCGGTGTTGGCGCAGGTCGTGGTGGCGCCGGACCTCCCGGTGGGCGCGGTGGACGTGCTGCTGCCGGGGGAGCGGCAGACGCTGTTGGTCGACTGGAACGCCACGGACCACCCGGTGCCCTCGCTGTCGGTGCCGGAGATGGTCGAGGCGCAGGTCCGGCGCACGCCCGATGCCATCGCGGTGGTCGACGGAGTGGTTTCGTTGACGTACGCCGAGTTGAACGCGCGGGCGAACCGGCTGGCGCGGTCGCTGGTGGCGGCCGGGGCCGGGCCGGAGGAGGTCGTGGCGCTGGTGCTGCCGCGGTCGGCGGACCTGGTCGTGGCGCTGCTGGCGGTGCTGAAGACCGGCGCGGCGTACGTGCCGGTCGAGGTGGACTACCCGGCCGACCGGATCGCGTACCTGCTGTCGGACGCGAAACCCGTGCTGGTGCTGGACTCCGTGGCGGTGCCGCCGGGCGACGACACCGACCTCACCGACGCGGACCGGGTGCGGCCGCTGCTGCCGGGGCACCCGGCGTACGTGATCTACACGTCCGGGTCGACCGGGAAGCCCAAGGGCGTCGTGGTGTCGCACGCGTCGGTCGTGGACTACCTGGCGTGGGCCGGGGACGCCTACCCGAGCGCGCGTGGCGAGTCGCTGTTCCACTCGCCGATCGCGTTCGACCTGACCGTGACGGCGGTGCACGTGCCCCTTTCCGTTGGCGGGACGGTGCGCGTGACGCCGTTGGACGGCGTGGGGGACTTCTCCTGCGGGCTGTTGAAGGCGACGCCGAGCCACCTGGCGTTGTTGGCGGAGCTGCCGGACGGGTTCTCGCCGACCGGGGACCTCGTCGTGGGCGGGGAGCAGTTGCTCGGCGAGGTCGTCGACCAGTGGCGGGAGCGGCACCCGACCGCGACCGTGGTGAACGAGTACGGGCCCACGGAGGCGACCGTGGGGTGCACGGAGTTCCGGGTGCGGCCGGGGGAGTCCCTGCGGCCGGGCGCGGTGCCGATCGGGCGGCCGACGTGGAACACACGGGTGTACGTGCTTGACGGGTCGCTGCGGCCGGTGCCGGTCGGGGTGGTCGGCGAGCTGTACGTGGCCGGGGACGGGGTGGCGCGGGGGTACCTGAACCGGCCGTCGTTGACCGCGGGCCGGTTCGTGGCCTCGCCTTTCGGCCTCGGGGAGCGGATGTACCGGACCGGGGACCTGGTGCGCTGGTTGCCCGAGAGGGAGTTGGAGTACCTCGGGCGGGTCGACGACCAGGTGAAGCTGCGCGGGTTCCGGGTGGAGCTGGGCGAGGTGGAGGCGGCTCTCCTGGCCTGCGCGGAGGTGGCGCGGGCGGCGGCCGTGGTGGTCGCGGAACGCCAGCAGTTGATCGCGTACGTGGTGCCGTCGGGCACGTCCGTGGACACCGGGGTGCTGCGCAAGCGCCTGGCCGACGTCCTGCCGCAGCACCTGGTGCCGTCGGCGTGCGTCGTGCTGGACGAGTTGCCGTTGACGCCCAACGGGAAGCTGGACCGCGCCGGATTGCCCGCCGTTGAACGCTCGGGGATCGGGCGGGCCGCTCGGACGCCGCGGGAAGAGGCGTTGGCGGGGTTGTTCGGCGAGGTGCTCGGACTGTCCGGAGTGGACATCGACAGCTCGTTCTTCGACCTGGGAGGGCATTCGCTGCTCGCGGTGAAGCTGATCGGGCGGGTGCGGGCGGTGCTGGGCGCGGAGATCAGCATCCGGGACCTGTTCGAGTCGCCGTCCGTGGCGGAACTAGCGCCGCGGCTGGACGGCGGGGCCGGTGACCCGTTGGCCGTGCTGCTGCCGCTGCGGACGGGAGGCGTTGGGGCGCCGCTGTTCTGCGTGCACCCGGCGGCCGGGATCAGCTGGGTGTACTCGGGGCTGCTGCGGTACGTGGACTGCCCGGTGTACGGGTTGCAGTCGCGCGGGTTGACGGAGCCCGAGGCGTTGGCGATGTCGGCCGACGAGATCGTGAAGGACTACCTGGAGCGGATCCGGGAAGTCCAGCCCGAAGGCCCGTACCGGCTGCTCGGGTGGTCGTTCGGCGGCGGGATGGCGCACCTGCTGGCGGAACGGCTGCGGGCCGAGGGGGAACGGGTGTCGCTGCTGGCGGTGCTGGACGGGTACCCCACGCGGGCGGACGCGTCCGCGGCGCCGCTGGTGGCGTCGGATCCGGCGGCGTTGGAGGCGATGGTGCGGTCGTTGGGGCACGAGCCGTCGGTGCCCGGAGTGCCGTTGTCGGCGCTGGTCACGGTGTTCGCGCAGAACGTGAACCTGATGAGCACCGTGACGTCGGGGTTCTACGACGGGGAGATGCTGTTCTTCTCGGCCACCGCGGACAAGGGGCCGTCGTCGCCGGTGCCCGGCGACTGGTCGTCGCACGTGGGGTCGCTGGAGGTGCGCCCGATCGACTGCTCGCACGGGGAGATGACCGATCGGGTGGCGCTGGAGGTGGTGGGACCACTGGTCAACGAACGCCTGACATGACGCCTTATGCCGGAATATCCGCCCACGATCGCGGGAATCAGCCGTTCGACGGGTGGCGGCGGGCGGCCCGATCGGCACACTGAGCGTGTTCGCCTGATCACCCCTGCATGGTCAGGCCTGCACGAGAGGTGCTTGCCTTGCGATCGAAATCCCTGCTCACTGCCGTGCTGGTGGCGGCGGCCCTGGTCGTCCCCACGACGGCCACGGCCGCTCCCAGCGGTGTTCCCTACGTGTGGCGCGTGCCGGTCACGTCCGCCGCCCAGATGCACCAGTTGGACGAGGCCGGCTTCGACGTCACCGAACGCGACGCGGACGCCGTGCTCGTCATCGGCGACGCGGCCGAGGCCCAGCGGCTGCGCCGTGCGGGCTACGCGCCGACCCGGTTCGACACGGTGTACAAGCCGTTGGACGCCGGGAAGGCCGACGTCGGCGCGGCGACGTTCTACGGCGGGTACAAGACCCCCGCCGAACAGGAAGCCCACCTGGACGCCGTCGCCGCCGCCCACCCGGACCTGACCACGCAGTACGACATCGGCGACTCGTGGCGCAAGACCCGCGGGCTGTCGACCGGCCACGACATCAAGGCTATCTGCATCACCAAGAAGCAGGCGGGCGACTGCGCCCGCACGCCGAACTCGACGAAGCCGAGGTTCTCGATCATCGCGCAGATCCACGCGCGCGAGTTGTCCACCGGTGAGCTGGCCTACCGGTGGATCGACTACCTGGTCAACGGCTACGGCACGGACGCCGACGCCACGTCCATTTTGGACACCACCGAGGTGTGGGTGGTGCCGGTTGCCAACCCCGACGGCGTCGACCTGGTCGCCGCGGGCGGCAACAGCCCGAGGTTGCAGCGCAAGAACGCCAACAACCTGCGCGGGTGCAGCGGCACGTCCATCGGCATCGACCTGAACCGCAACTCGTCGTTCAAGTGGGGCGGCGACTCGAACTCCCCGTGCGCCGAGACCTACCAGGGCGCGTCGGCGAAGTCCGAACCGGAAACCCAGGCCCTGGAAAACCTGTTCACCTCGATCTACCCGGACCAGCGCGGCAGCTCCGACACCGCCCCGGCCCCGGTGACCGCCCGCGGCACCATGATCACCCTGCACAGCTACGGCAACGACATCATCGTCCCGTGGGGCTGGAGCCCGACCAAGGCCCCCAACGACGCCCAGATGCGCGCCTTCGGCAAGAAGATGGCCGCCTACAACGGCTACCTGGTCGGCACCAACGAGGAAACCGTGGGTTACGACACCACAGGCACGACTGACGACTTCACCTACGGAGTCCTGGGCGTGGCCAGCGTGACGTTCGAGGTGGGTGCTTCGAGCGGCACCTGCGGGGGCTTCTTCCCGGCGTACTCCTGTGTGACGAGCACGTTCTGGCCGAAGAACAAGGGGGCGTTCATCGTGGCGGCCAAGTCCGCGGCCGCCCCGTACCAAAGCTGACCGCTTCGGCCGAGCGCCCTCGTTTGGGGGCGCTCGGCCGTTCCGGCTTAGGGCGTTCCGGCCTTCGGCCGCCACTCCTTCAGCCTTTCCGGCTTCGGGGTGTTCTGGCCTTCGCTCGCTGGCCTTCGCCCGCTGGGCTTTGGCCCTTCGGCTGTTCCGCGCCGGTTCCAGCGCCCGCCGGTTCCAGCAGAGTCCGTCAGTGGCTTCGATTTCCAGCGTGCTGTGGCCGATTTGACATGGGGACCCCTCATTTCGGCCTTTGTCGGGCTCAAAAGGCGGTCCCAAGAGAGTCCCGCCCGACCACAATTTTAAGGCCGAAATCCCCATGTCAAA
>Ga0247771_1000106_pt1 | contig 33538 bp, 32 predicted proteins | sample UWRJL197509C6_FD_179948 | JGI IMG/M metagenome (GOLD analysis project Ga0247771, IMG submission 179948) | Plant litter microbial communities from Arlington Agricultural Research Station in Wisconsin, United States - UWRJ-L197-509C-6 | ecosystem: Environmental > Terrestrial > Plant litter >... | reverse complement strand
TTTTATTTGGGGGATTTGCCCCTTAAAATTGGAGATCGGGCAGGGCTTTGGGGCACTGCCTTTTGGCCCGATCAAGGGGCAAATCTAGGGGCCCCAAATCAAATCGGACACAGCACGCTGGGAGTCGCAGCCGCCTACCGACCAGGCTGGAACTGGCGGCCGCTGACCGACCACGCTGGAAGCCGAAGCGCTAGGACCCAGCCCGCTGCCCGAACAGGGTCACACCCACCGGTGGCAAGCCGACCGCCGTAGCCATCAGGTCGAAGAACGCCACCCCGTGGGCCGCCAGTTCGGCGTCCCGGGCCGTCCACGAAGCCCGCAGCTCCAGGTCGTCCGTCCGGGCAGGCCCGGAGATGTCGCCGAAGCGGGCCGACGAAGTCTGCGTGACGGTCCCGCCGAGGGCGATGAAGGACGCGCCGGAGACCTCCAAGGCCTCCGCCAGCCACGACCAGCCCACCTCGGGCAGCAGGGGATCGGCTGCCAACTCGGCGTCGAGTTCTACGCGGACGTAGGCGACCAGGCGGAAGACTCCTGCCCAGGCCTCGTTGCCGTCCGGGTCGTGGAGGAGGACCAGGCGGCCTGTCGAGAGTTCGTCGTTGGGGCCGGTCACCTCGGCGGTCAGTGCGTACGCCCAAGGTGCCAGGCGTTGCGGCGGGCGCACTTCGGTCAGTTCCAGCTCTGGTCGGGTCTGCACCGACTTGAGCGTCGCCACCGCCCGCCGGAACAGCTCGGGCTCCGCCGCGATTCCGGTCACGTCGCCGACTGTATGCCCAAACCGGCCGCCGTTCGCGGGCGGCACGCCGAGCGGGTGGCACCAGTGCCGGAGCGCTTTCCCGTGCCGTGGGACGATGGTGGGGATGACGAACTCCCAACTCTCCGAAGCCCCGCTGCTGGTCGCCGCGCGCGGTGGCACGCCGTCCCGCACGCCGGTCTGGTTCATGCGCCAAGCGGGCCGATCGCTGCCGGAGTACCGGAAGCTGCGCGAAGGCACCGCGATGCTCGACGCGTGCCTCGACCCGGACATGGTCTGCGAGATCACCGTGCAACCGGTCCGCAGGCACGACGTGGACGCGGCGATCCTGTTCAGCGACATCGTGGTGCCGCTGAAAGCCGCCGGGGTCGACCTGGACATCGTGCCGGGCACCGGTCCCGTGGTGGCGAACCCGGTGCGGACGGCCGCCGACGTGGCCGCGCTGCCGGAACTGCGCACCGAACAGGTGCAGCCGGTGCTGGACGCGATCGGGTTGCTGCTCAAGGAACTGGGCGGCGTGCCGTTGATCGGGTTCGCCGGAGCCCCGTTCACGCTGGCGTCCTACCTCGTGGAAGGCGGCCCGAGCCGCAACCACGAGAAGACCAAGGCGCTCATGCACGGCAACCCGGAGCTGTGGCACGCGCTGCTCGCGAAGATCGCCGACCTGACCACCGCGTTCCTCGTGGCGCAGGTCGAGGCCGGCGTGTCGGCGGTGCAGCTGTTCGACTCGTGGGCGGGCGCGCTGTCCGAGCGCGACTACCGCGAGTTCGTGCTGCCGCACTCGACCCGTGTCCTGTCGTCGATCTCCGGCGTGCCGCGCATCCACTTCGGCGTGGGGACCGGGGAACTGCTCCCGGCCATGCGCGAGGCCGGGGCGGACGTCGTGGGCGTCGACTGGCGGATCCCGCTGGACGAGGCCGTGCGACGGCTGCGCGCCGCCGCGCCCGAGCTGCCCGTGCCGGTGGTGCAGGGGAACCTGGACCCGGCGCTGCTGTTCGCGGGCGTTCCGGCGCTCAAGCGCGAGGTCGAGCGGATCGTCGGCGAGGGCAAGGCCGCGGCCGGGCACATCTTCAACCTCGGGCACGGCGTGCTGCCGGACACCGACCCGGAGATGATCACCAAGGCGGTCGAGCTGGTGCACGCCGCCGGATGAGACCACTCCACGTCGCGGTGATCGGGGGCGGTGTCTCCGGTCTCGCCGCGGCGCACCGCCTGCGCAAGCTGCTCGGGCCGACGGCCGTCATCACGGTCGTCGAGCAGTCCGACCGGCTCGGCGGCAAGCTGCGCACGGTCGAGCTGGCGGGCCGGGCGTACGACGTGGGCACCGAGGCGTTCCTGGTCCGCAGGCCCGAAGCGGCCGAGCTGATCCTGGAACTGGGCATCTCCGCGTCCGTGGTGCACCCGACCGGGATGCCCTCGACGATCCGCGCGGGCGGGCAGGCGCGGCCGATCCCGGCGCACACGCTGCTGGGCGTGCCCGCGTCCGCGGAGGCCGTGCGGTCGGTGCTGTCCGACGAGGGGTTCCGGCGGGTCTCCGAGGAACCGTCGCTGCCGCCGATCCACCTCGACGGCGCGGACGTGGCCGTGGGGACGCTGCTGCACGAGCGGTTCGGGCCCGAGGTCGGGGCCCGGCTGGTCGGGCCGCTGCTCGGCGGCGTGTACGCGGGCAGCGTGAAGTCGTTGGGGCTGCGGGCGACCATGCCGCAGCTCGCCACGGCGCTGGACTCCGGCATCGGGTCGCTGCTGGCCGCCGCCGCTACGACGATGCCCGCCCCGCCGCAGGCGCGGGCCAAGCGGCCGCCGGTGTTCGGGACGCTGTCCGGCGGGCTGTCGGACCTGACGGACGCGCTGGCGAGGGCCGCCGCCGTCGAGACCAGGTTCGGGCTGCCGGTGCGGGCGTTGAGCTGGCGGGACGTCGGCTGGCGGCTGGAGATCGGGTCCGCCTCCACGCCGGAGTACCTGGACGTCGACGGCATCGTGCTCGCCGTGCCCGCGCCCTCGGCCCGCAAGCTGCTCGCGGACGTGGCCCCGGCCGCCGCGAAGCGGTACGCGGAGATCGACGTGGCGTCGATGGCCGTGGTCGCGATGGCGCTGCCGCCGGGCACGGAACTCCCCGAGCGCTCCGGCGTGCTGATCGCCGAGGGCGAGCGGTACGCGGACACGACCCCGTTCACCGCCAAGGCCTTCACGTTCTCCAGCCGCAAGTGGGAGCACCTCGACGACGGGCCGCTGCTGGTGCGCGGCTCGGTCGGCCGGTTCGGCCAGACCGCTCTCCTGCAACGGTCGGACGCGGACCTGGTCAAGGTCGTCCGGGCCGACCTCGCCGAGCTGACGGGCATCACCGCGACGCCGATCGACACGGTCGTCACGCGCTGGGGCGGCGGCCTGCCGCAGTACGGCGTCGGCCACCTCGACCTGGTGTCCGGGATCGAGCAGGCGGTGGGCGAACTCCCCGGTGTCGCCGTGGCGGGCGCGTCCCTGCACGGCGTGGGGGTGCCCGCGTGCATCGCGACCGCCGACGCCGCCGCCGCACGTGTCGCCGCCCACCTCCTGGGCCGCGTCCGACGGTGAGAAGATGGGCCCATGGCCCGCCTGGACTACACCGAACTCAACGACACCATCCGCTACACCATGTGGTCGGTGTTCCGCGTCGAACCCGGTCGTCTCCCCGACGACCGCGGCTCCGCGGCCACCGAGGCGCAGGAGTACCTGGACGCCCTGGAAGGCAAGGGCGTCGTCGTGCGCGGCGTCTACGACGTGTCGGGCCTGCGCGCCGACGCGGACTACATGATCTGGTGGCACGCCGAGGAGATCGAGCAGCTCCAGGCCGCGTACCAGGGTTTCCGCCGCACCGCCGTGGGCCGCGTGTCCACGTCCGTGTGGAGCCAGGTGGCGCTGCACCGGCCCGCCGAGTTCAACCGCAGCCACATCCCGGCGTTCCTCGCCGGGGAAGAGGCCCGCAAGTACATCTGCGTGTACCCGTTCGTGCGCTCCTACGAGTGGTACCTGCTGCCCGAGACCGACCGGCGCAAGATGCTCGCCGACCACGGCAAGGAAGCGCGGGACTACCCGGACGTGCGCGCCAACACCGTGTCGTCGTTCGCGCTCGGCGACTACGAGTGGATGCTCGCGTTCGAGGCGGACGAGCTGCACCGCATCGTCGACCTGATGCGCCACCTGCGCGGCACCGAGGCCCGGCTGCACGTGCGCGAGGAGGTCCCGTTCTACACCGGGACCCGCGTGCCCGCGTCCGAGCTGGTCATCTCCCTGCCCTGACCGCGAGCGGGCCCGTGGCGCGGTGCGCGCCACGGGCCCGTCCGGCTACTCCCCGGCGATCTTGTACGCGCGGATCACCGTGACCTCGGACGTGTTCCCCTTGCTGTCGGTCGCCTTGGCCCGCAGCGACGCGAACCCGGCCTTCCCGTTCAGCACGAGCGCCGAGTCGCCCACGACCGGCACGCGCCGCCAGGTCTTCCCGTCGTCGAACGACGCGTCGACCTGGATCCGCCGGACCTGGCCGTTGGCCGCGCCGGTGTTCTGCTTCACCACGAGCGGGACCCGCAGCAGCCGCCCGGCAGGCGCGGCGTTGAGGTCGTCCAGCCTCGGCTGGAAGCGGATCACCGAGAGCGGCACCCGCTGCTCCTCGACGTCCTTGGCCGCCGACCGGAACGTCCACGCGGCGCTGACCTTCGTGCTGACCTCCGAGACACCGCTGCGCGTGGCCTCGGTCTCCAGCCGGTACGAGCCCGCCGCCGCGGGGACGGTGAACTGCCCCGACCCCGGACGGGCCTCCTGGCCGACCTGAACGCCGTCGCGGAACAACGTCGTGGTCGCCGTGTCGGTCAGCGAGGAGCCGGGGGTGTCGGCGCCGTCGCCGAACAGCGGGACGGTGACCCGGATGACGTTCTCCCGCCGGGACACCGCGGAGTACCGGGCGTTCAGCGTCGGGCCGAACACCGCGGTGTTGAGGGTTTCCCGGTAGGTCCGGCCGGGCGGGTAGGAGCGCGCCGTCCCGAACAGGTCGGTCTCGAACCGCCGCGCGGGCCCAGTGCCCGACGTCTGGGTGAACGTCGTCGACCACTGGACGCCGTCGCCCGCGAGGTGGTCGATCGCCGTGCCGGGCGCGGGCACGGGGACCAGCCACGTGCTGCCCGCGCCGGTCGAGTCCACGCCCATGAAGCCGTGCACGGTCTCGCGGCCCTCGGGGCTCGGCCCGATCCGGGTCCGCACCTCGGCGAAGTCCTTCTTCGCGAGGGCCCGGACGTACCCGGTGGGCATCTTCCCGGTGAGCGAGGTGGCGTACCGGTAGGTGGCGGGCGCGTCGCCGACCGGCTCGGCCCGCCAGTCCGCGCTGATGCCCACGGTGAGGGCCTGGCCCGCGTCCGGCCCGAGGTGGGCGGTCGAGATCCCGTCGAACGCGCCGGGGAACACCGAGAACGACGTGATCCCGCCCTGCCCGTACCGCAGGCTGACGGTGAGCGTGCTGCCGATCGCCGTCGCCTTCGGGTCGGGCACGGTGAGCGAGACGGGCTTGGCGAGCCGGGCGTCGACGGCGACGGTGGTGTCCGCGGTCAGGTCCAGCTTCGGGTAGGGCAGGACGGCTATCCGCGTGCCCGTCCGAATGCCGGCATCGGCGAAGTACCGGCCCACGGGCAGCTTGAGCGTGGCCTTGCCCTCCGGCGAGGAGAGGAAGAAGGCCCGACCGGAGTCCAGACCCAGCAGGAACGCCGAGTTCTCGACCGACGGCTTCCCGTCGGCGTCGGTGAAGTCCAGCGTCAGCGTGTGGCTCTCGACCTCGCGGACGACGCCGACGGGCGTGCGGACGGCGGTCGTGCCCGCCGTGGCCACGACCGTGCCGGAGTAGCCGCCGTCGAGCGTGCCGATCCTGGTGTCACCGGTGACCGAGACCTTCGCCTCGCCACCCGCGGGGACGGTGACCTCGGCCGGGGTGACGGAGAACAGGCCGGCGGGCTTGCCGTCGGGGCCCGCGCCGTCGACCGAGACGTCCAGCGTCACGGCCGCCGCGCCCGCGTTGCGGTAGGTGATCTCCTTGGTGACCGGCTTGTCGTCCTCGTGCGGCCACTCCTGGGAGCCCAGACCGACGCTGACCGGCTCGGCCGTCACCGACTGGGTGATCGCCCTGGTCAGGTCGACCCGCCCCGCGCCCTGGTCGTACGCCGTCAGCCCGGCGCTCGGCTTCGCCGACGCGACCAGCGCCGCCTTCACCTGCGCGCCGGTCCACGCCGGGTGCTGCTGCTTGATCAACGCCGCCGCGCCCGCGACGTGCGGGGTCGCCATCGACGTGCCCGACAGCGCCACGTGGTTCTCGCCCACGGGCGTGCCGATCGAGCCGGTGGACGACTTCGCGGCGACGATGTCCACGCCCGGAGCGGTGATGTCCGGCTTGACCGCGCCGTCGCCCGTCCGCGGGCCGCGGCTGGAGAACGGCGCGATCTTGTCCTCGCGGTCCACCGCGCCGACGGTCAGCGCCGCGTCCGCGCTGCCGGGGGAGCCCACGGTCTCCGTGCCGCCGGCGTTGCCCGCCGCGATCACGAACAGCGTGCCGTACTGCGCGGACAGCGTGTTCACGGCCGCTTCGAGCGGGTCGATCTCCGGGGTGTCGCCGCCGCCCAGGCTCAGGTTGACCACGTCGGCCCCCTGCTCGGCCGCCCACGTCATCCCGTCGAGGATCCACGACTCGGCGCACCCGTAGGTCACGCACACCTTGCCGTCGAGGATCTTCGCGTCCGGGGCGACGCCGCGGTACTTGGCGTCGACACTGGCGATCGTGGCCGCGACGTGCGTTCCGTGGCCGACCAGGTCGGTGTTGTCCGGGTCCTCGGTGAAGTTCTTCTCCACCAGCTCCCGGCCAGCGAGGTCCGGGTGCTGGGCGTCGACACCGGTGTCCAGGACGGCGACCTTCACACCAGTCCCGGTGTAACCGGCCTTCCACGCGTCCGGCGCGCCGATCTGCGGCACGCTCTTGTCCAGCGTGGGCTGCCGCAGGCCGTCCAGCCAGATCCGGCGGTAGGAGTCCGGCGCTGCGGTCAACGCCCGCCACGACTCCGCGGCCGTCGCCTTGCCCGTCCGCGCCGCGAACGAGCCGACGCTCGGCAGGTCGCCGGTCTTGGCGAGCCCGGTGACGGATCGGCCCGGCTCGGGCGTGACGATCAACGGCAGCGAGTCGCGGTGCGCGTCGTCGTAGCGCGACGCGACCAGCTCCGTGACGTCGAACAGCCTGCGGTCCAGCTTCCCGGACGCCACCAGCGGCTGCGCGTCCTCCGGGACGACGTACTGGTGGCCCAGCGCGGCGAACCGGGAGAACGAGAGCCCGCCGCGGTCCGGACCGGGGACGACCGAGGCGACCGCCTCGCCCGCGACCACCACCCGGTCACCGGTGATCAGCGTGACGGAGCCCGCCGCGAAGGGCGCTGAGCCGCCCGCCGGTTCCGGCGCGGCCGCGGCCGACGACGCGAAGCCGCCGACCAGACCGAGAGCGAGCATGGACGCGCCCAACCGCGTGCCGTGCCGTCGTGTCGATGACACCCTGCTACCTCCCCCTGAGGCGTGCGCGCCCGAGGTGGGCGCGCTACCGGGAGGCGCCAAGCAGACGGCGGCAGCGGTGTACCGAAAGTGACGAAATTCCCCCCGACACCTCGAACCTAGCGACGGCGAACAGGCAAGGGGCCCGCCCATCGAGCGAAGTTGCCCGACAAATTGGACACGCTCCGTGGTCACCCGCGCTCGGTGACCACTCCCGCCGCCGACACCTCGAGGCCCGCCTGCGCGGCTTCCCCGCCGCAGCCCTCACCGTTGGGGTGGACCAGTTTCGGTGTCACGGTGACGGTCTCGTCGAGCAGCACCGCCCCTGCGGCGTCGGTCAGCGTCAGCTTCACCGCGACGGCCTTCGCGGGCAGGGTGGTGAGGTCTGCGAACCCGGTGAGCCCCGCCGCGGGCAGGGCGGGCACCCCGCACACCGCGTCGGGCCCGGTGCCGCTGCACGTCTCCGGCCCGTTCGTGGTCGCGGGGGAGAGGACTGTGCCGGGCTTGACGCAGGTGCCGTCCCAGCAGACCTCCAGCGCCGCCGACCGCACCGCGGGCAACGCGATCTCCAGGCCGATCCCGGCCCGCGCGGCGATGAGCGTGCAGGCCCTCGGCTCGGAGCACGCGGTCAAGGCCAGCAGGCAGACGACGACGGCGAGGATCCTCATGCGCCACGGACGGAACGGGGGACCGGTCAGGTTGCTTTCCGCTGCCACCAACGGCGTTTCGCCGGCTCGGGCAAGGCTCCCCGCTCCTGGGCCCACTTGGCGAAGTCGGCGGTGTCCTCCCGCGCCCGACTCCCCGCCACCCGCGGATGCCCCAGCGCGTACTCGTCGAACAGCGGTCGGAACTCGTCCCCGAGCGCGTCGACGACCTCGGGCCCGAGCATCGCCACGATGCCGCGCCGCTTGGCCAGCAGCGACCGCGCCTCCACCCGCAGCAGGCGTTCGTCGAACCCGGCGGGCGACGGGCCGCCCGCGAGCAGCGCGGTCAGCAGCTCCGACTGCGCCTCCGCCAGCCGTTCCCGCGCCCCCTCGGTCATGCGTGCCTCGCCAGCACCTCGCGGATCGCCGCCAGCTCGCGCGCCAGTTCGCTGTCCGACGGGTAGTTGTCGTCGCGTTCCAGCAGCACGCCCGGCGGGTCCACACGGGACCGCAGCTCGCCCAGCAGCTCCAGGACCTCCGGCCGCACCGCGTGGGCGTGGGTGTCGTGGTAGACGCCGTCGTGCTCCACCCCGCCCGCCACGTGCACGTAAGCCAGGCGCTCCAACGGGATCTCGTCGAGGAACCGGTTCGGGTCCGTGCCGAGGTTGCGGGCGTTCGCGTGCAGGTTCGCCACGTCGATCAGCAGGTGGCAGTCCGTCCGCTCCACCAGCTCCGCCAGGAACTGGCCCTCGGTCAGCTCGCCGTCCGGCCACTCCAGCAGCGCGGCGATGTTCTCCAGCGCCAGCGGCACGGGCAGGTTCGCCTGCGCGGTCTTCACGTTGGCCACCAGCACGTCCAGCGCGTCACGGGTGCGCGGCACCGGCATGAGGTGCCCGGAGTCGAGCCCGCCCGCGCGGACGAAGCACACGTGGTCGCTCACCAGCGGCGCCCCCAGCGCCTCCGCGACCGCGCCCAGGTGCTCGACCCGGTGCACGTCCACGGGATCCGCGCTGCCCAGCGACAGCGACACCGCGTGCGGCAGCACCGGCACACCCCGTTCGCGCAGCAGCACGATCGACTCCGGCAGGTGCTCCACGTGCAGGTTCTCCGCCACGACCTCGACGAAGTCCACGCCGGGCAGCCGTTCCACGGTCAGGTCGATCTCCGGGCGCCAGCCGATGCCGACGCCGAGCTTGTCGAGAACGCCCATCAGTCCCCTCCTCCGCCACCGCACGAGGACCCGCACGACGAACCGCTGCTGCACGACGAGCCGCTGTCGCTGGACCCGCTGTCGCTCGACCCGCAACTGCTGCCGCTGGACCCGCACCCGCTGTTGTCCGCCCCGCACCCGCTGGAGCAGCTGCTGCAACTGTTGCAGCTGCTCGCGTAGTACGCGCCGTCGTTCTGCCTGGCCGTGCGCCGCTTGCCCCGGCGCAGCGTCGCGCCCGCGCTCGGCGCGATGCCCAGCATCTCCCACACGTAGTACTGCTGCGGGAACTGCCCGATCCGGCCCGCCAGGCCGTGCTGCGCCACGATGCCGAGCCGGTCGTTCGACATCACCGTGATCCGCGCGGCTTCCCGACGCCCGGCGCGGCGCACGGGCCTGCGCATCCGGCCCGCGAACCAGCGGACGACCAGCGCGAGGAGCAGCAGCAGGATCGCGTAGCCGACGTTGAAGTGGAACACCGCGACGGACGCCATCGCGACGAACGCGCCGACGAGGGTGAGCGTCCGGACCGCGCCCCAGAACTTGCGGCGGCCGGCGGAGGCCAGGAAACCGCGGTCGACCAGGTGCTGCTTCAACGCGGCCAGCGCGTCGCTGGTGGCGGTGGACTTGATGAGCTCGCCGAGCATGCGGCCGGTGCGCGCCGCGCCCAGCGCGTACGCCTCCAGCGGGGTGGCGGCGCCCGCGGCCGTGGCGGCGACCGCGCTCACCACGCCCTCGCGCGAGATGCGCAGCAGGCCCGCCTCCAGCAGCCGGACGACCGCGACCTCCGCGGCCCGACCGGGACCACCGGACAGGTAACCGAACTCCTCGGGCGAAACGCCTGTTCTGCCCGGTGTTCTCGTCCCCGAAGTCATAGCCGCCGCCTCTCGCACCAAGCCGATGGCCATCCGACTCCGCGGCGGGCCTGTTCGTTCCCCGTCATGAGGCCAAGGCCACCGTGGGCACGCCCACGATGGCCTTGGCACCCCCCTTGACGGCTAGCTGCCACCCCCGCCGCAACCGCCGCCTCCGCCGCAACTGCTCCCCCCGCCGCAGCTGCTTCCGCTCGAACTGGAACAGCTGCTCCCGCTGGAACAGCTGCTCCCGGTGGACACGTAGCCGCCGGAGTACCCGCCGCTCGACGCGGTGCTGTACGACTGGGCCATCAGCGCCGTGCGCAACGTGAGGTCGGGGTGCGCGGAGAGACCTCCGAGCGCGACCAGCCCCACCGTTCCGCCGACGGCCAGGCCGAGCTGCCCGCCCCGATCACCCGATCGGGCGGCTTCCAGCGCGCGGTCACCCCTGGCCGTGCAGCGGATGGAGCCCGACCGGGACAGCAGCACGGCCAGCAGCGCGGTCACGACCAGCTGGAGCGTCAGCCAGCCGACGGGCGCGCCGATCGCGATCCCGTTGACCCAGCGGACGACGCCGATCACGAACAGCACCACCATCGGCAGCACCGCTACCCGCAGGTGGCGCTTGGCCGTCGCGGGCTCGATGAGCATCCCCAGCTCGCCGAGCCGGGTCGCGATGTCCTTGACGGCCTTCTCCTGCGCCACGGCGGGCACCAGCAGGTTCAGCGTGCGTCGGCTGTAGCGGCCCGCGTCCTCCAGGACCGCGCGGTCCACCGCGTTGACCGCCTTGGGCTTGCCGATGAGGCTCACGGTGCCGCGCCGCGTCGACCGCAGCGCCTCGGCTTCGATGAGCCGGGCGATGGACGCCTCGACCACGCGACGCGGCCCACCCGCGAGGTAGGCCAGCTCGTCGACGTCCAGCCCCCGCGCGGGCTCGCCTCCCCGGCTCGCTCGCAACCGGATCCGAACGCCGACCGCGAATACCAGTGCGATGCCGAGCGCGATCCAGTAGATCTTCAGGAATTCCGGGCCCGAAAGCCCCCAAGGCTGGTCCACGGTCCTCCACCCCCTGCCGCTCTTGGCGAAACCGGCTCGCCAATCGAGATGCAAGCGTGTGCTCTGGACCACACACCGACAAGGGGCTTGAGCGAAATTTAGGCTCCAGTTGGGGATGGCTTAGGAGGACGAGCCGCCGTCGCTTCCACTGGAGCCCTCACCGTCGGTTCCCTTGCTGAAGAACATGCTTCCTCCCAGGTCGGAGACGGAGTCCGGATGACGTCACCCGCTGACGCCATCCGGGGCAACGTCCACAGTCTGCTTCACCGAGCGCCGAAAGTCGCCTGTCGCTTTGCGTGCTCGGACGACTCCGGAGTGACAATTCCGCATTAGGACGCGGATTCGTCGACCAATCGCAAGCTGATGCTGTTGATGCAGTAACGCTGATCGGTGGGCGTCTCGTAACCCTCGCCCTCGAATACGTGCCCGAGGTGGCTGTGGCAGTTCGCGCAGAGCACTTCGGTCCGCACCATGCCCATCGCCCGGTCCTCGCGCAGGATCACCCGATCCGCGGCGAGCGGCGAGAAGAACGACGGCCACCCGCAGTGCGAGTCGAACTTGGTCTCACTGCGGAACAGTTCGGTACCGCAAGCACGGCACTCGTACACCCCGACCTGTTTGGTGTCGGTGTACTCCCCGACCCACGCGGGCTCGGTCCCACCTTGACGGAGAACGCGGTACTCACTCGGGGTAAGGCTCTCCCGCCACTCCTGCTCGGACCGGACGACCTTCGGCGTAGCGCCGACAACGGGTTCCATGCCTCCACGCTAATGCGATTCGGCCCCAAGGGTGGTTGCGGGTGTCTTACGGCTCACCAGACCACCACTGTGACCTGCCACAACCCGCTCAGGGTGAGACGACCAGCGGGCCTGTTGGTGACCGTGACAAGGGTGGCCCAAGACTTGGCAACCACGACGAGACCAGCGGGCCAGCTGGTGACCGTGACAAGGGTGGCCCAAGACTTGCCAGCCACGACGAGACCAGCGAGCCGGCTGGCGAGCACGACGGCGCTGGCGCAAAGCTGGTGACCACGACGGTACTGGCACGCGCAGGCCACGGAACGTGGCCGATTTTACTCGGGGGTTTTGCCCCTTAAAATTTGTCGGGCGGCAAGCTTTCCACCTGCCGTTTTGGCCCGACAAAGGGGCAAAACGAGGGGCCCCCGAGTCAAATCGGCCACAGCACGCTGGAACAAGAGCCGCTCGGTGACCAGGCTGGATCGAGAGCCGCAGGGGTGACCCGGCTGGATCAAGAGCCGCCGGGTGACCACGCTGGATCGAGAGCCACTGGGCGACCAACCTGGATCAAGGGCCGCCGGGTGACTCTGCTGGATCGAGCGCCGACGACTGGCCACGTCGGGCCAAGAGCCCCTAGGTGAGCACCCCAGGACAGGCCTCGCAGGGGTCCCCGATCGAGCAGAACCCCCCAATGCACAAGGTACAAGCGGGCACCGACAAAAACCGGACCCCGACCTCAGTCCAAACCCAAGCCAACGTCAGCCGAGACCCCAAGCCCGATCAAAGCCGAGACCTGAAGCCCGACCACAGCCGAACCCAACCCGGCCCTCACCCGAACAACACGGCGATGATCTCCCCGAGTCCGAACCACACGCTGATCAACACCCCGAGCAGGATCAGCGCCACCACGAGCACCGCGAGGAACCGTTGTTCCCCGCTCGCCCGGTTCGCCGAGTCGGCGAAGTCCGCCACTCCTGCCAGGTACCCCTCCACGGTGTACCCGGGTCGTTCTCGCTCCATCCGGTCCAGGTGTTCCGCGAAGGCTTTGGCTTCGGGGTCCGCCGGGTCGAGCCCGATGAGGTCGTCGCTGAACCGCTTGTCCGGTCCGTCGTCTGGTCTTTCCGCGCCTGGAAAGGGGGCCATGGCTTCGAGAATAGAGGGTGTTCAGCCCGTCATGGCCAAAGCGGGCCGGACCGCGCCGACAGTTCGCCCATGACCCAGCACTGGCACGGTGGCGAGCGGCGCGAGGGCCTCCACGTCGACCCCGAGGAGCCGCAGCGCTTCCACCACGACCACGGCCCGCGCCCGGTTCGACCCGTCGGCGATCTTCAACGCCACCGCGGACCCGTCCGGCAGCCCGATCGCGTACACGCCTTCCGCGCCGTCCTTCGCGACCGCGCCGGGCAACGCCCGCATCAGCTCCGTCACGTCCCGCCCGGTCCCGCCGACCCACTCCGGGTGCGCGTTCATGGCGGCCGCGATCTTGTGCTCCAGGCTCCCGACGGGCGCGCCCGCGAGTGCGCCGAACGCCCGCGCCAGCCCGTTCAGGCTGATCCCGAACAGGGGAGCACCGCACCCGTCGACCCCGACCGCGCCGACCGGCTCGCCCGCCAACTCCTCCAGCGTCGAGCGCACCGACACCTGCAACGGGTGCGAGAACTCCAGGTAGTCGTCGGTCGACCAGCCGTTGATGACGCAGGTCAGCAGCATCGCCGCGTGCTTGCCCGAGCAGTTCATGTACTCCGGCGCCTTCCCGCGACCGGCCGCGAGGTGCGCGGCCAGCGCGGCGTCGCCGATCGGCAGGTCCGGGGTGCACTGGAGGGCGGAGAAGTCGAGACCCGCCTTCGCCAGGATCCGGCGCGCGCCGTCGACGTGGAAGTCCTCGCCGGAGTGACTCGCGCACGACAGCGCGAGCAGTTCGCCGTCCAGGTCGAGCCCGTTGCGGACCATCGCGAGGCCCTGCACCGGCTTGTTGGAGGAGCGGGGGAACGTCACGCGATCCGGGCGGCCCATGCTCAGCCTCGTGCCGCCCGCGGCGTCCAGCGCCACGACCGACCCGTGGTGCACGGACTCCAGGAACTCGCCACGCCAGACCTCGGCCACGACCTCGTGCACCATGCGCCCTCCTCTACACTGCCAACTGTCGACAGTTAACAACGCGCGCCACCGATTCCGCCAGCACGGGAGACGAACGTGACACCGCCCCTGCACCTGAGCCTCGCGGGCCAGACCGTCGACGTGCTGCGCGAGCTCGTGCTGACCGGCGAGATCCCGCCCGGCGAACGGGTGAACGAGGTGGAGCTGGCACACCGCCTGGGCATCAGCCGCGGCCCGCTGCGCGAGGCGATCCGACACCTGTCCAGCGAGGGCCTGCTCGTGCTGGTGCCGAACAAGGGCGCCCACGTCCCCAAGGCCGACGCCGCCGACGTGCGGGCGCTGTTCGAACTGCGTTCGGCGCTGGAGTGCGCCGCCGCCGAACTGGCCGCCAGCCGCCGCACGGAGGCCGACGTGACCCGACTCCGCGAGGTCTGCGCGCTGTCGAGGAAGAACTACCAGGCGGGCCAGGCGTTCCCGTACCGGCTGGACCTGGCGTTCCACCAGGCGCTGCTGGACGCCGCGCGCAGCCCGCACATCGCCGAGCAGGTCCGGCTCGTGCAGCAGCGGGTCGTGCTGCTGCGCAGCGGCCTGCGCGACGACCCGCCGCACCAGCGCGCGTCCCTCGACGACCACGACGCCCTGGTGGCGGCCATCGCCGCGGGCGACACCCACCAGGCCAGCCGCACCATGCGCCTGCACCTGTCCAGGGTCCGCGCCCAGATGCTCACCAGCCTGGACCCCACGCCCTAGTGCGCGGCCAGGTGCTCCAGCAGCAGCGCCGTCGTCCGTTCCGCCGCTTCCTCCGGCACGAAGTGCCCGACCTGGTCCAGCACCTCGAACCGGTACGCCCCCGTGGCCCAGTCGCTGGTGGCCTGCGCGGCCTCCGGGCCGACGGCGTCGTCCTCGGTGCCCCACACGTACATCGCGGGCACGGCGACGGGCTGGTAGTCGCCGTCGAACCGGTTCGCCCGGTACCAGTTGAGCGCCGCCGTCAACGCCCCCGGCTCGGACAGCTGCCGCACGTACTGCTCGACCCGCTGCCTCGGGATCACCGCGGGCCAGCCCTGCCGCAGTTGGGCCGCGCCGTTGGCGAGCATCTCGCGTTCCGGCACCTCGGGCTGGCGGAGGTAGTCGAGCAGCGCGCCGCGGCGCTTCTGGTCCGGGTCGGTGCGCAGGGCGTGCGCGAACGCGCCGGGGTGCGGCGCGGAGACGGCGGTCAGGGTGCGGACGCGCAACGGGTGCCGGGCGGCGGCGATCCAGCCGACGACGGCGCCCCAGTCGTGGCCGACGAGGTCGAAGCGGCGCCAGCCGAGCTGGTCGGCGATCGCGGCGACGTCGTCCACGGCGTGGTCGAGGCGGTAGTCCTCGACGCGCTTGGGGCGGACGCCGGGGGAGTAGCCGCGCTGGTTCGGCGCGACGGCCCGGTAGCCGTCGGCGGCGAGCGCGCGCAGCTGGTGCCGCCACTCGATGCCGCACTGCGGGACGCCGTGCAGCAGCAGGACCTTGCGGCCGTCCAGCGGGCCCGCCGCGACGGCGTCGAACGTGCCCGCGGCGGTCGGGATCCGCAGCCTCGTCAACGCGGTCGCGTCGGTCGCGGTGCTGAGCTGGAAGACGTCGCGTCGTGATCGCATGACTACAGCGTGGTACTTCGGCGGCCGATGATCGATGGTGTGGGCACCCAGCTAGGAACGGGGGGTAGCCCTACCGTCGTCGATTACGGTCGTGTGGTTCACCGACGTGCGGAACCGGACCTCGTCCCCCACCCGCCAGGCGCTGACCAGCAGTTCGTCGCCGGGGTAGACGGGAGCGGCGAAGCGGCAGCCGACGGCGAGCACGTCCAGCTCGTCGGCCAGCAGCCGAGCGGTGATGCCGTAGGTGGCCAGCCCGTGCAGGATCGGTCGAGGGAAACCGCCGCGCTCCGCGAACACCGGGTCCCAGTGCAGCGGGTTGTCGTCGCCGGTCAGCCGGTAGCGGTCGGCCTGGTCCGCGGAGGTCCGGAACCCCAGTTCCACGTCCGGCGCGCGGTCCGGCATCGGCACGCGGGTCGTCGTCCCGCGCGGGCCGCCGAACCCGCCCGCGCCGCGCACGAACAGCGACGCGCGGGTGCTGAACTCGGCGTCGCCCCGAGCCCGCCACTCCCGCACGATCAGCGCGCCGGAGCCCTTGTCGAACACGTCGGTCACGTGCCGCGTCACCTCGACCGTGCCTGACCGCGGCAGCTCACCCGCGAGCGTCAACGACTGCTCGGCGTGCAGCACCTGCGTCATGTCGGCGTCCATCTCGACCTGGGGCCCGCCGAACTGCGCGACCGCGATGGCGAAGCCGGGCTGCATGCCCGTCCCGCCGACCGCGGCCGCGTAGCGCTCGACGTCGTCCTCGGTCCACGACCGGACGACCGTGCTCACCCCAGGGATCCGCTGACCTTGGCGTGCCCCTTGAGCAGGTTGCGGGCGATCGTGCGGCGCTGGATCTCGTCGGTGCCCTCGTAGATGCGCAGCAGCCGCAGCTCGCGGTACCAGCGCTCGATCGGCAGCTCGCGGGTGTAGCCCATGCCGCCGTGGATCTGGAGGACGCGGTCGACGATCTCGTTCGCCTTCACGCCGCCGTACAGCTTCGCCATCGACTGCGCCTGCCGCGAGTCCTGGCCCTGGTCGACGAGCCACGCGGCGTGCAGCACGAGCCAGCGCAGCGCCTCGATCTCGACCGCGGAGTCGGCGATCATCCACTGGATGGCCTGGTACTCGGCGATGGGCTGGCCGAACGTGACGCGGGTGTTCGCCTGCTCGATCGCCATCTCCACCAGGCGTTCCACCGAGCCGATGGCCCGCGCGGGCAGCATGTACCGGCCCGCGCCGATCCACTGCATCGCCAGCGTGAAGCCGTGGCCGATCTCGCCGAGCACGTTCTCCTCTGGCACGCGCACGTTGTCGAACACCAGCGCCGCCGGACCCCACTGGCCCATGGTCGGGATGGGCTCGGACTTCCAGCCCATGTCCCGGTCGACGAGGAAGCACGTGACGCCGCCGTTGGCGCCCTTCTCCTTGTCCGTCACGGCGAACACCATCACGAAGTCGGCCTCGTTGCCGCCGGTGATGAAGGTCTTCTCACCGTTGATGACCCACTCGTTGCCCTCCTTGCGCGCGGAGGTGCGGATGGCCTTGGCGTCGGACCCGGCGCCGGGCTCGGTGATCGCGAAGCACGACTTGCGCTCGCCGGAGATCGTCGGGAGCAGGTAGCGCTCCTTCTGCTCGGCGTTGCCGTGGAACAGGATGTTGTCCGCGTACCCGCCGAAGCGGAACTGCACGAACGAGCGGCCCAGCTCGGCCTCGATCAGCGCCGTCATCACCGCGCCGAGCCCCATGCCGCCGTACTCCGTCGGCGTCAGCAGACCCCAGAAGCCCGCCTTCTTCGCCTTCTGCTGCAACGCCTCCAGCTCCTCGGCGGGCAGCCCCGGCTGGTTGGCGCGCTCGCGGCGGAGCACCTCCGGCTCCAGCGGGATGATCTCCTTGCGCACGAAGGTCCGCACCCAGTCGCGGATCTCCTTCTGCTCCTCGTCGAGCGTGAAGTCCATGCTGTTCCCCGTTTCAGAAGGCGTTGACGCCGGTCAGCGCGCGGCCGATGAGCAGTTTCTGGATCTGGGTGGTGCCCTCGTAGAGGGTGGTCACCCTGGTGTCCCGCAAGAACTTCCCGACCGGGTACTCGTCGATGTAGCCGTACCCGCCGAAAACCTGGATGGCGTTGTTCGCGACCCGCACGGCCGCCTCGCTGGCGTAGAGCTTCGCCATGGACGCCTCGGTGCGGAACGGCTCGCCGCGGTCGGCGAGGTCCGCGACCCGCCACGTCAGCAGGCGGGCGGCGTCGGTCTCGACGGCCATGTCCGCCAGCAGTTCCTGCACGAGCTGGAACCCGGCGATCGGCTTGCCGAACTGCTCGCGCTCCTTCGCGTACTTGAGGCTCGCCTCCAGCGCGCCGCGCGCGGCCCCGACGCAGCCCGCCGCGACGGACATCCGGCCGCGGTCCAGCGCCGCCATCGCGAGCTTGAAGCCCGTGCCCTCCTCGCCCAGCCGGGCGCTGTCCGGCACGCGCACGCGGTCGAGCACGAGTTCGGCCGTCGCCTGGCCGCGCATCCCGAGCTTGCCGTGGATCTCGGTGGCCTGGAAGCCGTCCGAGTCCGTCGGCACCAGGAACGCGGTGATGCCCTTCGGGCCCGGTCCGCCGGTGCGGGCGAAGACCAGGGCCACGTCGGCCCACGTCCCGTTGGTGATGAACACCTTGCGGCCGGTGAGGAGCCAGTCGTCGCCGTCGCGCTCGGCCTTGGTGGCCAGCGACCCGGCGTCCGACCCGGTCTCCGGCTCGGTCAGGCCGAAGCAGCCGAGCTGCGTGCCCGCGCAGATGCCGGGCAACCACTGCTTCCTCTGCTCCTCGGTGCCGTGCTTGAAGATCGTCTTGCCGACCAGCCCGAGCGACACGGAGATGATGCCGCGCACCGCCGAGTCGCCGCGCGCGATCTCCTCCAGCACCAGGCAGTACGCCAGGTTGTCGCCTCCCGAACCGCCGTACTCCTCGTCGATGCCCAGCCCGAGGAACCCCACCTCGCCCAGTCGTGGCACGAGAGCGCGGTCGATGGCCTCGTCGCGGTCCCACCGCATCGCGAACGGGACGATCCGCTCCTCGGTGAAGCGGTGGGCCAGTTCTTTGAGCTGCTGATGCTCGTCGGACAGGCGTAGATCCACGCCACGACCTCCTAAACCGAACGGCGTTAGGTATAACGTAGGCGCGTCGGAGAACCCAGTGCAAGGGGTCGATATGCCTCGACCGAGCATCCCCATCCTCAGCGGGGCCCGCATCCGCAAGGTCGCGCTCGACATCATCGACCGCGACGGCCTCGACGGCCTGTCCATGCGCAAGCTCGCGGCCGAACTGGGCGTGCGCGCCCCGTCGCTCTACGGGCACGTGGCGACCAAGGACGACCTGCTCCACGAGATCGCCAGCGACGTGCTCGAACAGGTCGACGTGTCCGGTTTCGAGGCCGGTGACTGGCGGCGTGGGCTGGTCGAGAGCGCGCGCTCCTACCGCGCGGCGCTGTCCCGGCACCCGAACGTCGTGCCGTTCCTCGCCTACGGCCCGGCGGGTCGCGGCGCGTCGCTGCGGCGGCTCGACGTGATGCACGGCGCGCTCGTGGACGCGGGGTGGCCGCGGCGGCACGCGACGATGATCGCGGCGTCGCTGATGTACCTGGTGTTCGGCGCGGCGCTGAGCACGTTCTCCAGCGGGTTCTCCACGGACGCGTCGGTCTACCAGGGGCGCTACCCGCACCTGGACAAGGCGCACCTGCTGCCGTCGGTCGCGGAGGAACTGGACCGGGACAGCTTCGAACTGGCGCTCACCGCGTTCGTGGACGGTCTGGAACTACTTCGCGTGACCGCGGACTTCCAGGTGCGCGAGTAGCTCCTCGGTCGCCTTCGCGATGGCGTCGACGGCTTTGGTGAACGCCTCGGCGTTGTGGGCGGCGGGCGTTCGGAACCCGGACACCTTCCGCACGTACTGGAGGGCGGCGGCGCGCATGTCGCCCTCGGTGACCTCGTCCTCGAACGGCGGGCGCAACGTCTTGATGCTTCGGCACATGCCGCCATTGTCGTTTACTCTGCCCGACGTGGCCCAGAAGGCGTTGGAGCTGACCGTCCCCGGACCCCACGGCGACCGCGCCGTGCGGCTGTCCAACCCGGACAAGGTGTACTTCCCCGAGCGCGGCATCACCAAGCGCCAGGTGGTCGAGTACTACCTCTCCGTGGCCGAGCCGTTGCTGGCCGTGCTGCGGGACCGGCCGACGACGTTGAAGCGGTACGTGGACGGCGTCACCGGCGAGGCGTTCTACCAGAAGCGCCTGCCGAAGAACGCGCCCGACTACGTCGAGACGGCCACCATCAAGTTCCCCTCCGGCAGGCCCGCCGACGAGGTCTGCCCGACCGAGCCCGCCGTCATCGCGTGGGCCGCCAACCTCGGCACGTTCGACTTCCACCCGTGGCCGGTCCGCAGGCCGCTGGTGGACAACCCGGACGAACTCCGCGTCGACCTCGACCCCCAGCCCGGCACGGACTTCCGCGACGCGGTCGACGTCGCCCTCGTGCTGAACGAGGTCCTGACCGAGCTGGGCATGACCGGCTACCCCAAGACCTCCGGCGGTCGGGGCGTCCACGTGGCCGTTCGCATCCGGCCGGAGTGGGACTTCGTCGACGTCCGGCACGCCGTCATCGCCCTGGCGCGCGAGGTCGAACGGCGGGCGCCGAAGAAGGCCACCACGTCGTGGTGGAAGGAGGAGCGCGGCGAGAAGGTCTTCCTCGACTTCAACCAGGCCGCCAGGGACCGCACCATCGCCTCGGCCTGGTCGGTCCGGGGCACCCCGCGCGCGACCGTGTCCACCCCGGTCACCTGGGACCGGCTGTCCACAGTGGACCCGGACGACTTCGACGTGCTGACCGTGCCGGGGTACTACGCCGAGCACGGCGACCCGCACGCGGCGTTGGACTCGGAGGCCTTCGGCCTGGAGACGCTGCTGGAGTGGTACGCCGGGGACGACCGCGGCGAGATGCCCTACCCGCCGGACTACCCGAAGATGCCCGGTGAGCCCATGCGCGTGCAGCCGTCCAAGGCGAAGAAGACCGACTAGCCCGTCATGGCCACGAGGTCGCCCAGGAGCATGTCCAGGCCGAACTCGGAGCGCTCGTCGGCCGTCTCGGCGGTGAAGAACTCCTCCGTGTCCGCCATGGTCGCGAACGCGCCAGGTCTCAGTGAGCCGATGTACTCGGTCATCCGCCGTCTCCGGTCGGCCACGAGCCGGACCCGCCCGCGACTCCACGATCACCTACGTCCTGGTGCGCGAGCACGGCACGTGGCTCATCACCTCGTTCCAGAAGACCTGCCGCACCCCCGTTCCCGGCCGACCGTCCTGACCATTCTTCAAGGACCGCGCGGTGAACTCGGCGAATATCCGCCACCGCCCGAATTCGTCGGGGATTCGTGCGTAGGGTCGGGGAAAATCGCAGCGGTGTCCGAGGTGGGAAATGCTCGTTCGCAGCCGGACGATCGAGGAGGCCGGTCGGCTCCAGGTCGGGTCGTCCGTCGTCTACCGCCCCGCGCGGCTCGGGTCGATCGCGTTCGGTGAGGTCCTCTACCCGCACGAGTACACCCTGGAGTGCGAGGACATCGGCTCCGCGTACTTCGTGCAGGTGCCGGTGGCGGGCCGGTTCGAGGCGCGCCACCGGGGCCGGACGGTGGTCGGGTGCCGGAACGTCGCGGCCGTGTTCGCGCCGGAGGGCGGCCCGTTCCTCGGCCGGTGGTCGGCCGACAGCCGGGCGCTGTGCGTGCGGTTCGACGCGGCCTCCGTGCGCACGGCCCTGGAGCGGATGCTCGGCGACCAGGCGCCCGAACGCCCGGTGCCCGACCTCCGGCTGACCACGGCGAACGGGTACGGGCGGTCCTGGCTCGACCTGCTGCTCTCGGTGAACCGGCAGGTCAGGGTGGTCGACGGGCTGCTGTCCCAGCCGATGATGGCGGCACCGCTGGTGGACAGCCTGCTGACCGGGTTCCTGCTCGCCACGGCCCCCGCGCGGTCCGCCGTGCCGGAGCCCGCCGCCGCCCGACCCGCCGCCGTCCGGACGGCCGTCGAGCTGATCGAGGCCGACCCCCGCGCGCCGCTGACGTTGTCGATGCTGGCCGACCACTGCGCCGTCGGCACGCGCACGTTGCAGAACGGGTTCCGGCGGCACCTCGGCATGGCCCCGATGGCGTACGTCCGGGAAGCGCGGCTCCGCCGGGCCCACGACGAGCTGCGCGCCGCCGATCCGGGCACGGAGACCGTGGCCGCCGTCGCCCAGCGGTGGGGGTTCGCCCACCTCGGCAGGTTCGCCGCGGCGCACAAGGAGCGGTACGGGCAGACGCCGTTGCGGACCCTGCACTCGGCGAGCTGATTCGTTTTCCGGCCAACGCTTTTCGTTTCGCGGACAATCCCGCGAGTGGTGCGATTCCCGCTGTTAACGTCGGAACCGCAAGGAAATCCGATAACTTCCCAAGGGACCACCATGTCTGCTGTCGACCAGAGGGCCGAGCTCGTCGCGAAGGCCCTCGACCTCACACCGCTCCTGCGCGAGCACACGGAGCAGGGGGAGGAGAACCGCACCCTGTCCGACGAGGTGACGAAGGCGCTCAGCGCGGCGGGGTTCTTCCGCCTGCGCACCCCGAAGCGCTTCGGCGGCTACGAGGCGGACCTGCGCACGGTGCTGGAGGTGAGCGAGGCGCTCGCCACGGGTGACGGTTCCGCCGCGTGGGCCGTCGTCGTCGCGGCGACGTCCCAGTGGTTGGCGGGCCTGTTCCCGGAGGAGACCCGCCAGGAGGTCTTCGGGTCCAACCCGGAGCCCCGCATCGCCGGGGGCATCGCCGACATCGTGGCCACGCGCGTCGAGGGCGGGTACAGGTTCAGCGGCAAGTGGGCGTGGGCGTCGGGCGCGGACCGCGCGGACTGGGCGACGCTCGGCGCGGCCGTCGCGGACGACTCGGGCCAGATCGTCGGCGCCACCATGGGGATCGTCCCGGCGTCCGAGCTGACCGTCGAGCACACCTGGCTCACCGTGGGCATGCGCGGGACCAGCAGCGACACGCTGGTCGCCGACGACGTGTTCGTGCCGGACCGCCGCACGGCCCCGGTGATCGACCTGTTCAACGGCCTGCGCCCGTTCCCCTCGGACGAGCCGATGTACCGGGCGCCGTTCGCGCCGCTGGCCGTGCTCCCGCTGGTCGCGCCGGTGCTCGGCCTCGGCCGCGCGGCGCTGGACCTGGTCGTGGAGAAGGCGCCGAAGAAGAGCATGCACCACACGTTCTTCGCGCGGCAGACCGATTCGGTCGGCGTGCAGATCCAGGTCGCGCAGGCGGCGTTGAAGCTGAAGACCGCCCGGCTGCTCACCTACGCCGTCGCCGACGAGATCGACGCGGCCACGGCCGGGACCGAGATGATGGGCTACTCGCGGCGCGCGGAGGTCCGCGCCGAACTCTCCTACGCCGCGCAGGAAGTCCTCGACGCGATCACGATCCTGATCAACGTGCACGGCGCGGGCAGCTTCGCCGAGGCCAGCCGCATGCAGCAGATCTGGCGCGACGCGAACACCGGCGGACGGCACGCCTCGCTCAACGCGTTCGTCGGGTACGAGGTCCACGGCAAGGACCTGCTGGGCGTCGAGGAGCGCATCAGCGGCGCGATCTGACCGCCCGCGTGCTGTTCCGGCGGCTGCTTGCCCGACGGCTGTTCTTCCGACGGCTCAAGCCCCGGCCCAGTCCCGAAAGGCGCGCACGATCCCCGGACCGTCCGTGCCGGGACTGCCCAACCGGAACAGCACGCGAGCGTCGTCCTTCTGCACCGCGCCGGGCAACGACAGCGCGAACGCGGTCTGCCGCTTGCTCGCGCTCACCACGGTCGCCGCCCCGACCCACAACGTCACGGTCCGCCGGTCCACCACGGTCAACCGGATCGGCGACCGCGCCACCACCGGCCCGACCTGGAACCCCAACCGCCGCACCATGAAGTCCACCAGCGCGGGCGCCTCGGACCCCGGTTCACGCACCAGGTACTCCCGCAACCGCCCGGCGACGTCCTCCCGCAACACCGGCCCGAACGCCGTGTCCACGTCGAACCGCACCACCGTCTCAGACCCGTCCTCGACCCGCACCAACGTGACCTCGGTGCAGCCGGCGGGGAGTTCCACTCGGTAGGACGCCATGAGCGACGGTACTTCGAGGGAACGTGGGCTCGCAGATCACGTGTAACGACCGGTCTACGTGGTCGCTCTTGTCTTCGTGCGACAAAAGGAGCGGACTAGTTCCCCCGCCTCCGCGTACCCTCGACGACGTGTCGAGGACCTTCAGCATGTCCGGCCGGATGATGTCGTCCGGCCTCCTCCGCACGTCCTGACCCGCCACCGAGGAGGCCCCTGTGGGCCGACTCGTGTCGCAGGGGCCGGGAAGGGTAGTGATGAGCCGCTACTCCGTGACCACGTCCATCCCGTACGTCAACGGGAAACCCCACATCGGGCACGCGTTGGAGCTGGTGCAGGTCGACGTCCTGGCTCGGCATCGGCGGCAGCGCGGTGACGAGGTGCGGGCGCAGACCGGGACCGATGACAACGCCCTGAAGAACGTGCGCAGCGCCGAGGCCGAAGGGGTCAGTCCCTCGGTGTACGTCGCGAAGGTGGCCGAGCGGTTCGTGGGGCTCGGGGCCGCGCTGGAGACGCGGTTCGACGACTTCGTGCGGACCAGTGCCGATCCGCGGCACGCGGCCGGGGTGCGCGCGTTGTGGGAGGCCTGTGCCGGGGACTTCTACCGGCGCGGCTACACCGGGCTGTATTGCGTGGGCTGCGAGGTGTTCTACTCGCCCGGCGAACTGGTGGACGGTCGGTGTCCCGAGCACGGGACGGTGCCGGAGACCGTGGAGGAGGACAACTGGTTCTTCCGGTTGAGCCGGTACCAGGAACGCCTGGAGCGAATCGTCGCGGACGACGTGGTGCGCATCGAACCGTTGTCGCGCAAGCGGGAAGTGCTGGCGTTCCTGCGGTCCGGGTTGGAGGACTTCAGCGTCAGCCGGAGTGTGGAACGGGCCCGCGGGTGGGGGATCCCGGTGCCGGGGGATCCGGGGCAGGTCGTCTACGTGTGGTTCGACGCGCTGGCGAACTACCTCACCGGGCCCGGTTACGGGACCGACGACGCGGGGTTCCGGCGCTGGTGGGAGGAGTGCCCGGAGCGGGTGCACGTGATCGGCAAGGGGATCATCCGGTTCCACGCCGTGTACTGGCTCGCGATGCTGCTGTCGGCGGGGCTCGCACTGCCGACGACGATCTTCGTCCACGAGTACCTCACGGCGGGCGGCCGCAAGATCAGCAAGTCCGCGGGGGACGCCGAGGACCCGGTGGACGTCGTGGCGCGGTACGGGTCGGACGCGGTGCGGTGGTGGCTGCTCAGCGAGGTGGCGCGAGCCGGTGACACGGACTTCACCGTCGAACGGCTGGTGGCCCGCGCGAACGAGGACCTGGCCAACAACATCGGCAACCTGGTCAACCGCACCGTGTCCATGATCGCCCGGTTCGGTCCGGCCGAGGGCGACGACCCCGGCGCGACCGCGTTGCGGCTGGCTCGGGCCGAGGCGGCGGGCATGATCGACCGGGCGTTGGCGGGCTTCGACTTCCGGCGCGCGGTGGAGGCCGTGACGCGGATCGGGGACGAGGCCAACCGGTACGTCGAGGCGGCGAAACCGTGGGTGGGCAAGGATCGCGCGGTTCTCGGCGAGCTGCTCGCGACGTGCCGCGACCTCGCCGAGCACCTCACGCCGTTCCTGCCGTCGGCCGCCGCCCGGATCGTCGCGCAGTGCGACGGGTCGGCGATCGCGCCGGTGTTCCCGCGCTTGGGGTGAGCGCGGGAACACCACCGGCGTCAGAACGTGATGACGACCTTGCCGCGCTTGTGCGAGGTGAAGAAGTCCGCCGCGGCCTTGGCGGAGTCGGCGAACGGTGCGGTGCCGCCCACCGGGACGGTGATCTTGCCGGCCTCGACGGCCTCGACCAGGTCGCGCAGCACGTCGACGCGGCCGGAGTTGCCCGCGTAGGCGGCGGTCACGCCGCGGTCGAACGTGGACTCGTCCCAACCGCCCATCGGCGACAGGATCCGGCCGCCGTCGCGCACCACGGCTCCGGGGATGCCCGCGCCGAAGTTGACCACGTCGATCAGCACGTCGACGTCCTTCACCTGCGCCGCGAGGTCGCCGGAGGTGTAGTCGACGGCGTGCCGCGCGCCCAGCCCGAGCACGAACTTGGCCTCCTCGGGGCGGGCGGTCGCCCACACCTCGGCGCCGAGCTGGGCGGCCAGCTGCACGGCGAACACGCCGACACCGCCGGTCGCGCCGACGACGAGCACGCGGTCGCCCGCCTTCAGGTCGGCCGCCTCCACGAGCTCCGCGGCGGTCAGACCCGCCACCGGCAGCGCGGCCGCGCGCACGGCGTCCACGCCCGCGGGCCGCCGCACGACGGCCGCGCCGGCGTCGACCACGGCGTACTCGGCGATCCCGGCGCGCGCGTACGCGACGACCGCGTCGCCGACCGCGAACCCGGTCACGCCGTCACCGAGCGCCTCGACCGTGCCCGCGACGTCGAACCCGAGGGTGAAGGGGTGCTCGACCGGCATCATCTCGCGCATCACGCCGGTCACCAGCTTGCCGTCGAGCGGGTTGAGCGCGGCCGCCTCGACGCGGACCAGCAGCTGACCGGGGCCCGCGACGGGGGTGGGCAGCTCGACGATCTCGATCTGGTCGACGGGGCCGTAGGAGTGGGAAACCAGGGCGCGCATGGGGTGGTCCTCACCGAGTAGTTAGCTGACTAGTCAACGGTAGCACTTCGCTACTGTCTTCCAGTGATACCATCGTCACATGAGCGTCCGTCCGCCTTCACTGCTCGCCATGCCCTCCTACGTGGGCGACCAGGTCGCGAAGTACGGGCGCAGGCACCTGAGGGACGTGCTGGCCGCCGAAGACCTCCTCCTGCCCCAGTACGGGATGCTCGTGGCACTCGCCGACTTCGGCCCGTTGTCCCAGCAGCGCATCGCCGAATCCCTCGACATGGACAAGAGCCACCTCGTCGGCAAGATCGACAAACTCGCCGCACGGGGGCTGTTGGCGCGCGAGCCGGATCCGCAGGACCGGCGTCGACACCGGATCGTGTTGACCGAAGCCGGCCAGGCGCTGGTGGACCGGATCCGACCGATCGCGCAGGAGTCGCAGCGCACAGCACTCGCGGTGCTGTCGGCGGAGGAGCGAGCGGTGCTGGAGTCGCTGCTGCTGCGCGTGCTCGAAGCGCACGACGCCGAGCGAACGGCTACTTGAGGTCCAAGCGGAGCCCGAACTTGTGGTCGGCGTCCATGTCGCGGGCGATCAGGCGCACCACGTGGGGGCTGTCCGTTGGCGACCAGAGTCGGAAGTCGTGGACGCCCTCGCGCAGGCCTATCGGGGAGAAACCCACCTTGCAGTCCGTGGGCAGGGTGAAGGTGTAGCTGAAATGCGCGAGCGGTCTGCTCATGTGGGTGACGAACTCGTCCGGGCCGCGGTCGCGCATCAGGGGGAACGCCTTGCCCGGCCAGGTGAAGGCGACTCGGAACGTGAGTTCGTCACCCTTCTTCGGCGGCGCCGATCCCAGGTACGTCATCACCTCCAGCCTGCCGTCGGGCAGCCAGTTCAGCGTTCGCTTCCACTGGGCGCCCCCGTCCCCCGGATCCACGGTGAGCCTGACCCGACGTCGGTCCTTCTCCGGCTGGTCCCACTTCGGCCCCAGGCAGAACCGGAAGAGGGGCATGTCCTCGCGTTCGACCATCGCCCTGATGACCACGGAGCCGACCGCGTCGCCGTTCGCGGCGATGATGGTGTTCTCCTCCCAGTAGTCGATTCGCCACTGGGCCTGGGTCTGCTTGCGCATGGTGTCGTAGATGAAGTTCCGCATGTCGCGGTTCATAGCGGCCTCGCGTCGCAGGTGGGCGTTCTGCCTCGACAGGACGATCAGCACGCCGAGGTTGACCAGCACGCTGGCTCCCAGCGCGGTCGTCCTAAGCACGTTCGTCTCGAAGACCACGCCCAGCAGGCTGGCGCAGGCGAGAACGCTCAGCGCGGCCTTGGCCGCTCCCCTCGAGCTCAACTCGTCGAGTCCGGCCGCATATGCCTTGAGCATCGCTCGCCCCCCTTCCCCTGGGTGCGCGCGGCCTGGTGATTCCGCGTGACCACCACTACAACAGGGCGTGACGAGACGGTCAATTCACCTGGTGGATAACGGAAAGCCGCACTATCAGGGATTTTTGGGCGCGAAGACGCAATTCTGCGGAGTGTAATCGTTCGCTTTTCCGCGTTCCGTGTCGGCGAGCTCCTCGTTATGCATGACGCGTATAAATAATCCCGCATGCACGAGGTGAGTGGAGGAGCCCGCCGACACGGAGTCGTATTCCCGGTCGGGTCTACTTGTCGCCGCTCTCGCCGCCGGTGGTGACGTCGTCGTGAGTGGTGCGCATCGGGCCCTCCAAGGATTTGCGGCTGAGGGCGACGATCGAGGTGGGCGCGCTGTGGCCGCGAGGGATCCCGATGGGATCACCGTCGGGAGTTCGGGGTGGGGCGCTACACACTACAAATGGACGCCCCGACTGCCACCTGTTTGTGATTGCGTGGGGAATCATGCCACAAAGATCCACAACGACAAAATCGACCCTATGTCACCATCGAGTGAAAATATGACGGTTTGTGACCGCTATCGGGTGAATTCATGTCGGGCGATTGGGGTCGGCGGCGGGGTGTCGTCCCGCTGCGGACTCCTTCGCGGCGGTCATCGTCGGCCGCATCCTGCCGGTCCCTCCGCGAAGTTCGTGAAAATGTTCCACAGCCTTGCTGACCTGTGCTTGAGTGCGCCAACCGGTTGGAAACCGGTGGGGAGCGCCGACAACGCAGGTTCGTCCTCGTACGATGGTCAGGACGGTGGAGGGTCGGTGAACGGGAGGTCGCGATGACTCATGCCTATGTGGTGCGCTTCGTCGGTGGGCCTCTCGACGGGCGGGTGGATTCGCACGCCGAGCCGCCCGCCGAGCCGAAGGCGACGTTGACGCACGTCCACCTGCACGGCGGTCCCAAGATCGTCCACCACTACGACCTCCAGTACGCGGTGGAGTACGGCTGCGAGTACCGGTTGCGCGATGTCGAGGGTGACGCGGCGGAGTAGTCCGCCTTCTTTCCCGGCAAGACGCGCAAAAGAAACAAATCGTGGACAGTCGGACACATGGGGTTTACCGTATCGATAATGTGAGAGCGCTCTCACAGTGTGAGTCCCTGTTGCTCCGCTGGAGGTTCCCTGTGCGTTCGACCCGACCCCGCCTCGCGGCGTTCGCCGCCGCACTGGCGGCGGCCACCACGATCACCCTGATACTCCCCCCGGCCGCCAACGCGGTCGCGGTCGGAGCGGGCAGCTACGCCACCGAGCGGCCCGCCGGCACCGTCGGGCCGTCCAACTCCGACGGCGCGCCGGTCACCCCGAAGGTCACCGCGCGCATGGCGGGCCAGCCGGTGCCCACGAACGAGTGGTGGTCGTCGCTGGTCTGGCAGCGGTACGCGGGCAACCCGTACGGCGAGAACCTGTACGCCCACCCGATGTCGTTCCACGCCGCGGCCCAAGGGCTCGGTGTCGGCTACCCGAACACCGCGGCCGTCGTCTCCAACGGCACCGCCTACGAGATGATGCACCGCGACGACCTGTTCGTCGGCGTCGCCGGGCTCAACGCCCCGAGCGTCGCCGTCGACGGCTGGTCGGACTGGACGGTCAGTCCACTGTGGACCGCCGGTGGCCGCACCCTGCGCACCACCATCGGCCACGGCCAGCCGTACGTCTTCGCGGAGGCCACCGGCGGCAACGCCCGCGTCGGCTTCAACGCCACGGCCACGGTGTGGAGCAACAGTCCCGGCGTTCTCGGGGTGACGGTCAACGGCCACGAGTACGCCCTGTTCTCGCCGTCGACCTGGACGGTCTCCGGCTCCGAGGCGACCTCGGCCGCGGGCTTCTTCTCCGTCGCGCTGCTGCCGTCGCGCGACGCGCTCGCCCTGTTCCAGAAGTACGCCTTCTCCTTCGTCACCGACACCAAGGTGTCGTGGTCGTACAACGCGGGCACGGCGCAGTCGTCCGCGACCTACGCGGCGACCACGGTCGCTCGCCAGGGCACGCAGACCGGCACGCTCCAGGCGCTCTACCGCCACCAGTGGCTGAACTCGACCGACGCCGTCACGGCCCACCGCTACGCCTCGCCGCGCGGCGAGATGCGGCTGCGCGAAGGCGGGTCGTTCACCACGCGGCAGGCGTTCAGCGGCGTCCTGCCCGCGTTGCCGCTCTCCAGCCAGGCCGACACCACGAGGCTGCGCAACGAGATCGACGCCGAGCTGAACGCGGCCGACCCGTGGAAGGGCGCGACGGACACCTACTGGACCGGCAAGGCCCTCAACCGGCTGTCGAACCTCGCCCGGATCGCGAACCAGATCGGCTACACGGCGGGCCGCGACCGGCTGATCGCGATGGTCCGCGACCGGCTCACCGACTGGCTCACGGCGACCCCCGGCGAGTCCGGCAGGCACTTCGCCTACGACTCGACGTGGGACACGCTGATCGGCTACCCGGCGTCGTTCGGCTCCGACAGCGAGCTGAACGACCACCACTTCCACTACGGCTACTTCGTCCTGGCCGCGGCGATCGTGGCGCAGCACGACCCGGCGTGGGCGGCCGACGCCCGCTACGGCGGCATGGTCAAGATGCTCGTCAAGGACGCCAACAACTACGACCGCTCCGAGAACCGGTTCCCGTTCCTGCGCACGTTCGACGCGTACGCCGGGCAGAACTGGGCGTCGGGGCACCAGGGCTTCGCGGCGGGCAACAACGAGGAGTCGTCGTCGGAGTCGATGATGTTCGCGACCGCCGCCGTGCTGTTCGGCCAGGCGACCGGCGACAACTCCCTGCGTGACGCGGGCATCTACCTGTACACGACCCAGCAGGCCGCCATCGGCCAGTACTGGTTCAACAAGGACAACGCCGTGTTCCCCGCCGGGTTCAACCACGGCACGGTCGGCATCGTGTGGGGCAACGGCGGCGCTTACGGCACGTGGTGGACCGCGAACCCGGAGGAGATCCACGGCATCAACATGCTGCCGATCACCGGCGGCTCGCTGTACCACGGGGCGTGGAAGGCCGACATCCTGCAGAACATCGCCGAGATGCGGGCCAACAACGGCGGCACGGAGGTGGAGTGGAAGGACGTCATCACCGAGTTCCTCGCCATCGCCGACCCGGCGCAGGCGCTGGCCAACTACGGCGGTGGCCTGGAGCCGGAGGCCGGTGACTCCAGGGCGCACGCCTACCACTGGATCACCTCGCTGAACACCTACGGAACGCCCGACCACACGGTCACCGCGAGCGTCCCGACCTACGCGGTGCTGAACAAGAACGGCGCGAAGACGTACGTCGCGTACAACCCCGGCACGGCCGCGGCGACGGTGAGCTTCTCCGACGGGCAGACGCTGTCCGTGCCCGCGGCGTCGACCGGGTGGCGGGGTCCGGCGGGGTCCGGGGTCGACTCGGGTAGTGGTGGCGTTCCGCCGACCACGACGACCACGACGACGACCACGACCACTACGACAACGACGACCACCACGACCACGCCGCCGACGGGTGGGCGCAACGCGTTCGCGACCATCCAGGCCGAGTCGTTCGACGGGCAGAGCGGGGTGCTGACCGAGACCACCACCGACAGCGGGGCCGGGCAGAACATCGCCGGGCTCGGCAACGGGGACTGGGCGCTGTTCCGCGGGGTCGACTTCGGCTCCGCCACCGGGCGGCAGTTCAGCGCGCGGGTCGCCAGTGGTGCCGCCGGCGGTGTGAGCGGGCTGGTGGAGGTGCGCGTGGGCAGTCCCACGAGCGCGGTGCTCGGCTCATTCGCCGTGGCGAACACCGGCGGCTGGCAGAGCTGGCGGACCGTGCCCGCCAACATGTCGTCGCTGACCGGGAAGCAGGACGTCTACCTGACGTTCACGAGCGGCCAGCCCGCCGACTTCGTCAACGTGAACTGGTTCTCGTTCGGGCAGTGACGCGGTTGCGGTCTTGACCTGGGAAGGACCCGCTCCGGCGGTCCGGTGAGCGCTCACCGGACCGCCGGAGTCCTTTGTGGACACTTCGGTGGGTGGCCCCGCGGTCGGCGGCCGGGCAGTATTCCCGCATGGAACGCGAACCGGTCGTCCAGGTGGGGCTCGTCGTGGCGGCGGTGGCCGTGTCGGCCATCGGACCCAAGAGCTACGGCACGTGGCTGCTGGAGGTCGCCCCGATCCTCATCGCCCTGCCGATCCTGCTGCTCACCCACCGCCGGTTCCCGCTGACCCGGCTCACCCGCTGGCTGGTCGTCGGCCACGCGTGCGTGCTGGCGCTGGGCGGCCACTACACCTACGCGGAGGTGCCGGTCGGGTTCCGGGTTCGCGACCTGCTCGACCTCCAGCGCAACCCCTACGACCGGTTCGCCCACGTGGTGCAGGGCTTCGTGCCCGCGATCGTCGTCCGCGAACTCCTGCTGCGCCGAACGCCGCTGCGCGCCGGGCGGTGGCTGTTCGCGCTCGTGACCTTCACCTGCCTCGGCGTGAGCGCCGCCTACGAGCTGGTGGAGTGGGCCGGAGCGGTGATCGGCGGTTCGTCGGCGGAGGACTTCCTTGGCACGCAAGGGGATGTGTGGGACAGCCAGTGGGACATGTTCCTTGCCCTTCTGGGGGCGCTCGGCGCACAGTTGGCGCTCGGGCGGGTGCACGATCGACAGGTGTCGCGGATGCCGATGACAAAACTGTCGGTGCCATAAGGCAGTCTGCACCCGGTTGGGAAAATCAAGATCGTTCTTGGAGGGGCAGATGGCACAGAGCTCGTTGTCACCGCAGGATCTCGACCACCTGCGCGCGGAGCTCGCCGAGGGGCGCCAGCCCGCTGTCTGGTTCACCTCGGCCGCGGTCGGGGTGGAGGCCGGGCGCTCGGCGAAGGTGATCGCGTTCACCGAGCCGGAGGAAGGCGACTTCATCCAGGTCCGCCCGACGGGGGAGCGCGACGAGATCTCCTTCTCGCCCGCCGAGCTGACGACGGAGAAGCCGCCGCGGAAGAAGGCCCCCGCGGTGAAGGCTCCGGAGCCGGTGAAGGTCGCGGAGCCGGAGAAGCCGGCGGAGATCGAGCACGTCTACACGCCCGCGCCGCCGCCCGTGGTGGAGAAGCCCAAGCCGGCCCCGGCCAAGGCCGCTCCCGCCGCGCGCAAGGGCGTGAAGCCCGCCGAGGTCACCATCACCCTGACGTCGACCGTTGAAGGCGAGTGGGCGGCCGAGGTGCTGGTGGGTGTCAAGCGCACCCTCCGGCAGGCAGCCCTGAGCCCGAGCGCCGTGGCCCAAGCCGCGAAACTCCTGCACCCCGAAGTGGCCTCGGCCGTGGACGCCGTGCTGAGCGCGGCGCGAGAAACCCACCTGGCCCGCGTGGAGCAGCTGCGCGCGGAACTGGAGCTGGCGCAGAAGGCCCTGGACGAACTGTCGGGGTGACCACGGATTGCGACGTAGTGATGACAAACAGTCCGCGATCGGGTGAGGGGACTTCCCCTGGCTAGCGGTAGGGCGGACGGTGAGGTCGAAATACCTTCGGTGCTGGAGGTCCGCTCGATCACGGGGAGGCCATGATGGCGGTAGAGATCACGACTGTGGAACAGGCCCAGCTCGGTGGCTGCAACTGCTGTGGTGGATGCACCGGGCCCGGGTGCGGGTGTTGCTCGAGCTGTTGACGTGAGTGAAGGCGACGGCCCCGGTCCTCTTGTGGGATCGGGGCCGTTGTTCACTCTGCGGGGGGATGCTGCGGGGGCCGGGAATGTCGGACCTCATGGGTAGCGTGGGTGTCGGGGGGTGCTCACGGGTGGGGGACCCTTGGTTTGTTCTGTCTGTGTTTGGTCGTGGGGGTTGTGGGGGCTAACCCCCGGTTGCGCCAATTATCCCACTCTCTTTCGTCTTGTCAAGGCTGGAAAGACGCCTTGACAAGACGAAAGAGAGTGGGGGC